>ENA-OQVM01001057-OQVM01001057.1-marine-metagenome-genome-assembly--contig:-NODE-1057-length-38572-cov-14.385193_pt1 | contig 38572 bp, 31 predicted proteins | sample MGYA00237776_ERZ505498 | MGnify/ENA primary metagenome ERZ505498 (study PRJEB26159, sample SAMN06265151) | marine metagenome | isolation source: Helgoland LTER site | place: Germany:Helgoland, sampling...
GGCGCGCAAGGAAGCATTCTTTGCAGCCGCAGAACAGCTTAATTATAGAGCGCTCAGCTATACCCGCTAAATGCAATTGGTAACGGAAGTACCTCCATCAACGTGGTAGGGCCTAGTTGCCCGGTGCGCTCTTCGATGGACACTGGCAGCAGAAAAGCCTTGCGGTCACCCAGGCAGCGTCGCTGTACTGGGTCAAATGATAAAAATAGATCTGCTACCAGCACCTCGTTACTTTGAGGCTCAGGCATCGGGGCCTCGTTGTGCTTAAGATTGTGCGAAGCGTAAAGTCAGATTGCGCCAAGAATCTTGCTGATATTCTTTCGGAACTTTTCGCCAAAGGGCGGACGCGCCCCAATGATAGGCAAGACATCGATCATGGTTTGGCTGTAAATTGCGCGGGCGTGGCTCAGGCTTCTAAACCCTTCCGGGCCGTGATAGGCGCCCATGCCAGAGGCACCGACACCTCCAAAAGGCAGATCTTCTTGCACATAGTGCAGCGTAATATCATTGATGCAAACGCCACCACTTTGCACGCGATTTAGTAAATAGGCCTGCTCCGTTTTATCTTTTCCGAAGTAGTACAGGGCAAGCGGATTTCGGCGGGGTTCAATCATATCGGGCACTTCCGCCACGTCAGAATAGGTCATCACAGGAAGGATTGGGCCGAATATTTCTTCCTGCATAACCAACATGTCGTCATTGACGTTTTGAAGAATGTGCAAAGGCATGCGTCGATTGCCCGCAGACGCACGCGTTTGATCAGCACCAACAATCGTGAGTTTGGCCCCCTTGGCAACGGCGTCATCAAGGTAGCTCTGCAACCTGGCGAAGTGCGTTTCGTTGATAATACCCGCGTAATCCTCGTTTTCGGTGATATTCGGATACATTGATTGCGCCTCGTGAACCACCCGCGCTATAAGCTGCGCTTCCAGCGCCTTCGGCACGATAACGTAGTCTGGCGACAGACATAATTGACCCCCATTTAAAAGCTTACCGAATGTCAGGCGAGTTCCGGCCAGATCAAGCTTTGCGCTACGACCAATAATGACGGGTGACTTACCGCCAAGTTCTAGCGTGACGGGGACCAGGTTCTTCGAGGCTGATTGCATGACTTTTGCACCGACTTTACTGGACCCGGTAAACAGAAGGTGATCGAAAGGTAGCGCCGCAAATTTTTGACTGATCTCTGCGCCACCGGTTACGACCGCGACTTCATCCTCGGGGAAATATTTGGGGACAATTTCGGCGAACAATGCCGCAGTTTCTGGAACGAACTCAGAAGGTTTCAGTATCGCTCGGTTGCCGGCAGCCAGCGCACTGGTTAGAGGCGCAACCGTCAGGCCGAAGGGCAGGTTCCAAGGCGAAATGATGCCCACAACGCCCTTGGGGTAATGCCTAACCTGGCTCTTTCCTCCTAAGAAGTTCATCGGCTTATTGGTTTTTCGTTTTTCGGGTCTCATCCACGCTTTCAAATGCTTCATTGAATAGTCGATGGCTTCGACCTTTGACGCGAATTCTGAGAACAAACTAAACTCATAGGATCGTGCACCACCAAATTCGCGTTTGGTCGTTTTTGCAAACTCTGTTTTATTTTCAACAATCAGCGCCTTGAGCCGCTTTAGACGGTCAATCCGGGTTGCGTAGGTGACCTCACCCTCAGCACGGAACTGGCTTCTTTGGCGTTCGACTAACGCGTTTAAGTTCTGACCTGTCAATTCGGTGATGTTGTTTTGTTCTGCAATGCTCATAGTGTCTCTCTTAAATTGCGCTGGGGTTCAGCGGGTTAGAAATTCGTTTTGGGGGTGGGGTTCGATTCGCTGCTAGATACCTGTTTCTGCACGGATGCCTTCGATGATGCGAACAGCGTTTTTAACGAAGAGCGGCTCAGACGCAAAACTGCCAATTAGGTCCTGAATATCTTCTGGCAGCGCCTCGTTATCTAATGCCGGGCCCTGGTCCGACCGCGTCGCACCAATCAGGAGAACGCCCATTGTTTTGACAACCTCTGTGGCTTGCGCTGCATTCAAACTGAGTGACGTTGATGTGGGGGCCGCAATAGCCGCTACCTGGCGTTGAAACACGCGTTTCGACTCAATCAGGCTCGCGATCGCAACATTGTGTTCAATGACGTGTTCGAGTCTGATGAGTAGCGGTATAAAAGCGCCATCCGCCATGGCCGTTGTATAGAGCATCTGGGCATAGGCTTTGCTCGTCATGTCGCCTGATAGGTGGCTGATGAAAACTTCGCTCCAGCGAATGAGGCTTTGCTCATAAAGGGTTAGAAAAAGCGCTTCCCGTGTTTTGAAGTAAAGATAGAGCGTGCCCTTGACTAACCCGGTTTTCTTGGCGAGTTGCGCCATAGAGAACGCCTCGAAGCCAACCTCAAGGAAGTACGTTTCGGCGGCCGTCAGGACGGCTTGCCGCCGTAGCGCCTTTTGTTCATTGCTTCTTGCTCTTTGATTAATGGCAACGACTGAAGGCACAGGTGTCCCCCTTAGAGTTTCATGTGATGGCTCGTTTCGGTTGGTTATCCGTCGTTGAGCTATAAATGACCAGTGGTTATTTATATAACTGACTGGTGGTCATTACAAGGCTTTTTTTCACGGGCCACTCAACAACCGATATGGCTTAAGCTTGCTGGCGTCTACCTGGCAACAGATTGTCTTGGCAAGACAGGCAGGGAGCTTCCATGCAATCGCGCTTTCTAGTCTAGAAAAGCGCTTAGCCCGGAGGTCAATATCGGATTATTGGACGCGCCTAAAATGGCTTTAAACTAGTTTAAAAACGCGCGATGCCCTGGTTGCAGCGACCCGAGACGCGTGGAAACCGCTTTTGCGACGGCAATCTTTTCCTTTGTTTGGTTTGATGAGGCGTTCAGAACCCATCCTTCATCGCCAATAAACGTGTTGTCTTGGAATCAATAGGTGTCTTTAGGGCTGGACTCGTTTGAACGCAATGTTAAAAAATGTCCAAGTCATGGGGATAACCCGCGCCAATCGTTGCGTCTTTGGCAATGACGCTGTTAGGGGGCTTAGTTCAGAGGAACAAGGATTGCGGGACATAAGCCTCGGACAGCATTGGAGACATAGAGGCCCTCGGCTTTGGACAGATCTTGAACGCTCAGAACCCGCTCTTTTGCTGCGCCGAGTGCCAGGAGGTGTTCTCGATAAACGCCGGGCAGTAAGCCAGAGGGTAGCGCGGGCGTATACAAAACGCCCTGTATCTTGAGGTAAAGGTTGAAGATGGTGGTTTCAGTGATCTCGTTGTCTTCATTGAATAAAATCACATCGTCGATATCGAGTCGCGCGCCGCGATTTTGATCATAGAGGGTTCGTTGAGTTGTTTTGGTTCGCAGGCGGAAATCTTCGCGCTGGATTGGCGCATCCGCCAGGGCTAAGCGGAACACCGTTTTGATGGGTGGGAAATCATTTGATTCGAGGCTTAGCCTGCCCGAGCGATCAGCCAGTAATCGCAATTTTCTTTTTTCAGTGGCTGAAAAGCACTGAACAAGTTCCTTGGCCTGGGTCGGGTTAAGAGGGTAGGCATGGGTGCTTGCTGCGGCAATGAGCCGGTTAATATGACGGTCCAACAGCACAACACCGTCTCTGGGATCATATTTCATTGTTTCAAGCAGCATCGGGCTGACGCCGTTGAGGAGCTTCGATTTATCGAGCGACTCTTGCCATTCTGAGAGGGGAGCTGAATCCCAAACAATGCCACCGCCGATACCATAGCTTGCCGAACGGGTATCGGTGTCCAGGACGAGGGTCCGAATTGCGACACTAAACCGCATTGAACGATCTGGTTTGAGAACGCCAATGCAACCGGTATAAACACCTCTTGCGTCATCTTCTAGCGCGTTGATGATCTCCATGGTGCGCTTTTTGGGCGCGCCGGTGATCGAGGCACAAGGGAACAAGGTGGATAAAATATCAGAGAATCGGGCTTCTGTTTTTCCGCTAACGCTGGAGGTTTGTTGCCAGACGGTAGGCAAGCTTTCAATGGCGAATAAGTTATCGGCTGTGATCGTGCCCGGCTGACAAATTCTGCCAAGATCGTTTCGGATCATGTCGACGATCATAATATTTTCAGAGCGGTCTTTCTCTGAGCTTTCTAACGCATGCTTATTCGCAAGATCTTCTTCGGCATTAACGGCTCTGGGCGCGGTTCCTTTCATAGGCTGGGTTGTGATTTGATCTCCATCCAAACAGAAAAACAATTCGGGCGATACCGAGGCAATCGCGAGATCGTTTAACTGCAGAAAGGCAGCATAGGCAGTGGGTTGCGCATCATATAGGGTCGCGAACAGATCAAGTGGTTCGCCCTCGTAGGTGCCTTGAAGGGTGTGGGTTAAATTAACCTGATAGCTCTCTCCATGGGCCAGCAGCGTTTTTATTGCCTGTATTTTGCTGGTGTATTGCTCGCAAGACATAACGGGGCGAAGCCAAACGGCGCTTGGCTTGTTTGATGGCAGCGTCGTCAGGCGCTGGCAGGACGTGAAGATGCCAAAGACGGCTAAGGGCTGCGTACTGGGATGCACCGTCAAGCTTGTGTCCAAGGCCGATGCCGCCTCATAAGCGACATACCCAACGCATTGGTAGCCTTGCTGGGTTGCCGTTTCGACTTGATCTAGAACGGACCGGACTTCCTCAGCCTTGGTTGCGATCAAGACAGCCAGGGGGTTGTCAAAAAACTCCCAGCCGGTATTCGCTTGATCTCTGATAAAACATTGCATGCGTCTGCCTACGTTTCACAATTTCAGTTCTGCTGGGTCCTGGGCCGATTAGCCGTCCGATGTGCCGCGGTATGATAAACAATAATCTGAGATCCCAGTAGCGGTGCCCGCTGAGTTGATCAATCGTTTCTTGAAGCACGGGGCATTACGGGAGCCGCGTCGATTATCGATAGGCCAGAAAAGGACTTACCCATTGGGGTTTAAGCGTATTGGCGATTTTGGTCATGAAAACGAGCTGGATTTGAACTCGCAAGTCGCTGGGTATTGGTAAACAAAAGTGGGCTACAGCGTCATCCATGATCGCATCTTGTGATTCAATCGAAAGCGCGGTGCTAATAGCCTACGCTAACAGCTAAATGAAGGGGTATGTCTCCACTGAGGCACGCGACGATTGCAATGAGTTCGATCACAACTGGCGTGCTTTTAAGGTCTCAAACCGTTATTTTGAAAAAGCAGGTCACGTCTGTCTTTTAAAGTTGGAGTCCGCCAATGCCGCCACGACCCTCATCGAACCCTCAGCAATTTATTCAGCAAGCACCCGTGCTGCAAGTCCAACACGTCTTAGAAACCGTGCATTTTTATCAAGATGTCCTGGGGTTTCACTGTGACTACCGAACAGAAACCTACGGGGTGGTTTGGCGAGACAATGCCGCCCTACATTTCACACAAGGTGCGTCGACGCAGCATGGCGTAAAACACTTTTTCTGGTTGATCGATGTGAATGCGTATTACAGCGAGGTGGTTAAGAAAAACGTCAAGATTACCCACGAGATCGGCGACAGAGATTACGGGATCCGTGACTTTGGTCTCGCTGATAATAATGGCTTCATCCTGATTTTTGGTCAGGATGTTGATTGAGCTCGGAGCGAGATGGGTGCCGTAAAGATCCGCCTAGGTTGATTGAATTGCCCAAAATAATGGCTTGCCTGCGCCTTGTTGAGGGTAACGCTAACCAACTGGATATTGGCAGTTTCCTCAGACTTGATGACCGCTCGTGATCAGCGGTTGAGGATCAGGTCCCTTAAGCCAGCGCTCGAGAGTATTTCGATCCAGTAGCCATCAGGATCTTTGATAAAGGCAAGGCCCTTCATGCTGCCATCATCCGGGCGTTTCACGAAGTCAACGCCAAGGGTGTCGAATCGCTCGCAGGCTTTGTAAACATCGGGTACAGAAATACCGATGTGGCCAAATCCGCGCGGTTCGTCATTACCGTTGTGGTAGCGCGCGGTGTCATCTGTTTCGGTCCCCCAGTTGTGGGTGAGCTCGAGTAACCCGGTCTGGTCAAAAATCCATTTTGCACGCTCAGCCGGATCGGTAGGAATCAAACTGCTTGGATAACCCATAAAATACAAAGTGAACGACATCTCAGGGAAGTCGAACTGATCCAACAAGGTCATGCCGAGTATGTCTTGATAAAAGGCGAGAGATTGCTTTGGATCGGTGATCCGCAGCATGGTTTGGTTCAGGATGAAATCGCTTGTTGGGTTCATGAAAGAGATGCTCCAAAATAGGGTTTCTAAATGGCGATTGTGACCGCTAAAGCGGCATTAGAGCCATCCTAACAACGGCTTTAAACCGGCGCGACGCGCGCCAGCTTCGGCGATCTGGGCTCTGGTAGCGATTCGTAAAGAAGGTTTTTGAGTTCCTGCTGCGTCTCGCGGTGCTTAGGGTGATCCCAAAGGTTTGCGATCTGATCTGGGTCGTCGGTTAAGTTATAGAGCTCGCCCTCGCTGCCATCATATAGATGGCTCGGCTCATAGCAGGTGATCAGCCAGCCATCTTTGTGACAAAGGCTCTTCAGGTGCATATCGATTGGGCCATGTTCTGAATCCCATTCTGTGAGCTGGAACTGCCGGTCCTGCGCGTTGGCCTCATCGTTGGTTGTCGGCATCGAGGCGCCCTCGCAATAATCGGGTGGGGCGATACCTGCGATCTGGCAAAAGGTTTTGGCCAGGTCGACGTGCCCGACAGGCGCTTGGATCGTTGCGGGGGTGAGATTAGCGTTTTTAGCGGGCTGCCAAATCATTGGCAAACGCATGAGGGCATCAACATGATAGGGGCCCTTAAACATCAAGCCGAAATCACCCTGTAATTCGCCGTGGTCGGTGGTAAAGAAAATATCGGTTTGATCGATCAGGTTGTTCGTGGTTAACCAGGCGACAACCCGGCCCACTGCATCATCAATAAGCTCGTTTTCAATGTGGGTATAAGCGTTGATTTCCCGGATCTGGTCGGGGGTTAGACTTGCCGGAACAAAATCTCTTGGCGATTCAAGGTTGCTCCAGATCGTGCCCTCATAATAGCCTCGCCAATGCTTTGGCTTATGATCGAGTAAGGCCAATCGCGCCTCGTGGGTGTCTCGGTAGAGTCTCGGCAAGGGCATGTCTCGCCAATCGTGGCGATACAGTTCGCTCCTTGGAATGTCCCAAGGATGGTGCGGGTCTGGAAAACTCATCCAACAAAAGAACGGATTTTGATTCAACCCCGATAGCCAGTTGATGGTTCGGTCGGCGACCCAATGGGTGTGGTACAGCTCGGTCGGCACGTCCATAGGCCAGACTTGCAGGGCGCCGGTTTCCCCGCGGCTCGCGGTATTTTGACCTCGGTTGGTCACCATAGGGTAGAACTGATCCTTGTCGGTTTGATGCGATTGCATCCAAGCGTCGTAGTGAGAATGGCCTTCAAAAAAATGATTGGCCAGTTCCATATGATCGAATCCCCGATGGGGGCCGGTGCTGCCGAGCGCTGCCATCCGATTTTCGAAAAAATTTTCAGGCGCGCCAAGCCAGGGTTCAAAGTGTGCTTTACCCAGCAGGCCCGTTTGGTAGCCGTGTGCTTGTAAATGATGCGCGATGGTGGGCTCGTCTTCAGGCAGGCAGACCCCGTTCATCCAAACGCCATGGGATGCGACATGTTGCCCGGTCATGATGGTTGCGCGAGCCGGCATGCACACCACGTTTTGGTTGTGCGCGCGTTGGTAGTTAATGCCGTTGTTGGCCAATTGATCAATATTGGGGGTTCGTGCGATCGAGCCACCATTGCAGCCAAGCGCATCGAAGCGCATTTGATCTGTCGTGATGAATAAAATATTGCGCGGGGTTACGGGCATAAAAATCCTTGGCTTCAAGTGTTTTGAATGTGGGCTGGCATGGGTCAGGGTTTGCCGCGCCAAACAAGGGCTTGATGCGCTCTGCTGCACCTGGCCCCGGGTCACCTTGCGCCAGGTTGTTCCGTCGGGTTGATGCAAAATCGCCCCGGTGCGTTGATCCTGACTTGATCAGCGCGGTGATTGACTCGGCGTCTCAATCACGCTTGCTTGGATAAGGATCTCAGTGGCGATCAAAAGAGTCAAACCCGACGATTGGGCGATGCTTGGGCTGATCGGGCACGCGTGCATCAATCGCCTTTAAATTAGCCCGCTGGCTAAAGGGTGTGGCGGCTTTGATAACGCGCGGTGACGGTATTAATCAAGCCCTGTACGGTTCATTTTAAGCCTGAATGTGATTACATAAGGGCTCAATCTACCGACATTTAAAGGAGTTGCCGCAATGCACAATTTGGACGGTAAAGTAGCACTTGTAACCGGTGGCACGCGCGGTATTGGCCGAGGGATCGCCGAGGCTTTTCTGTCAGCAGGGGCATCGGTTGCCATTAATGGTCGGTCGGCGGAAAAGGGTGCGGCAACGATTCGAGAATGGTCTGCCGGGGATCGCGCCTTCTACATCGCTGGGGATGTAACCCAAAAGGAAGAAGTGGAAGCGATGGTTGATGCAACGCTTGCGCAGTTCGGCAGGATTGATATTTTGGTGAACAACGCCGGCGGCTCAACCGGTTTCGCGCCCATTCATGAACTCAGCGAAGCGGCCTGGCAAGAGGCCAGCGCATGGATATTAGATTCCTGCTTTTGGGCCACCCGTCGCGTGCTACCCGATATGCTGCAACGCCAGTGGGGTCGGATTATCAACGTGTCCTCGGTCGAAGGCAGCCAGGCGAGCAAAAAAAATGTGTCGCACTACATTACCTTCAAGCATGCCATGAACGGATTTACCAAAGCGGCAGCGTTTGAGTATGGTGATCAAGGCATTACCGTTAATGCCATCAGTCCTGGCGCGGTGGAGACCGATCTGATGATGGCTCAGGGACCCGCTGCCGCGGAATCAATGGGGCTGACGTATGAAGCCTTCAAGGATGGGTACGCCCAAGAGTCGGCCATTAAACGCCTTAACACGGTTGATGAGGTCGCCGGTCTTGCGTTGTTTTTGGTTGGCGAGCAGGCTGGCGGGATCACGGGCGCGATCCTGCCGGTTGATGGGGGTACCGGGCTGTAGCAACTAGTTGAGCCGTTCTAACTAGACGCCGTCATGATCGTCAAAGCGATGGTGAGAACGATATTGGCTGCATGGCCTGTTTTGGCTAAGGCCGTTACCGGCGGTCGACTTGCATCAGAAGCCGTATTGCTCAATTTCTGAAACCCAGCCTCAGCGTGCTTTCTGGACTGCCTTTTTGCCTTGATTAATCAGCCTGGATGCCCAGGTTGCATAAAATCGGATGAGTCCGGCTTGCGATGCGATCTAATTTAAAACATGCTCAAGATAGGCTTATCCGTCGAACAAAGGAGCAACCCATGATTTCAATTCCAGCCTTACCCAGCGGTTTTTCCAATGCCCTGCTCACGGAGATTTTGCAGGAACACGGTTGCTTGCCAAGCACCGGCGCGGTTAGTGATCTTACGCAATCGTTGATCGGTGATGGCACCGGAATGATGGCCGAGCTGGCCAAGTTGAACCTGACCTATCGCGGTGATCAAGGCGCCGCGCCAGCAACGCTCATCGCAAAGTTCTCCTCTCAAAATCCGGTCAACCGTGACATGGCGATGAATTATAATCTCTACGAGCGCGAAGCCCGGTTTTTTGGTGAGCTGAGTCCAAAAGCGGGCATTAAAACCCCCGCGATTTATTTCGTTGGGTTTTCAGGCGATCAGTTTTTGATCCTCATGGAAGACTTGTCCGATTATGCTGTGGGGAGCCAAGTGATTGGCGCGGATTTACATCAGAGCGAATTGGCGATCGATGAATTGGTGAAGCTGCATGGCGCATTTTGGGGGCGCGTGAGCGGGTTAGATTGGGTGCCCTCGGTTGCAGGCAGCTATCATGCCGACAACATGGTGCAGTTTTCGGCAATCGGCGCGCCTGCGACGATAGAGCGTTTTTCGGATTACCTTACGCCCGACTACAGCAAGCACTTGAATGCGCTATTAGCGGCCATTCCGGCGCTTCAAAACAGGATGAGCCAAGGGCCTGTCACCTTTTGTCATGGTGATTTTCGAATGGAGAATTTGCTCTATGGCACCGATGCCGCGCATGCCCAGGTAATGGTGATCGATTTTCAGGGCCCGCTCAAAGCCATTGGCATGAATGATGTGGCGTTGTTTTTAGGACAAAGCACCCAAACGGCTGTTCGGCAGGCCCATGAACGGGCATTGATTCAGCGCTATGTTGAAGGCTTGCAAAACCTCGGTATTCCGGCGCTTTCGTTTGATACATCATTCGAAAGCTACCGGTTGAGCGTCCTGTATAACTGGATTTACGTGACGGTGGTCGCGGGCACGCTGGATGTCAGCAATCCCACTGCCTACGCTTGGATGGCCCAAATGGTGGCGCGTCAATCAGCAGCATCAGATGATCTTGGGTGCTTTGACCTGCTCAAATCGATTATGGCTTGATGGGTGGGGTGAGTCGCCCAAAACAATAAAGATCAGTGAATCAATCTCGATGGCTTTAGTCCGCGTTATAATGAAGGGGCACGAAAAACGTTGGACTTGCGGCGCACGAAGGATTCGCGGCATAAGATTAACAATGGATGAATAGATTCCATGATGAACGCAGCGAACCGCGAGAAATCAGACTAAAAATCTAACAGCAGTCCTGCCGCGAAACGCGGCAGGCGATGCACACCAAACAGTATTTACGTTACCGAAAAGGAAATCTCATGTTGCAGGTTACGAAGGCCGAGGACGTTATCGATCACGGATTGTCGCTGGGTGCCGATTTTGCGGAACTCTTTGTTGAACGCAGTTTAACCAATGCCATTAGCACCCTCAGTAGCCAGGTTCAGTCCGTTGAGTCAGGCATCGATTTCGGAATAGGCGTGCGCTTGGTGTTTGGTAGCAAGGTCCTGTATGGCTACACCAATAAAACAGAAGCCGAGGAGCTTAAGCGAATTATGGGTGAGCTCGCGGCCATGGATCTGCGAGACCCGAGAGTCTCACTGCAGGCCTTCGATTATTCGGCGCCGGTTGAGCATCACCCCGCCCATCGAATCTTATCAGCCGATGCGGATGTCGACAGCAAGGTGGCGTATCTGATGGCGGCAGATGCAGCAGCCCGGGCCAGCAGTAACCTCATTTCCCAAACCCGGGGCGCTTGCCGGCAAAAAGAGCAACGTATCGAGATCTTTAACAGCGAAGGCTTGCACACAACAGATGCCCGAAACTATGTCCGGGCGACGCTCACCGCGATTGCCTCGGACGGTCAGGATCAGGCAACGGGTATGTGGAGTGATGGTGGCCTTTTGGGCTGGGAAATTAAAGAGCAGGTTGATCCTAAGAAAACCGGTGACGAAGCTGCGCGCCAGGCGCTGGTTAACTTGCGCGCGAAAGCGTGTCCGTCTGGTCGGATGCCCGTCGTGATCGGCAATGGTTTCGGTGGGGTGATCTTTCATGAGGCTTGCGGTCATTTGCTGGAGACGACCTCGGTTGCCAAAAAAGCATCCGTCTTTCACGACAAGATGGGGGAGATGATTGCCAATGAAGCGGTCAGTGCTGTTGACGATGGCACGATGGCCAATGAATGGGGCTCGATCAACATCGACGATGAAGGCATGCAGACACAGAACACCCAGCTCATCAAAGATGGCCGTTTAACCAGCTTTCTCGTGGATCGATTGGGGGCAGAACAAACGGGTTTTGAGCGCACGGGTTCAGGAAGGCGAGAATCCTATAAATATGCCCCGGCATCGAGAATGCGCAATACCTTCATCGAAGCTGGGGACGCCGAGTTCGACGACATGATTCGCTCGATCGATCGTGGGATTTACGCGGCTCAAATGGGTGGTGGTTCTGTGCAACCTGGTACCGGTGAATTCAACTTTGCTGTCACCGAAGGTTATTACATCGAAAATGGGAAGATCCAATATCCGGTTAAGGCGGCCACGTTGATCAGTACCGGGCCTGCCGTCCTCAAAGAAATTTCCATGGTCGGAAAGGATTTTTCGTTAGCTTGTGGGATGTGCGGGTCGGTGTCGGGCGCCGTGCCGACCTCGGTGGGTCAAGCGACGTTGAAGGTGGATGAAATCCTGGTCGGAGGTCAGGCCTGATGAGCATTGTCAGTCAAGCAGAACAAATCCTCGATCGGGTCCGGGCCGCTGGCGCTGAAGGGGATCTCATCATCGATCAAGGTGAGGCCCTGTCGTTGAAGGCAAAGGATGGTGCGCTAGAGGAGCACAAAGTCACCTCAAGTCAGGTCTTTGGCCTCCGCGTTATTAAAGATAACCGCGTTGGCACCGCCTACAGTGAAGCGGCTGATGGCGAATCGCTTGTGGCGCTGGTCGATCAGGCCCTACTCAATGCCAGTTATGCCGCGGTTGAAGCGCATGAGAAAATCCTCGCCAACGCGCTAAAGCTTGAAACCCAAGACGCGCAATTGAGCCCAATTGATCAGGCCACGGTTGCTGAAAAAATCGAGCTTGCCCTGACCATTGAGGCAAGACTCGCGGCAAAGCCGATGGTCAAGAACGTGCCCTATAACGGGGTTCAGGATTCGGTTGGTGAGCGCCGGGTTTACTCAACCACGGGTCTCGAGGCCCGATCAAAAGCACGAATGATGCACTGCTATGCTTATGCGCTCATCGAGTCTGGGGATAAGAATGCGATGGAAGGCATTGGCCAGGCGGCACGGCGATTTATTGAGTTGGATCCGGATCGTTTGGTGGACCAAGCCTATCAAAACACCTTCGACATCTTACAGGGCTCGGCGATTCCCAGCGGCAAGTACGACGTCATTTTCGATGAAGAAATTCTGCCCTCTTTGTTCAACGTATTCTCAATGATGTTCTCCGGCAAATCAGCGAAAGATGGCGTAAATCCGATGCGGGATAAGCTCGGTGAAGAGATTGCGGATTCCAAGCTCACGGTTCGGGATCTGCCGCTTGATACCGATGGGTTTGGTTATGCTTTGTTTGATGATGAAGGCACGCCCGCACAGGCCTTGTGTCTGATCAAAGAAGGGGCCTTGTCATCGCTTATTCACAACAGCATGACGGCGTCTTATTTTAATTCGGCGTCAACAGGGCATGGTACCCGCGGCCCAAGGTCAACGCTGGGCGTGGGCTTGCATCAGCTTGAAATCGATGCGGGTACGGCGGATGACGCTGCATTGCACGCGGGCGCGTATCTTGTCGTGACGGATTTAACGGGATTGCATTCGGGGGCGAACCCCATCTCCGGCGAATTCAGTTTTGGGGCATCCGGCTATCTGTGTCGCGATGGCGTGCGGGTGCAACCGGTTCGCGGCATTACCGTTGCGGGCAATTTCTATGAATTGCTCAAGCGGATTGCGTTGATCGGCAGCGTGCAGCATTGGAACTGGGCGCGTTCCGCTAAAATGCCCAGCATTCGTTTTGCCGATCTATCTGTCTCGGGTTAGTCGTCTGCCGCCTGGATTGCTGGCAGGGTTTGCTCAAACCAGGCAGCCGTTTGCTTGATGATGCGATCGCCATAGTCCTTTGTCGGATCAAACGCGTTAAAGATGTGATCGGCGCCCTGCAGAATACGATACTCAAGCTGAGCGCCGCCGGCTTGCCTCAAAATGTCGGGATCGTGTTGCGGCACAGAGTCTTCTGAGCCGCGCAAAGACAAGAGCGCGCCGCGGTACTGAGGCAGTCCGCGCATGGGATCAAAGCCGATCATGCCGAGGATATGCGCTCGAGTGATCAAGAGGGTCGTCCAGTCCTGTAGTGCGCCTTCACCGGTTTCTAAGGCTTGCCGAAAAGGTGCGGCGGGTTGGCCGATAAACAGTTCATTCGGATTGAGGATGCTGGACCAAAGCACGAGGGATTGATACTGCGTGGGCTTTTGACTGATCAGCTCCATCGCGGTGGCGCCGCCGTAGCTAAAGCCTAGCAGGCCGATGGGTAGCAGGCCGTAATGCTCGATCGCCCAATCAACCCCGGCTTGGGCATCCTGGACCCGGCTGACAAAGGTGCTGGTCAGACGATAGTTGGTGGCCTCGCGCTCACTTTCTCCCCGAATGTTCATTCGCAGCGAGGCAATGTTCCGTTCAGCCAGCGCTTTAGCTTGGCGTTTAAACAGATCCCCGACTTCATCTTTCTGACCTGACCAGCCATGAATCATGATGACCATACCGCGGGCGCTCGACTTCGTAGCGGGCAGGGTTAAGGTCGCGTCGGCGCCAGAAGATAACGTTAGCAAGCGCTCACTGGGCGTGGACTCAGCGTTTGCAGTACCGGCCCATAAAATTAAAAGACAGATCTTGAGTAAACGCCCGGGGACGCGCGGGTTGTGCGCGCGGGGGATACAGTTTTTCATAGCGCTCTTCTTTGCGATTGAGCGTGAATTAAAGCAGAACCTTTAATTGATGCGAACTCTTTTTAAGGCCCCGAAACCCATAGGCACCCGTTGATCTGGCAAACGATAATGATTTCCATTATGTTTTAGACTGGGCGCTGGCATAGCCGCGTTCCTGGGCCAGCGCGGGTTGATCGTGACGTGCGGCCAGCTTGATTTTGAACCTGGACTGGCGGGCATTGGTGCAAATGTGGCGCTTGTTCCGCCTCAGAGCGCGGCCTTCTTGCCCAAAGTAGCAGGGTTGGCGGCCAATATCTGTGAGCCGTTGATTTTGGGGTTAATCGGTTCGACTTAATTGAGAAACTAATCAAAAGGGTGAGGCACGTTGTACATGGTTAGTAAGCAAAGGAGAAATACGCGTGTTTGAAGGTCAGTATGTGCTTTGGGGAGGCGAACACAGTTTGTTCACACGCAAGTTGCAGGCAATGCTGAATTATTTGGGCGTGTCGTACGCCTTCAAATTAAAGTCTGAGGCGTCGCAAGCAGCGGTCGAGGCGCGGCTAGGCACCCATTTTATACCGGGACTTGAAACCCCAGAGGGCTGGTTCCTGCACGATACGACGCCAATTGGCCTGATGCTCAATCATAAATATCCAGATCGACCACTGCTGCCTAAGACACCGGTGCAAAAAATTGCAGCGCATTTGCTCGAAGATTGGGCGGATGAGTGGTTTGGCCGCTATGCAATTAACAGTCGATGGTGCTATCCCGACAATGTGGCGGCAATTGCCGAGGGCTTCTATGCCAATCGCCACGGACGATTTCAGGGTGAAGGACTGAGTCCGGACGAGCAGCAGGCGGCCGCGGTTTTGATTCAAACGATTCGCGATAACTTTGGCTTACGGGCTTGCGGCAATCGAGGCTGCGGACCAGATCAATCGGCTCAGGTGCGGGCGGATTTTGATATCCTCATGCAATATGCGGCAGCGCATTTTAGCGAGCAGCCTTATCTGTTGGGCGACTGCGCGAGCTTGGGCGATTTCACTTTCGCCGGACTGTTTAAAGCGCACATCGCATCTGATCCCGAACCCCGGAGTTGGATCGAGGCGAGTGCGCCGAGCCTGCTGCCGCGCATGACCCAAATCTTTGCGGCAGAATCGAGCGGGGGAGGATACGCGCCTCGGGACGTGCTCCCGGAAACCCTCACGCCGTTTTTTCATCACATGCGCGACACCCACCATGAATTTTTGAAGACGTCTCGCTTGGCCTTGGCCGAGGGCGAAAAATGGTGCGCGCTGGATCTGGGTGATGGCCCAGTGCCGATGCGGGCGCTCAAATACTGTGAAGTCTCTCGGCGTCATATCCGGACTGAGATCCTTGGCTTATCCAATTCAGACCGGGCCGCGGTCGAGAATGTGCTGGGGCCCTTAGGGGTCCTCGACGCGTATTTGCTGCCGCCTTTATCGGCCGAACCCGCCGCGTAATGAACACCGAAACCCCAATGGAGGTACTGTTAAATGTTGACCCTACACTTTGCACCCAACTCCCGAGCCGGGCGAATTCTCTGGTTGCTCGAAGAGCTGGCACTACCTTATGAGCTCAACCGAATGGATTTTCATCCAAAAGATCTGAAGTCCGACGCGCACCGAGCGCGACATCCCCTGGGTCGAGTCCCGGTTCTTGATGATGGTGACATCAGTATTTTTGAGTCTGGCGCCATCGTTGAATACATCCTTGAGCGCCACAAAAACGGCGGATTGAAACCCGACGTTGCCTCGCCCTTGTTTCCGGAATACTTACAGTGGTTTCACTACTGCGAAGGGATGGTGATGCCGCCGATTAACACGATCGTGGTCCAAACCATCTTGCTGCCACCGGACCGCCGAGACGAAAAAGTGCTAGGCCAAGCTCAGCGCCTGCTGACCAAAGCCTTAGAACCTGTGAATGATGCGCTGGCGGGACGTGACTACCTGATCGGCGATTTCTCGGGTGCGGACATTATGTTGGGTCATGCCTGCTTTATGAGTCAGCGGTCGGGATGCGTCACCGATGAGATGACGCACCTCTTGGCGTATATCGCCCGGATTGCCGCAAGGCCAGCCTTTGATAAGGCCATTAACGCGTAAGCCGCGCGCGTTGGGCGCGGCACTAAAAGCTGGGAAAACCCTTGGCGCAACTGCAGGGTCTTAATCCGGGACCGGTGCACGTTTAAATCGATGTCGGGCCTTGATAGGGCGAGGCCCAAGGAGAAAACAATGACGCAATCACAATCCATGGCAATCGATGTCTTCTGGTCGTTTCGCAGTCCCTGGTCTTATTTGGCGACGAGGCGCTTGCGCGATTGGCAGACGCAGTACGATCTCATTGTGAATTTTCGGCCGGTCTATCCGATTGCCGTGCGCTCGCCTGAGTTTTTTCACAGTGTACAGCCGCAGTGGTTCTCCTATTTTATGACCGATGTTTTTCGGGTTGCAGAATTTCTAGCATTACCCTTTGTTTGGCCGCGCCCCGACCCGGTCGTACAAATTGTTGATGAACACGGGCGCCGGCAGACGGGCGAGGTTCAGCCTTATATTGACCGGTTAACCCGCCTGGGCGCGCTGGCGGAAGAACTCGGGGCGGGCCTGGCCTTTGCCGATGAAGTTTCAGCGCTCATCTGGGGCGGGACGACCGGTTGGGATCAGGGCGAACACCTTGCGCAGGCGGCGCATCGAGCAGGCCTTGATCTTGCGGGTATGGATCAACGCATTATCCATGAGGCGGATCGCTTGGATGCGGTGATTGCTGCCAATCAAGTGGCGCATGAACAGGCTGGGCACTGGGGCGTGCCGACCTGTGTTTATCAAGGTGCGCCATTTTTCGGTCAGGATCGCTTGGATGTCTTGCTTTGGACACTCCAAAAAGAGGGCTTACGGTCGCGATAGGTGGCCGCGAAACCCGAATGGCTAGTAAGAATGGGCAGCCAATAGACGGCGAATAACCTTTATTCAGTTAAGTCACCAAGATGGTTCTGTTCGGTGCGCTCGGGTAATGTAACCGAGGTGGTGCCCCGTATTGGGTCGCCAAACCGGGCTCTGGCCGAAAGCATTTGGGAAGCCTATTATGCGCTTTGTATTGCACGGACCTTGCCATCTGTCGTTGCCCTACCCGGTTCAATTTGATGACAGCGATATCGTACTGAAGGGCCGATCGCTGGGGTTAGGGCAGGCCGCGGCATCCCATTACTAAGGAACACTTATGCACGATATTATGATTCGCGGTGGTTTGGTTTATGACGGTTTGGACCCAGTGCCGCAGCAGCTCGACATCGCCATCAAGGATGGCCTGATTCAGGCGATGGCGGCGAACCTGACCGCTGACGCGAAAGTGGTGATCTCCGCGGATGGCGCAATTGTGGCTCCGGCCTGGGTCGATATTCATACGCATTATGATGGGCAGGTGACTTGGGATAGTGAGATGAACCCATCGGCGAGCCATGGCGTTGGCACGATCGTGATGGGCAACTGTGGCGTGGGATTTGCACCGGTGCCCAAGGGCGGCGAGCAGGATTTGATTGATTTGATGGAAGGCGTTGAGGACATTCCGGGCAGCGCGCTGCATGAAGGGATGCCTTGGGGCGCATGGGAAACCTATGGCGAATATTTGGATTTGTTGGAGACTAAAACCTACGCCCTGGACATCTCTTCCTTAATCGCGCATGGCGCCGTTCGTAATTTTGTAATGGGCGCCCGAGGGCGCGCCAATGAAGCCGCAACACAAGATGATTTGAATGCAATGTCCGACATTGTCGAGCAGGCGCTGCGCGATGGTGCGGTTGGATTCTCAACCTCAAGAATTTTGGGGCATCGATCGATTACCGGTGATCCAGTGCCGGGAACCTTTGCCAATGAAATTGAAGTCTTGGCGATTGCTCGCGCAATGAAACGCGCTGGGGCGGGCGTTTTTCAATTGATCCCTTCCAGCACGCTGGGTTCGGGTCGAGAAGGCTTTGAGGAGCACACGGCACTCTCGGACGAGATTGACCTCATCGCCAAGCTGAGTTGTGAAAGTGGTCGGGCCGCGACCTTTACGTTGTTTCAGGTGGATGATTGGCACGACCAATGGCAGCTCGCCCTCAAGCAGGTCAAAGACCATAACGCGGCAGGTGCCCAAATTTTCCCGCAGGTCGGCAGTCGGCCCACGGGCTTGGTCTTCAGTCTGAGCACCTATCATCCTTGGATGCTCAAACCCACTTACCTGAAGTTTAAGGACCTACCCCTCGCCGTGATGCGGGAAAAGCTCAAGACCCCCGAGATTCGAGCAGCCCTGCTGACTGAGGCCAATGATACGCGCGGCGTTGCACCAGGCTCCATGACCTTTGGTATTGCCCACGCTGAACTGAATCATGCTCAGATTTTTGAATTAACGGGCAGTAGCAGCTACGAGCCTACCGCTGAAGAAGCCTTTGCGCATCGTGCGGCCGCGCAAGGACAAGAGCCGGCGGAGTACTTGCTGGATTATTTGCTGGCAACACCAGATGCCATGGCCATTATGTTTTTTACCAATTATTCCGAGTACAACTTGGATGCGGTGCGCGCGATGCAAATGGATGAGGTGACGGTGACCGGCTTGAGTGATGCTGGCGCGCACGTATCTTTGATTTTTGATGCGGTCAACCCGACCTACCAGCTGACCTACTGGGGGCGAGATCGCAGCCGAGGCGAGGTGCTGGAGCTGGGTCATTTGATTCACCGGGGAACCTATCGCAACGCACAGTTATTTGGCTTTACCGATCGCGGTCATCTTGCCCCAGGCAAGCGCGCCGACATCAATGTGATCGATTTTGAAGGCTTGCAGTTGGGGCCCCTAGAAGTCCGGCAAGACCTGCCCGCTGGTGGTAAGCGGCTCATGCAAGGTGCGACGGGTTATTGGGCCACAATCATTAACGGCGTGGTCACGCGCCGGTTTGACAACGACACCGGGGCGCGACCGGGCCGATTGATTCGCGGCGGTACTGCTGGCGGGCAATAGGGCGCGCCGGTTAAAACCTGTTTGGCATATCTGTGCGTCGGATCACTTGGTAAGCTCCCTGATAAAAGGGAGTGTAAATAACACGGAACAAGGCGGTGTTCCCATCGGGAAACCCTTAATACGTTTTCAGGAGAGGATGACATGAAGACCAGAACAAATTTGTTCAGCCGGTTACAGCGCAATTTTTTACAATGGTTGACCGGCGGTGTTTTCATTTTGGGCTACATTGGCAGTGTCTCGGCACAAGCTGAGTTGGATCCGGTTGAGCTTCTCTCTGACTTTGTCGGCGTTGATACGGTTAACCCGCCCGGTAACGAGGCCAATGCCGTCGCCTTTTATGCGCAGTACTTAGATCAACTGGGGATTGCCTATGAGACGGGTGAATCTGCGCCCGGTCGCGGCAACCTGTGGGCGAGACTCAAAGGTGGCGCAGCGCCGGGACTCATGCTGCTGCAGCACACCGATGTGGTCCCAGGTGATCCACGTTATTGGTTGTCGGACCCCTTGCAAGCAGAGATTCGGGAGGGTTATCTCTACGGTCGCGGTGTGGTCGATATGAAGGGCACCGGTATTGCGCAGTTTTTAGCCTTTGTGGCCATTGCCCAGTCTGGTGTCGCTCTGAATCGGGATCTGGTTTTTATGGCCAGTGCCGATGAAGAAGCCGGCGGATTTTTTGGTGTCGATTGGGTGATCAAGAACCACCCGGAAGCTTTCGATGGTGTTGGCTATCTGCTCAACGAGGGCGGCAGCGGACTGCTTCAGGAGGGCGAGAAAGTTTTCGCCATCGAGGTCACCCAGAAAGTGCCGGTCTGGCTCAAGATCGCAGCGGAAGGCGAGCCGGGTCATGGCTCTTACCCACGGCCTGAGTCGTCTGTCACTAAGTTGCTCAAAGCACTCAATCAGCTTCAAAGCACGCCCTTTCCAATTCGGGTCATTCCGCCAGTTGATCGATACTTTAAAGGCTTAGCAGCAGGACTGTCTGGCCAGCAGGCGATTGATTACCAGGACATCGCGGTCGCGGTCCAACGCCCTGACTTTGTTCGCGCGTTGCATTCATCTCACCCAGCGCTGCATGCGTTGCTTCGTGATACCTGTTCGATCACGATGTTAAAGGGGTCGAGTAAAATTAATGTGGTGCCGCCGGTCGCTGAAGCGGAGGTTGATTGTCGGATGCTGCCTGATCGCGCGGCGAGCGCCTTTGTTGAGGATTTTAAGGCGCGGGTTGCGGGCGAGGGGCTGACGGTTGATCTGACGATGGCGTTTTCTCCCGCCATTTCGGATGCATCATCCAGTTTGATTGAAAGTATCCAAGAAACACTGAGCGCGCTGCATCCCGGTGCCCGATTCACCTTTTCGGTGGCCTCAGGCTTTACCGACAGCCATTTTACACGTGATCTCGGTATTCAGAGCTATGGGTTTTCACCGATGCTGTATCTAGACGGTGAGGCGCGCGGAGTGCACGGCAATAACGAGGCTGTGCATGTTGAACGGTATCGGCGCGCGGTGTCGGACTATCAAGCGGTGATCGAGGCGTTTGTTTTGCGTCCTGCGCAATAAGCGCGTGCTCGGGGCACGCGTCAGATATCAGCATTCGAAACAGGTTTGATAAGGCGCCGGCCCAGTGACGATTGAGCTGGGGCTTATGGAATGCTTTGTGAGCGCCCGTAAGCGGCTTGTGCGGATCGACAGGCCTTAATAAAAAGGGTTTTTGAGAGGACAAAGCCTGCTTGATTTGAAATTTCCCAGTCAGCGCCTCCCAAAGCGTTCGACGGTTGACGCAGTGTAAAAAGTGAGTGCGCGCCAGGGGCAAAATGGTTGCTGCGCGGTCATCTTTCCAGCCCCGCGCGTTGATTCCTTGAACGTGATTACGTGTCGAGCACCAGATCGTCCTTCAGATATTTCCCAGCTACAAAATAGTGATAGGCCGCCCAAAGGTTCACAAAGCAAAGGATGAGCAAGGCGTACCGCAAAGACTCATCACCATAGCTCGGCTGTAACAGATCAGACAAAATACCAACGACCTGAGGCCCCGCGCCCAGACCAATAATATTAAGAATGAACAGTAAAACCGCTGCGGCCACAGCGCGCATGCGCAGCGGGACCAAGCCTTGGGCTTGGGAGAAAGTGGTGGCTTGATAAAAATTACCGAGGAGTACCGGCATGATTAGAAATAGCAAACTGGCGGTCGCACTATTGCTCATATAAACCCCAACGGTTAAGGGTACGGCGAGCACAAGCGCAACAGAAACCACCCAGAGGTACCAGCGTTTATCCTTAGCGCCGTAGCGATCTGCTAAGTAGCCGCCCAGCGCAATCCCGATGCCGCCGGGAATGCCCAGAATTAGGCCAAGATAGGTCCCGATTTCGCCAGTCTGCATGCCATAGGAGCGCATTAAAAAGGAGGGCACCCAAGTCACGATGCCATACCCGACAAAGGCGGTGAGGCCGCCGCCGACCGCCATGTGCCGAAAGGAGCGCTTTTTCCAAAGATAGGTGAAGGTCTCCATGACGCCAGGTTGCTCAGCGCTGGCTTGCTTGCCTTCTGCCATGCCGCGCTCAGGTTCGCGCAGCGTCCAGCGGACGACGATGGCAAGCAATATGCCCGGGACGCCCACAACGAAAAAGGCAATCCGCCAACCAAAGAATTCGTTGATCCAGCCGCCTGCAATAAAGCCAAAGAGGATGCCCACCGGGATACCGAGCGCATAAATGCCGAGGGCGGTGGCTCTGTTTTCAGCCGGGAAATAGTCCGCAATCATCGAATGCGCGGGGGGCGAGCAGCCGGCCTCGCCAACGCCAACGCCGATCCTAGCAATGAGCAAGTGCCAAAAGTTTTGGGCAAGGCCCGAGATTGCGGTCATGACACTCCAGATGGTGAGCGCGCCAGCAATAATGTTGCGGCGGTTGCCGCGGTCTGCCAATCGGGCAATTGGGATGCCAAGGGTTGCGTAAAACAGCGCAAAGGCGAAGCCAGTGAGCATCCCAAGGGCGGTATCGGACAAGCCCAAATCCTGCTTAATCGGCTCGAGTAAGATCGATAATATCTGTCGATCAATGAAGTTGAAGGTATACACCACCACTAAAACGCCCAAAGCGTAATTTCGAACCTGTGGGCTGAAAACGGATAATTTAGTTTGGTCTAGCTCGCTCATCGATATTTCTTTTTCTGAATCAAGCCGTAGCATCGCTTGCCAGCTCATAGGATGCAAGGCGCGCAGGCGCTGGCGGAATGGCGCCGCCCTTGCACGATTGCACGATGCGGCATCACCAGTGCGGAGCGGAATTCTGCCCAAGTGCTGGCGGCCGGTAGGCGTGAGCACAGGATCTGATCGCGGTATCAAACATTGCCTTTTAATTGGGTCTCGATAGTATGATCGGCTGTGATAACCGATGAGAGTCAATGTATGGCGAATCAGAACCAAGCCGTTATTTTAGTAAAGCGTCCAGAGCGTGATGCCACGCCAGATTGTTTTGAAGTCCAATCCCAGGCTTTACAGCCGCTGGCAGCAGGCGAGGTTCGCGTGGCGGTTGAGTATGTCTCGGTCGACGCGGGCGCGCGAACCATGCTCTTGGGGGAAGGGTTTCATCGACAGGTGCCGTTAGGGGGCGTCGTTCTGGCCGGCGCGGTTGGCCGGATTGTTGAATCAAACGCGGAGGGCTGGGCGGTAGGGCAGGCTGTGCGCGGTCACTTAGGTGCTCAAACGATTGCAACCTTAAAACCAGATCTGCTTGAGAAGGTGGATGGCGACGTCGGGCCCTTGAGCCTGCACTTGGGTTTGCTGGGCGGTTCGACCGGGGTGACCGCTTGGATTGGCATGACCCATGTGGCGAAAGTGCAACCGGGTGACGTGTTTGTGGTGTCAGCGGCTGCCGGGGCCGTGGGTTGCGTTGCGGGACAAATTGCAAAGAAGGCCGGGGCTAGGGTGATCGGTATAGCCGGCGGCGATCGCAAAGGCGCTTATCTCACGAGTCAGTTGGGGTTCGATGCGGTCATCGATTACAAAAGCCAAGATGTCGCAAGCGAACTTAAGCGATTGGCGCCAGCTGGCGTCAATGTGTTTTTTGATAATGTGGGCGGCGCAATTCTGGATGCGGTCTTAGACAACTTAGCCTTGCGGGCACGGGTTGTGATCTGTGGTGCGGTGTCGCAGTACGATAATATGGGGCAGGTGCAGGGCCCGTCGCTCTACCTTCGTTTGGCAGAGCGGCAATCGGTCATGGAAGGGTTTGCTTACTTTCATTTTCCAGAGTCTATTCCCGACGCCAAAGCGGCGATCAGCCAGTGGATCAAAGAAGACTCGATCACTCTGCCGGAGGAGATTTTACCGGGCATCGAAAGCTACCCGGAAGCCCTGGGCTTTATGTTCTCTGGCGGTAATTTGGGCAAGCTGATGGTTAAAATCTAAGATCGCTATCCGGCCGGTGAGATTGCGCGAATGCTTCGTTTCATGAGCGAAAAGCGTCGGGCAGCGCGATCGAAAGTGTTTGGATTGAAAGCGTGGGGATCGAAAGCGTGTGGATCGATTGTGTGCGAATGAAAAACCAAAGAGACAGGCCTTTTAGCCATTAACCGTTAAGGCGGATGCGCCCCATGTTGTACAGTATGCGTTGTAAAACCACGAACCCTTACCAATAGAGATGGCCAAATGATGAAGGTGCGTCAGAAGAGTAGCTGGGACGAAGCAGAAATTGCCGACTATTTGAAAAAGACCGTAATCCCCATGCGGATCGCTATTACCGATGGCGATTTCCCGACGATTTGCTCGCTGTGGTTTGATTATGATCCCGTGCAAGGCGTGCTCATTTGCGCAACCCACGCGCGCAGTCAAATCGCGCGGTTGATTGCGAAGAATCCGCGGTGTGCGTTTGAAATCGCCTCCAATACACCGCCGTATTGTGGTGTTCGAGGCAAGGCGATGATCGAGGTTGATGCGGCCGCCGCGGCGCAGAGCTTGCCGCGGCTCATCACGCGGTACATGGGCGACACGAACGCCGGGTTGGGCAAGTGGCTTATGAGCCGAGTGGATGAGGAACTGGAGCTTCGGCTCAAACCGGTTTGGATCTCGGCCTGGGATTATGGCCAGCGGATGGAGCCTGTGAAACCGGCCTAATGTTGTTTGATCGAGCGGGTCATAACGGCACGACCGGTTGGCGAATCCGGTCGCTTCCTGCGCGCCCTTTCGAGGCGGCCTAAAGCTGCACTGTTAGCGCAGCTGGCACTCGACATCTGCACTGATGTGCTCGCTTGGATCGGGTCAAAATTGATCAAGGCCTTGGCGCAGCGGCTGCCGCAGGTTCAGCTTAACCGCGTCATCGTTAGGTGCTTGCGATTAACTGGCTAATGACGGCAGCAACCTGTTCCGGCGCGCGTTCTTGTACAAAGTGCCCGCCCCCTTTGATTTCGGTATGGGGCAGACCCTTGGTGCCTGGCACACGATCCTGAAAAATCTTATCGCCGCCTTTGGTGACCGGGTCATCGTCCGCAAAGGCGCAGAGAAACGGCTTCTCAAAGGTCTCAAAAAACTGCCAGGCTGCTGCTTGTTGCGCCAGCGAAGCCGAAGCCGACGTTGTTGGCACATGGCTTGGCATAGCCCTGGGCCCCATTTTGTAGCTGGCGTCAGGAAAGGGCGCATCATAGGCCTTGGCAACATCGGATCGGCAGGGCGAGTAGTTGAACAGGCCCAATTGATTCATGAGGAAATTAACGGCCATAACGGGTGTCGAGGGACGCTCCATCATCATCTGCATCATCATGCCGACTGGGAGTTGCTCGGATTCCCAACAAAATTTTTGCCAATAAGCGAACTTCAATGCAGGGTCGCCACTGGGCATGCCACTGATCGCTTTTTGCATGGCCATCAGTGATGGCGTCGGGGCATCCGTTCGAAATTGTTGAATCTCTTGAAGGAGTTGCTCCGAAGTTGTTGGGTTGTAAGGCAGGCCAGTGTTCGAGATGACGACGCGCGCAAATCGGTCGGGATGATTGGCAACCAGACGAAGCCCGATCAGGCCGCCCCAGTCTTGTCCAAAAACCGTGATGTTGTTGAAATCGTTCTCCTGCAACCATTGGCCCATCCATTCAACTTGTCGCTCGTAGGAGTAGTCTTCGCGGGCTGCGGGCTTGTCTGACTTACCGTACCCCGGCAGGTCTGGCGCGATGACTCTTAAACCGCTTTGGGTTAAGTACGGCACCATCTTGCGATAAAGATAACTCCAGACGGGCTGCCCATGCAGGCACAACACAAGATCGCCGTCCCGTGCGCCTTCATCGAGATGATGAATGCGTAGCGCGCTGCCATCATCGGTTGTGATTTGGGTGTAGTTCGGCTCGAACGGGTAGTCTTTCAAACCATCGAAACAGGTATCTGGGGTTCGGAGTATGCGCATGTTAGCCTTCTTCTAAGACGTGTTGATTGCTCGAAGCATAGCACTATTTTAATGATGAGCATTACTTTAAAAGCTGTGAAATTGAATGGGCAGTTTGGTTCTTGTAGGGAACGCGGCAGGCGCTGATTTTTTTGTAAGGGATCTTCCATTAAGTTGATTGAGCGTGGTGCTATCGGGCCGGCGCGAGTCGGTTGACCCTAAGGCAAAAACGACGAGCAATGACAACCTGATTGAATTACGATTTCAGGATGAACCATGATGGGTAGGAGATTGTATGACTGGGGTACTGGGCAGCTTGCAAGGCAAAACAGCGGTGATTACTGGGGGCGCATCGGGCATTGGTCTTGCAATGGCGCAACAATTTGGCAGCCAGGGCATGAACCTAGTGATTGCTGATGTTGAGCAAGGCGCATTGGAGATCGCCATGGCGCAGTTGGAGGCGGAAGGGTTTTCTTGTTGTGCAATGCAATGTGATGTCTCGGATCAAAAAGCGGTTGAGGCCCTGGCGGATTTTTCTTATGACGCGTTTGGTGCGGTGCATGTCTTATGCAACAACGCAGGCGTTGTGCATCGTGATCTGGCTTGGGAAGCGTCGATTGAATCCTGGGAGTGGGTCCTGGGGGTTGATCTCTGGGGACCGATTTATGGCGTGCATGCCTTTGTGCCTCGTATGATTGCTTCTGGCGAGCCTGGCCATGTGGTGAATACGGCGTCAACGGCGGGTGTCGTCGCCTTTCCCGGTATTGCGTCTTACGATGTTGCAAAACAAGGTGTGGTGGCCTTATCCGAAGTGCTTCTGGCCGATGCGATGGCCGAAAAGTTGCCAATCCGGGTTTCGGTGCTGTGTCCTGGCGTGGTTCGAACCAAGATCGGCGTCAGCGAACGCAATCGACCGGGCGGCGTCAAAGGCGATGCCTTTGGCGAGGAAGGGCTCATCGCAGCAACCGAAGCAATCGAGCCGGAGGCTGCTGCCCAAGCGGTGCTCCGGGCAATTAACGATGGAACCTTCTGGATAATGACCCATCCACGCTATGTGGACCTGGTTAAAACACGTGCCGAAGGCATGCTGACAGGGGCAATGCCGCCCATTCCTCATCCCATTTAGCCTGGGATGGGCTTGGAACGCTGCCTCGGTGCAACAGGTCTCGGGTATCAAACGTTGGGCAGTGCAGCAAAAGCTTGGATTGCGTCCTAATCGGCCACTATGGCCGTATCACGTTTGGTGCAAGTGGTCAGGCGCGTCGATCAAGATCTGGCGCATGAGGCGGCATTTCGGCACAGTGCGCCAAATGCCTTATTTTTTGAACGCCTTAGCGAGCGCATCGGCCATTGCTGAGTTAAGGGGCGGTTTGCGGTCGTTTCCGCCCGCTTTCCCTGCGTGTTTATCCTGGCTTTTAGGATGGTTACCACGAGCGGGGCGCGCGTTTGGGGGGCTGCTCTCTTTGCGTTGTTGCGTTCTCGACGGTCCCTGACCGGGTTTATCCCGGGCAATATCCAAATTCTGGTTCTTGGCTTCGTCCTCAAGCCGCATGGTGAGACCGATGCGTTTGCGGTCAACGTCCACCTGCATGACTTTTACTTTTACCACGTCGCCGACCTTCACAATGGTTCGCGGGTCTTTCACAAACGTGTTCGACAAGGCTGAGATGTGCACCAGCCCATCTTGGTGGACGCCCACATCGACAAACGCGCCAAAATTGGCCACATTCGTTACAACGCCTTCTAAGATCATGTCGGGCTTTAAATGCCCGATGGTCTCGACACCATCGACAAAGGCCGCAGTCTTAAATTCGGGTCGGGGGTCTCGGCCAGGCTTTTCAAGTTCAGCAAAAATATCGTTGACGGTCACGAGACCGAAGGCGTCCGATATGAAATCGGTTGCTTTAAGGCCTTTTACAAAATGCGCGTCGCCCAGGATGTCTGTGATGGGGCGGGCACTCTTTTGAATAATGGTTTCAACCAAAGGATAGGTTTCAGGATGGACCCCTGATTGATCGAGTGGGTTATCGCCCCCTCGAATTCTCAGGAAGCCCGCCGCCTGTTCAAAGGCTTTTGGACCGAGCCGGGGCACGGCTAAGAGCGTTTTTCGGTTGGTGAAGGGCCCATTCTCGTCCCGGTAGGCCACGATATTCTCGGCCATGCTTTTAGTTAAACCCGATACCTGTGATAAAAGCGGCACGGAGGCCATATTCACATCAACGCCCACCGCATTGACGCAATCTTCGACCACCGCATCAAGTGATCGCGATAACTGAGCTTGACTGACATCGTGTTGGTATTGCCCGACACCGATGGCTTTGGGTTCGATCTTCACGAGTTCGGATAAAGGGTCTTGTAATCGGCGTGCGATCGAGACCGCGCCTCGAATCGAAACGTCCAGTTCGGGAAACTCATTGGCCGCCAACGCAGAGGCAGAATAAACCGAGGCGCCGGCTTCTGACACAACGAGTGGGGTCAATGCGAGCGCCGGATGTTTGCGGCCAAGTTCCTTGGCAAGTTTGTCGGTTTCACGAGAAGCAGTGCCGTTACCAATGCTCAGTAAGCGCACTTCGTGCTTCGCGCACAGAGCCGCCAAAGTGGCAATCGACTGATCCCACTGATTTTGTGGCGCATGGGGGTAGATGGTTGCGGTATCCACCAACTTCCCGGTTTCATCAACGACCGCGATCTTGGTGCCGGTCCGCATGCCGGGGTCGAGCCCAAGGGTCACTTTTGGGCCAGCTGGGGCCGCCAATAATAGGTCGGACAGGTTGGTCGCAAAGACTTTGATGGCTTCGAGCTCTGCGCGGCTTTTGAGCTGCATTTTGAGTTCGAGATCGAGGTGGATAAAAATTTTGACCTTCCAGGCCCAGCGCACGGTCTCCTGCAGGAAGGCGTCCCCCGGCCGGCCGAGGTTCTCGAGGTTAAATTTGCGCGCGATAAGGCCTTCGCAAGGATGGGTTTCAAAGTCCGCCTCATTCGCAATTTGTAGGCTGACTTGGAGGATGCCTTCGTTTCGGCCTCGGAACAGAGCGAGCGCTCGATGTGATGGAATTTTGCCGAGTGCCTCTGAATAATCGAAATAGTCAGAAAACTTTGCGCCGACTTGGGCTTTGCCTGGCGTAACGGTCGACTTGATGACGCCGTGGGTTGTCAGGTAATCGCGCAGTGCGGCCAGCAAATCAGCATCCTCTGCGAAGCGTTCCATGAGGATCTGTCGCGCGCCGTCTAAGGCTGCTTTGGGGTCAGCAACGGCATCATTAACATAGTCGACAGCTGATACCCATGGATCAAGGCTTGGATCGGCCAGCAATGCCATGGCAAGCGGTTGCAAGCCCGCTTCACGAGCGATTTCTGCTTTGGTGCGCCGTTTTTGTTTGTAGGGGAGATACAAGTCTTCCAGACGGATTTTCGTATCCGCCGCTAAAATTGAAGCCTTAAGCGATTCCGTTAACTTGCCTTGCTCGTCGATGCTTTTGAGTACGGCGGCTCGGCGATCGTCTAATTCTCGTAGATATCTGAGACGGTCTTCAAGGTTACGAAGTTGCGTGTCATCAAGGCCATCGGTGACTTCTTTTCGGTAGCGCGCGATAAAAGGCACCGTCGCCCCATCATCGAGTAATTCGATCGCGGCGGTGACTTGTCGCTCGTGAACGAGGAGTTCTTCAGCAATGCGCTGTGAAACAGAATTCATAACGTGATATCCATTGGGCACCAGAGGCGGTTGCGGCATCGGGCTGTTCTGACGCCCGGCGAGAATGTAGCGAATCTGTGCGGGGATTACTATGGTTAAACGCCCAAAGCACTCAGGATGCGCCTCGGAAGGCGCGTGCAGGTTGCCCGCAATGTGGTGTAGATTGGTCTAAAAAACGGAGGGGGTGATGGGTTTAACCGTACAGAAAAAGTTTTTTGAGCGCCGTGAACAAGTGTTTGAGGATTTGGCTCAAACCGGACACTGGCCAACCACCTTTGTTTCGGGCGCATCGCCTGAGTTGCCGCTGCACTGGCATGATCTTGATGTGTCGGGCTATGTGATCGAAGGCACCACGTATCTTGTCGATGAGGCGGGCCAGCACCATGCCCTTGAACCGGGGGACAAACTCAACATCCCGCGCGGGACCTTGCACGCGGAGGGCGCGGTGGTCGGCGAGGTTATCTACATTGTTGGGACCGAAACGCCGGGATCCTTACGGACGCAATTGGCCTTGTTAGACCCCAAGGATCCAGCGCGGGGTAATGGCCGCTAGTGCAGCACGGATGATAAGCGGTACAGTGCTGGTTGTCTGAGCCGCGCAGGGCAAAACCAACGCATTAAGCGCTAAATCGCTGACAAAATTGACAGCGCTGTCAAAACCGGTGAACCTTTGGTCTTCATCAAAGGGAGGCATGCATGCGTCGGCAGTTCAATATTGGGTTCCAGGTCGCACTGCTCGCGATCATCGGTTTACAGACAAGCCCGCTCCGCGCGAAAGAAGTGCCTAGCTTGGTTTCAACCGAGGTGTTATTGACGAGTGCGGCAGGCCACAAGCTTGCCGTCATGGACCCCGTGCAGTTCTCCTCAGACAATACCCGGGCCGGGGTCGCGCAGGTTCAAATTGATCCCTTGATGACGCGCCAAACCGTGACAGGGATCGGGACGTCATTTACCGAATCTTCCGCATTTGTTTTAGCGCACCTGCCGGGGCCGGCGCGGCGGTCTGTGATGGCGCAATTGTTCTCTGATCAGGGGGCTAATTTTTCCTTGGCTCGCACGACCATTGGTGCGACCGATTTTTCGGTTGAAGGCAAGTATGACTACGCGCCGGTCGCCGATGATCTAGATCTTCAGCATTTCTCAATCGCCGAAGACCGTTTGGGATTCGACCCTGCACGTTATCCGGGTGTTATCGCGCCAGACTTTGATTTGTTACCCATGATCGACGAGGCGCTGACCATCAAACAAGGTCAAGCAGATTCGTCCTTGCGCATTATTGCCTCAGCGTGGACTGCGCCGCCCTGGATGAAGGACATAGCAGGTTATTATCAGCCGGGTACGGCGGAAAACAACTACCAAGGCACAGGCGGTCAATTAAAGCCGGGTTATGAGTCGGTTTATGCCGATTACCTTCTGCGCTATCTCGACGCCTACGCCGCGGCGGGTGTGCCGATCTGGGGGCTGACCCCCGTGAACGAACCCGAGGGCAATAGCGGGCAATGGGAGAGTATGCATTTTACGGCGGAAGGCCAGGCCCGTTTTATTCAAGATCACTTAGGGCCAAAATTGCAGGCAAGCGCCCATGCCGAGACCAAGTTATTGATCTTTGATCAAAATCGGGATCGCCTTGAACATTGGGCTGACACCATTTTGAGCCAACCGGATGTCGCGCAGTATGTGTATGGCAGCGCCATCCATTGGTATGCGAGTACCACGAATGTGTATGGGGACGTTTTAGAGCGCGTCCACACGCGGTTTCCCGAATTTGATCTCATTCATACCGAAGGCACGATCGACGATCTGGGTAAGCCCGCACCGGGCGGCATTGGCGACCCGGCCGGCTTCACCGAAACCAATTGGTTTAACAATGATGCGTTCTGGTGGCAGCGCAAGGCAACGGATTGGGCCTACACGGCGAGTTGGGCACCGAATGCGGCCGATCACCCGATGTATACGCCGGTTCATCGTTATGCGCGAAATATTATTGGTAGCTTGAATCATTGGGTTTCAGGTTGGGTTGACTGGAACCCAGTGCTCGATGAACGCGGTGGTCCAAATCATGTTGGCAATTTCTGTGGCGCGCCCATTATGGTGAACCTTGAAACCCAAGACGTCTACTTCACGCCTATTTTTGATGTGCTGTCGCAGTTTAGCCGCACCATACGCCCGGGAGATCAGGCCGTGACGGTTTCAATTCAGGGCGATGCTTGGCCCGAGGACGCGTTGCATGTCGGCGCAACCCTCAGCCCAAAGGGCCTAATATCGATTCAGTTGCTTAATACCCAAATGACGCCCCTAACCTTTGGTCTTGGTTTGCTTGGCCAGCATGCGGTCATCACGCTGCCGGCCAACGCCTTGCAGACGATCCGGGTGGATCTGTCAGCGGCGTTGTCAAAAACGACTTAAAGCAAGTGTTACAAGGGCCTTATTGGGCTTGCCGTCGCGCACGTGGCCAGCCAATGCGGTAAAGCGATCATGAAACGTGGCGTCACCAGAAACTGAATCCAAAGAAGAACAACCGCCCGAGGACAGTGGGCGAGTGATTAATGCCTAGGTGCTTGCGCCAAGGGCCACCAAAGAAAAAGGAGCCATTGATGCTCGCAACCCTTGATGTCGTGATTATTGGACTTTATGCCGTGCTACTCATTGGCTTGGCGACTTGGTTTTCGCGCGAACCCGCAGGGCACGAGAAAACAACGCAGGATTATTTCTTGGCGAGTCGGTCACTGCCCTGGTGGGCGGTGGGTGCGTCTTTGGTGGCCGCGAACATCTCCGCCGAGCAAATTATTGGTATGTCGGGATCGGGCTATGCAATTGGTTTAGCGATCGCGTCTTATGAATGGATGGCGGCGATCACTTTGATTTTGGTGGGTAAATTTTTGTTACCCGTTTTTTTAAAACACAATATTCAGACCATGCCGCAATTTTTGGAGCAACGCTTCGACTCAAGAGTCCGTCTCGTCCTCGCGCTGTTTTGGCTGGCGGTCTATGTTTTTGTCAACCTCACCGCCATTCTGTGGCTCGGGGCACTGACCATTCATACGGTGACGGGATTGGCTTTGAATACTGGACTTGGTTTGATTGGGGTCTTTGCGCTTTTGTATTCCTTATACGGCGGGCTCAAAGCGGTTGCCTTTACCGATCTGCTCCAGGTAGTGCTGTTGATTGCCGGTGGGCTGCTCATCTCGTGGATCTTGCTCGATGAGATTGCGCTGGGCGCTGGACCTTGGCAAGGGTTTGCCGCGCTGCTCGATGCTGCCCCTGAAAAATTTGACATGATTTTGGCACCGGGTCATCCCCACTACATCAGCTTACCGGGCCTGTCGGTCTTGCTGGGTGGGATGTGGGTCATGAATGTGTCCTATTGGGGCTTTAATCAATACATTATTCAGCGCGCACTCGCGGCCGATAGTCTGCAGGCCGCGCAAAAAGGCATGGCCTTCGCCGCTTTTCTGAAATTGTTGATGCCCGTGATTGTGGTGCTGCCGGGCATCGCGATGTTTGTGCTTGAGCCCGGTCTTGATGCGCCCGACCAGGCCTATCCTTTGGCGTTGACGTTACTCCCGGTTGGTCTGAAGGGCTTGGTCTTCGCGGCCCTGTTGGCGGCGATCGTTTCGTCTCTCGCCTCTATGATTAACAGTATTGCCACCATCTTTACCTTGGATTTGTATGCGCGGTTTTCAACCCAAAAGTCAGAGCGCCATTTGGTTCGGGTGGGGCGTGGTGCGGCGCTCGGGGCAATGCTGTTGGCGATGGTTTGCGCCCAGCCCCTATTGGGCAATTTCGATCAGGCCTTTCAATACATTCAGGAATTCACCGGATTTTTTACCCCAGGGATTGTCGTGATTTTCATGCTGGGCATGTTTTGGCCCCGCACGACGGCGAGTGCGGCGCTGACGGCGGCAGTGGGCTCAGCACTGCTATCGTTTGCCTTCAAAATGGGTTGGCCCGAACTGCCGTTTATTGACCGAGTTGGGCTGGTCTTTGTACTGTGCGGGTTACTCGCTGTCGTGGTCAGCTTGTGGCAAGGCGGCGAAAAGCAAGCAGGCGCCATCGACCTGTCTGAAATTGAATTCGGCACGACCCGGGCATTTAATCTATCGGCACTGATTGTGAGTTTGATTCTCATCGCGCTGTATACCACTTGGTGGTAGCGCAGGCGCCGCGGATGCAGGTTGCCGGCGCAAGTCTGCTAGACCTAAGCTGCAAGATCCTGTTAACGTTTTGCAAGGATCTGAAGAGAATACGCGATGGTTAAGCAACCCCCTATTGACTATATCGAGCGCACCCAAAAACAGTACGAGGCCTTGGGGTATCCTAGCTATCAATGGGTCTATAACGACACCGCAGTGCCCTTGGCGCCCTTAAAGAAACCGTTGTCTGAAGCCAAACTGTCGTTGATCGCGTCGGGCGGGCTTTATACCCGCGGGCAGGTCGCGTTCCACTACAAAGATGATCTGAGCTATCGTGAAATTAACGTTTCTGGGCCCGCCGCGGACCTACGGGCCAGCCACTTTGCTTACGATTTAGCGCCAGTACGCAAGGATCCGAACGTCGTGTTTCCGGTTGAGCCCTTAAAGCAATTAGTGGCCTCGGGCTTTCTTGGCGCGCTTGCCGAGCGCGCCTACACCTTTATGGGGGGCATTTATTCGGCTCGCAAAGTAAAAGATATCTTGGCGCCGGCATTGGCTGCGCGTTTGCTGTCGGATCAACCGGATGTGGTGTTACTCGTCCCGGCGTGACCGGTTTGTCATCAGTCCGTGGGACTGATCGCGCGTCACATTGAAGCCTTAGGGATTCCCACCTTGTGCCTGTCGAGTGCTTACTCGATTACCCGTGCGGTGCGGCCACCGCGTGCGAGTTTTGTTGACTTTCCATTGGGTCATACCAGCGGCCGACCGCATGCGCTAGATGAGCAGGTCGCCATGATGACCGAGGCGCTAAAGGGATTTGAGGACATCACCCAATCGGGCGATATTAAAACCCTGCCCTATGAGTGGTTGGCCGACCACAGTTGGAAGGATGCGGTGATGCAACCCGCGGCGCGTGGCGACGCTGGCGCGGGCAGTGATTTTAGATTGCCCCGGTTTGATACACCGCAATATCAGTTTGAGGCCGATGCTGAGGTGGCGGACGAGGGTTGTCCGACCTGCGTGTTTCTGACCGGATCAACCGATACCCCAATCTAAAACCAAGACTCAGTCAGTGCCGAAACCGTAACCTTGCGTGTCGGCGCTCATTCTAAACAGGGTCTGGAATTGAAATAGGCGTGCGCTGGATCTACCGCGGTTTTCGAGGGGGGACAATGAACGCAAGTTTAACCTTGCGCGATAAACGGGGTTAAAAAACCGGTCCGATAGGGCCTTTGGCGTAATAGGCTAACGTCAAAATAACAATTGTGCGGTGACAATCAGCAGTTTGAGAGTGATTCGCCGCAATGGGACGTTAGGATGTTTGACCAACGGGATAAGGGGTTTATTGATGCCCAATGAGAAGGCGATAACGACGCTGAAAACGCACCTGCTCGCAAATTCAGGCATTCAAGGCTTAGAAATCCTGAAGCCGACAGAGATCGAACGCGCCGTTGGGTTGTTTGATCGCGATGGTTTTGTCGTCATAGAAGACGTGCTATCAACGGATGAATTAGCCTTGCTGCAATCAGGTGTTGCCGATGCGGTGGCAGAGGTTACGGCGCTCGACCCAGAAGGTTTGGGGAATCGCGGTGCCAAGCGCTATTCCTTTGGGGGCTCGAGTCTAACGCGTAGTCAGTTGCATCGCCCTGCCTGGCAGATGCTGTTATCGGTTGAGCCGGTGATCCAGTTGTTGGACGCAATCTTTGGTAATCCGGACTACGCCTTGAGAAGCGCCAGCGGCGACTTTTGCCTGCCCGGTGCCGTCGACTACCAGCGGCTGCACACGGATGTTCGTGACTGGGAGGCGCCAGATAAAACGCCCTTCAGTGCGTTTCATGATCCAAGGGGCCGGGTCAGTATTCGTGACCTGCCGTGTCCTTATGTCTGCGTTAACTTTTTGCCTCAAGACGTTCACGCGCTCAATGGTCCGACAAGGCAAATCCCAGGCACCCAAAGGTCGCGCGAGCGGATCCCGGGTTTGAAAGCGGAGCCGGAATGGATGCGCCTGAGTACAGTTTGCCCAGCGCCAGCAGGCAGTATTATGGTTCGAGACGTGAGGGCCTGGCATGGGGGCACGCCGAACTTATCCGATGAGGTGCGATCTATCCCGAACCTGGAGTTTTATGCGCCATGGTTCCGAGAACCGGTCGTGCCGGGTATTGCTTATGCAGATCATCAATTATTACCGGCGCGCGCTCGACAATTAACGCGGTTCTGTGTGGCCGAAAAAGACCACGATTTAGTCACGGGTGCGACGTTGCGCGCACCTTAAAAGGGGAAGTTGATGCAGTATCGAAGTCTTGGACGCTCAGCCCTAAAAGTCAGTGAGCTGGCTTTGGGCACCATGAACCTGGGGCCAAGAACGCCCGAGGCAGAAGCGTTTTTAATGTTGAACCAGGCCGTTTCAAGTGGGATTAATTTTGTCGATACGGCGGATCAATACGGCGGTCACTTGGGCGTTGGCGCGACGGAATCCCTGCTTGGGCGCTGGTTGGCGGAGGATCCAAGTCGTCGCGAGGGTTTGGTTCTCGCATCTAAAGTTTATGAGCCGATGTCGGATGATGTGAACAATCGCGGCCTTTCGGCTCGGCATATCGTGTCAGCGTGTGAGGCAAGCCTTAAACGGTTGGGCGTTGAAACCATTGATTTGTATCAAATGCATCACATCGATCGCTCAGCGCCATTGGATGAAATCTGGCAAGCGATGGATCGGTTAATCACGCAAGGAAAGATTATCTACGTGGGCTCGAGTAATTTTCCGGGCTGGGGGATTGCCCAGACTAATGAGCGGCGGGGGTTCCAGCAACAGCTCGGTCTTGTGTCAGAGCAGTCGCTGTACAACCTTTTCACCCGCCATGCCGAGCTTGAGGTGATTCCGGCTTGCCAAAGCTATGGGATTGGGCTTTTGCCTTGGAGTCCTTTGGCGGGTGGGCTGCTGGCTGGACCGAGTTCAACCGCGGGCCGCCGGCAACAGCTCGAGGCGATGAGAGCATTGCATACGGGGCAAATTGAGGCATTTGAGGCCTTTTGTGCGGCACTAGGCATGGGTCCCAGCATCGTCGCGCTTGCTTGGTTGCTGCAGCAACCAGCAGTTGCCTCGGTGATGATTGGGCCGTCGTCTGTCACGCAACTTGAGCAAGCGTTGACTGCGGGCAGCCTAAAATTGGATGTGGCGCAGCTCGCAAGGCTCGACGAGATCTTTCCGCCGATAGGTCCTGCGCCCGAAGCCTATGCTTGGTAAGGCAGCGGACTAACGGGTCTTCACCGGGGGCTCATGGTCAACCAATTGCCAGATGCGCTCATCGGGTATCCCCATGATGGCTTCATAAGCCCCTGGCGGGTAGTTGGTGAGGTGCGGCCCCTCGGTCTCACTCAGCACGGGCTGAGCGACTGCGCCGGCCTGATCCTGAAACGTCGCGGGCGCTTTGTACTGCGTCAGCTCATCCGGCGTGATACCGGCTAAGGCAACCACTTCCGGGTCGATCCAAGCATTTTGATCTAGCGCCGTTTTTGAATAAGAGAGCTCGAGTGCCAAGTTCTCAGGTCCGGCAAAATAAATAGAGGCGCAAAAGCCATGGTCGACGGGCCCCATAACCGGCACCCCTTTATCCCGAAGCCGGTCTCGCATAGCAAGGAGTGTTTCATGGCAATCGACTCTGAGCGCAACGTGCTGCATGGTGCCGGGCGCGGCATTGGCGCCGGCATTGCCGGCGTGGGTTTGACCGATGGTTGCCGGAATGTTTTTCATGTCAGGGTTGCTGACAAACGCGATGGCGCTCTCATCGTTCAATCTTAAGAAGCCGTGCCAGGTGTTTTCAACGCCATGCATCCAATACAGCGCGACCAGCTCCATGCCAAGCTTGTCGGTAAAAAATGCGATCTGAGCCTTCATATCGGCGGTACAAATGGCGAGGTGATGGAGTCCGTCAATTTTGTTCATCGAGATGTCCTCTTGTGTGATTGGCACGAAATACGAGGCGGTAGATTTCGAGCTAGATCGATATTTCCCCGTGAGTGGCGGCTAAACACTAGGCGCCAGCACCTTCAACCCTGTGACCTTATCGCAAAACCGCTCCGATCTCATAATCCTCAAGCGCCTACCTGAACCAGCGTTCAAAGATTGGGTTTAACGTGCCGTTTTTAAGGCGGCTTGCGAGAAGGCAGAACCGTGACTCGACGCTGCGCGTCTTTTAGCGGTGCAGGCTCTGGACAAGCGATTTCTGGTCTGGTGTTTGTACCGGTTACCAAGTTGCCCATAAAGCGTTTCTTGATCCCGTATTCGGAACAAAAACCGGATCATCGAGCGCGCCTCACGGTAGCGCGTTTTTGCGGTAGGATGGGACAAAGCAAAAACGGAGTCACAGTATGAAAGTCGGATTAGCCTTTGGAAGCAGCATTGCCATTGATGGACCCTCAACGATGGCGCTCTGTCAGCGCGCCGAAGCGGCGGGTTTTGAATCGATTTGGGGCGGTGAGCATGTGATCATGCCGGATGCGATCGGTTCAAAGTATCCGTACACCCCGGACGGTAAAATCCCTGCTGAACCCGAGACGCCGATTCCAGATCCGCTTATTTGGCTTGCTTATGCAGCCGCTGCGGCGCCAACACTTCGCCTTGGCACCTGTATTCTAATCGTGCCCCAGCGTAACCCTTTGATTTTGGCCAAGGAACTCGCGACCTTAGATCAACTCTCTGGTGGGCGGGTCGAGTTAGGTCTTGGTGTGGGCTGGATGAAAGAAGAATTTGATGCGTTGGGTGTGCCCTGGGCGCGCCGCGGCGCCAGGAATGATGAGTATATTGCCGCCATGCGTGCGGTTTGGGCCGCGTCTCATGCCGAATTTCATGGTGAGTTTGTCGACTTTGACCCGGTAACGTGCAGCCCGAAACCCGTCAACGGCAACATCCCAATTTTGGTCGGAGGTGATACGCCGGCGGCGATTGCGCGCGCTGTGAAACTGGCGGATGGCTATTTTCCAGGCGAGGGCGATATCGATCGGCTCCGAGCGTTGATTGGGCGGGTGCACGGCGCTTGTGAAACCGCTGGTCGGGA
>ENA-OQVM01001058-OQVM01001058.1-marine-metagenome-genome-assembly--contig:-NODE-1058-length-38526-cov-5.543551_pt1 | contig 38526 bp, 34 predicted proteins | sample MGYA00237776_ERZ505498 | MGnify/ENA primary metagenome ERZ505498 (study PRJEB26159, sample SAMN06265151) | marine metagenome | isolation source: Helgoland LTER site | place: Germany:Helgoland, sampling...
CAACGTGACCAATAGTACCAACGTTACAGTGCGGCTTATTACGCTCAAACTTTTCCTTGGCCATCTTAGTTCTCTCTTTTCCTCGTGGTGCCCGTCCCGTTTGGGACCATGCGACAAATTAAACTCTATCTCAGCCAGCGCTCAATCTACCCCGGCGTTGGAGCGGGTGAAGGGAATCGAACCCTCGTATTCAGCTTGGAAGGCTGCTGCTCTACCATTGAGCTACACCCGCCTACACCGCGTCACTGTATTCGATCCATTATCCGGCAAAACCGGGTAATGGTGGAGGAGGTTGGATTCGAACCAACGTAGGCGTAGCCAACGGGTTTACAGCCCGTCCCCTTTAGCCACTCGGGCACTCCTCCCCAAATACAGTACGAACCACCGCAGGGCGGCGGCTCGGGCGGACGGAATATGAAGAATTGTGCACTATTGTCAACGCCTAAACGTGGATTTTACGCTGCAAATTATTCTAATAAACCTCAGCACATATCTAGTCGCGCTTTCCTTCATCGCAACTCATTCGAATTTCCAATACATGAAGGTTTAGATTTGCACTCTAAAATACGCCGATGCCAATGTCACTATCGTTGATTTGAAATTCCAATAAATATGGCAGAAGAGGCAATTGGGGCATCTATACATTAACATGCTTGCTCTTCCCAATAGGCAATCTTAAAACCGTCATCCCCGCGAAAGCGGGGACATAGACAATAATGAACCGACAGGGGCCCCACTTTCGCGGGGATGACGTAAAATAACGAATTAAACCTGATGCAGCGTATATAGATGAAATAGATAGCCCTCTTAAAGCTTGCGGATGATGTGTGGATCAGACATTAAATGACCCATGGATAAGAGAAAACGCCCACCAAGGTCGGCTCGTAGCCGAATCAATACACCTCGTCCTTCAGCGACAACAGATCGTGGCGGCAAGCCTTTACCGGCTCCGAAGCCAGCTGGCGCCCCATCCAATCGGGCTCAGGGCCTGTGGCTATTCGGTTTACATGCAGTGAACGCTGGATTGGGAAATCCGTCACGGCGGCGACATCGTGTGATCGGCACGAAACAAGCGCTAGAGAATCTGAAAGAAGCACTTGGTGAAGGCGTATTCCCTACCCCGTCTCCTGAAGTCGTTGATCGTTCTGAGGTTGATGCGGTCTGCGGACCTGACAGCGTGCACCAGGGGTTGGCTATGCTCGTTGATCCGCTGGATGGACATCACATTGAAGACTTAATTGCTGATCATGAGGGTGAGACAGATACCATCGTTGTCCTCGATCAAGCCACGGACCCGCGCAATATTGGCGCTGTCATGCGGTCAGCACGTGCCTTTGGCGCGCGCGCGGTCATTGTACAGGATCGCAATGCCCCGCCTGAAACTGGCACCATGGCAAAAGCAGCATCCGGTGCCCTTGAGCATGTGCATTTGGTGCGTGTGACCAATTTAGCCCGCGCGATTTGGGCACTTAAGGATGCGAATTATTGGTGTATGGGCTTTGATGGGCATGCCGACACGAACATTGCGGATGTTGATCCATCGCCGAAGCGCGCCATTGTCTTGGGATCTGAGGGGGCTGGTCTCCGGCGCCTGACCCGCGAAACCTGCGATCAATTGGTCAAAATTCCGATCAATGAGGATGCTGAGAGCCTGAACTTGTCGAACGCCTGTGCTGTCTCCCTCTATGAGGTCACACGTAAGCGTTAATAATCTGTACGCCCCTTTTTAAGGGCTCCACGCACGTCAGTCCTTCATCATTGATCCATCGGTGGCCGCGATAAAGCTCCATCCTTATATGCTCAGCGGTGAACAGGTTCAAGATCACAAATGCCGTCATCAACATATACGGGATGAACAAGAAGACTGAGTACGGATGCGTTTCCATGACGGGGCGCACCACTTCGGCGGCCCAACCTTCGAGGGTCATGAGTTGTAACAACGTCAGCATCGAGCGGCCGATCGTCCCAAACAACTCAGGATAATCGGCACCATACAAGTGCGTCACGATCACAGCCGAGATATATGAGACAACGATCAATAGCGCTAAGATCGAGCCGATTTGCGGTAAGGAGCGGATCATCGCAGCGACCACGTGTCGCATCCGTGGCACCAATGATATAACGTGCAGGACACGCCAAATCCGCAAGGCGTGAATGGTTGAGAACGCACTTCCCGACGGCAAGAACGAAATCGAGATAATCACGATATCGAAAACGTTCCAGGATTCCTTGAAGAAGCTTCGACCGCGCGCAATCCATCGCGTACCAACTTCAACAACAAATATAACAGGGATGATCGTATTGATCAGGTCGCCTTACTTCGCCATGATTTCTGGCGATGTATCCATCCCCAAAGTGGCAGCATTCAAAACCAGGACAAACACGTTGAACCGCTGCACGTATGCATGGTCAACGAAGTTTCCCATTGCGTTTCGGATGCCAGTCATCAAAAAACGAACTTTAACTTTTAAATGGTCTTGTGGTGAACCTAAAAGTAGAGTGACTTCGTAATCAATTAATGCGGGGATTACAACTGAGAACAGGAAAGTACACAAAATGATACTTTTTCTATAGAGGTAGTTGTTTCACGGATAAATTTAATTTTTTCCAGATTTATGCATAAAAAAAATCAGAATTAACTTAAATTTGATTAATTATATACGTAAACAGGGCATCGTCGACGAATCGGCCAAGCCGTCGTTAAATTTGCCTTCAATAAAGTTGATTTTGATCTCAACCGGAATCAAAACATAATGCTGCATATTCGTGCAACTTTGCAGAAACGTAGAAACTAAAGATACCTCTGAGCCGGTTTTTCACCTCAAAATCGATTTTTTTGACAATTTATGCATTTATTTTGCATATTTTTAACAAAGCGATTTGACATCGTATCCGGATAAAATGTAAATCACTTCTGCGCCGGCATAGCTCAGTTGGTAGAGCACCTGATTTGTAATCAGGGGGTCACGAGTTCGAATCTTGTTGCCGGCACCATTTTTCGTTATAGCAATCAAGCACTTGTAGTTTCATCCTGCAGTTGCCTTATCTTTATATTCACTCTAACTGACACAGGGCTGACACGGCGTAATGAACTAACACGGTATGATTATTCATAATCCGACCTGTAGATTCGAGTAACTATACAAGCCCTGTAGCTTAGTCGCTTCTGTTTTCACGTCTATAACCTCAACAGTCGCTAACCCAGCCCTCTTCAAACTGTGGCCTATCTCCGGCAGAGTAATCGCTGTTCCACAAAGTATAGCTAGCTGCTCGACATCTACCTCAGCTAGGCGCTTACGGGCATCGCACAAGACGCGCAGGCCGTGATTGTTGGATAGGAGGTTGGCAAGGGTGGCGGCCATTAAGACATGTCGATCCTGCGACGAATCTCCGCAATATGAGAAGGACTAACTCCACAGCACCCTCCAATTAGTGTTGCCCCTTTATCAGCCCAACTAAGCGCATGGTCGGCATAGTCGGCTTGTCCGAAGTCACCTCTTGTCGCTAGTGCATCAACGCCCCCACCAGCATTTAAATCTGAGGCGGACACATAGCCGTTAGCCATCCCACCGAATGGAATATGCAGCTTTGAGAGAACGGCCATAGACTGTCCAATGGCTTCGGGTGTTGAACAATTTACGAGAATGCCTACCGCGTTAGCTGCAGCAGCTTCATCTACGCCAGCTTTCAGGGTCTCACCCGAACGGAGGAGTGTGCCATCGTTATCATTCACCGTGAACGATACCCAAATTGGCTTATTGATCTTGGCAACGACCTCACAGATGTACCGGGCCTCTGCAACCGACGACAAAGTCTCCGCGATAAATAAATCAACTGCAGCCTCTTGCTGTTCCACAATGCGCTTATAGCTCTCGATAGCCTGATCTTTTGGTGGAACCAGTTCTGCATGGTAGCTCGCTACAAGGGGCGGCAGGCACCCAGCTATGAGAACGGGTTTTTCTGTTATCTCCCGCGCTCGCAATGCAGCTTGAACGGCAGCCTTCTGGAGGGGTTCGAAGAGTGAGATGTCCGCGTCTCTCGCCAATCGTTCTGGTGTTGCCGCATAGGCATTCAAGTTAATTAAATCAGCACCGGCTCTAATAAATTCACAATGAAGATCGATAACCATCTGCAGGTTATCAATCATGGCCTGTGCAGAAAAGAGAGGAGATGCTGGCTTCCCACTGCGGAGGAAAAGCTCTTGGCCCATCCCTCCGTCCAGCAAAGTTATATGCCCCTTCAAAGCCTCACACACCTTGTTGCCACGATCTGCACGCTACCACTCCTCTATTGTCATATCTCCGCGTATTGAGCGTCACTATACAGCTTGTTTGACGTCAGCGCCTATGGAACAGATTAGCGTGATTGCATAAGAGAGGATCTGGCTCATCTGGTTGACAATACTAAGCGGCGTATTTGCGGTATTGCAAGCGCCGGGTCTCCATGGTTTTCCTTTTGATCCTTTCTCGTTGTTTTAAAATCGATTGCCCACGCCCAAAGTAAACATCTGCGGGCGTGAGGTTGTTGATGCTCTCATGGTATCTCTGATGATTATAATGATCGACGAATGTCTCGATCTGCGCCTCAAGGTCTGCTGGGAAGAAGTAGTTCTCCAACAGGATGCGGTTCTTTAATGTTTGATGCCATCGTTCGATTTTTCCCTGAGTTTGCGGATGGTATGGTGCTCCCCTGACGTGCCCATTTTCTTATCGCCCAGCCATTCAGCCAACTCACCAGAGACGTAGCTAGAGCCATTGTCCAAGTACAACCTGAATGCTTTTCATCTCTTCACCTTAATGCGGCGACTTCACTGCTGATTGCAATTACTTAAGCGGCGGCGAACGACCGCGATACCTCGACCTCAATTTTTGGGTATAGTAAACATCGGTCAGGTTAGCTGCTTGCCCTGCTAACGATTGTGGATAGCTAGCATAAACATGGGAGTGCATTAGATAAAGGAACAAACTCTAAGGGAGCGGCGAATCTCCTCCGAAAAAGAGGCGCTGAAGAATCCAATGACGGAGATGCAAGCAGCAGTTTCCGCAAAGGACTGGCGATCGCACGAACGCTCTTGAATGACTCTCCAATTGTACTTCTGGACGAACCCGAGAGTGCGCTCGATATGGAATCAGATCATTGCATTATCAATTTAATCCGCGAGTACCGCGGGAAAAGAACTGTCGTGATTGTGGCGCACCGTCCCTCATACGTTCGTGAGGCTGATCGTGTGATCGTTATGAACAGAGGTTCGATTTCGTTCGACGGTACGCCGGAAGAAATGGCTAAAGCTGCTGAAGCAGCTGAGTAAGGACATAGAGAAGATGAATACCTAAACGCCACCTAAAGCCCAAGTGCCAGCGCCAAAAGGCCCGCCTCCTCCAATTCCAGGCGCGCCAATGATCGCTGACGAAGGTTTCCTTGTTGGCCGTGGTGCCCTTGCGCAATCGCTGATGCTTGAAGAACATGGCCCAAGCCACCTTATGCGTCTCGCAGGTGTCTTTATATGTATCATGATGTGTCTGTTCATCGCATGGGCTGCCGTGACGCAGATTACCGAAGTCGTTGTTTCATCAGGCGAGGTATCCCCTCTTGGCTCCGTTCAACGTGTGCAGCGCCTGGAAGGCGGTATCGTTAAATCGCTATCTGTTGGCGAGGGAGATCTTGTAAAGCGTGGTGACGTTTTATTCACATTGGATGATGCCGGCATCATCCCCGAACGCGACCAACTTCTGACAAGACTCTCTAACCTCGAATTGCGCGCACAACAGCTTGCTGCTGTTTCATCCGGTAAAGAATTTGATATTGAGAGCATTGCGCCGCAGTACCGGGCCTTTGCCGTCACACAATCAGGCGTTCTGGATGCAAAACGCGAAGCCTTTGAAGCGCAGGCAGATGTCCTGCGTGACCAACTTGATCAACGACGCAATGAATTATAGCTATTACAGGATCAGGTTGCAGGGAATAAACGGCAAATTCAAATCCTCGAGTAACAGGTCTAAATGCGGAAAACACTTGAGGAAAAGGGCCTGATCTCAAAGGTCATTTTGCTGAATGACCAACGCAAACTCGCACGAGCCGAGGGCGCATTGGCTAAATTCGTTGGAAATCAAAAAACAGCACAGAACGCGATCGACGAAGCCGACAGCCGTTTAGCCGAGATGGAATCACGCTCACGTATGGATGCGAGTGAACAGAACGCTCAAGTATTGGGCGAGATCGCAGAACTCCGCGATACCATTGCTCTCAAGGATGATCAAATTAGCCGCCTGTCTATTCGCTCCCCCGTTACCGGGATTGTTCAGGAACTTCAGACGTAGACTGTTGGCGGTGTCATTGTACCTGGCTCAACGGTACTGGAAGTCATTCCAAACGATGCAAACCGGTTCGTTGAAGCGCGTATCTCGACACAGGACATCGGCTTTATCTACGTTAATCAGGAAGCCACAGTGAAGGTTACAGCCTTTGATTACACGCGATACGGCGGTATTGATGGCATTATTTCAGGTTTTTCCGCTACGACCGTGCAAGACGACGAAGGAAACACTTTTTACCGTGCTCGGGTAAAACTAGCCAAAAACTATGTTGGTAATGACCCTCAGCGCAACCGCGTGCTGCCTGAAATGGAAGTCATCGCCGATGTGAAGACGGGTAAAAAGACTTTGTTGGAATTCCTGCTAAAACCGTTTGTGAAGGCCTTCTCAGAGAGCTTCCGCGAGCGTTAAACGTATCGCTTAAGTTTGCGCTGGCATCTTCTTGTAATAGTGCCACAACATCACAGCTGCCACCGTTCGGTAAGGCTGCCAACGCTTACCGATTTCGCCTAACTCTTGAGGTGTCGGACGCTCTTTAAGTCCGAGTAAGTTTCCAGCCGCAGCTTGTAAGGCAATATCACCAATCGGCAGAATATCCGGCCGCCCAATGGCAAACATCAGATAAATATCTGCCGTCCACAGGCCTATCCCTTTGAGCGCCATTAATTCGCGTCTGATTGTGTCCTCTCGACATCGACCAAGCTGCTCCAGGTTGATATCACCTTGATCAATAGCCCGGGCAATCCCAGAGACATAGCAAGCCTTTGCGCCGCTCAGTCCTGCGCTACGAAGTCCCTCTTCACCCGCGGCCAAAACTGCATCAGGTGTCACCACCCCCAGAAGCTCATCTAGGCGCTTCCTGATTGCTGCACCAGCCTGCACAGACACTTGTTGATCAATGATGATACTCACCAACGTCCCAAAACCAGGGGCCCGCTTGCGCGATTTTGGCCGTCCATAAGCCTCCATTGCACGTTGCATATGTGGGCAAATTTCGCTTAAATGCTTTAAACCGTTTCGAAAACCTCTCATTTCATCACAGTAACGGATTACCTATTAATGCGCATCCCCGTGTTTTGAATAAGTGCGGCACTGAACTCAATACAACAAGCATCTCAGCAAACTTAGTGTCATATTGAACTGTCGGAGATTCGAAACGCCAAAAAAAATAAACCGGGTATTATAAATTCGGTATAATTAAGAAACCTACGCTATGGTGCTCTTAGGTGGGAAAAGTAGAGAAGAAAATGGTGATGATGGAGACAAAAAGTCTACACAAATGATGAACCTTGGCCGCTTCGCTGCCTTGGCGTTTTGTCGTGCAGATATCCTGCTGCAAGTATCTACCAATCTTGCAGTTAAATTTTGCACCGGCCCCGCCCAAACGGTGTTTGGCAAAAAAGATAGTGAACTCATAGGAACGAACTTCCTTGATCTCATTCATCCTGACGATCAAGCCACCGTCCAGGAGATGTTTGGTTTTGGAACGCAGGATGCGCTTATTAAAGACCTGTTAGTCCGCGCACAAACATCCATGAAAGTTGACCCTCAGATTGCTATTTCTGGCTACCGGGTTCCAGACTTCGATAATGATTTCTCTCTGGCTATAAAAGTCGCGCCAAAACAAACAATTCCAATTGGTCGAAATCCTGAAGACCGGGATACGAATTCTGGTGTCTTAATTAGCGACGCGTTTATGGATGCCGCAACGCAGCGGATTAAGTCTTACGAGGCTGCGGGTGGCAAACCTAAAGTCAGTATGATCAATATTGGCGACTTAAGTGAAGCCGGCATTGAAGCTGGCAGCACCAAAGAGAACGCCGTTCTTAGAGCCATTGGCCAAGCTCTAAATACGGAATCTCTTGGTGGGGATACCGCAGGACGGATCGACGATGAGAATTTCTCGGTTGTCCATGGCGAGGGTGTCGATGCAACGGCCCTCAGTGAGAAAATCCCCCATGCGATGCAAGCCGCTGCGCCGGAAACAAAAAGCCTAATACCTAAAGTGGCAACAATGGACGGTGCATCTAATGGTATGGACGATAAGCAGATGGCCAAAGCCATGCTGTATTCACTTCAATAATTTACGAAAAACGACGGTGAGTTACCGGCTGGCAATCTCACAACAATGCTGGAAGAGCGCCTTGCCGAGAATGTGTTAGCCGTCCAGAAATTTAAAGAAATCTGTGCCGACGGTAGCTTTGATCTCGTATACATGCCCGTTGCACGATTAAGCGATGGCACTTTCCATCATTATGAAGCTCTCACCCGATTCCGCGAGAATGCTGGCTAATCACCATATCAGCTGATCACACTGGCTGAAGAAGTCGAAGTTATTACCGAGTTTGATTTGGCCGTCGCTCAGCACGCATTAGAAACAATCGATGCGGTACTTGAAAATGGCCCTTGCATCCCTGTTGCGATCAACGTTTCTGGCCATTCTATTAGTGATCCTGAATTTTGCGCCAAATTACTCAGCTTATTGACGACCCACATTGGCGTTGAAGAGCATATCAGTCTTGAGATTACTGAGTCTGCCGAGATTAATGATCTTGAAGCCGTCAATAATGCTATCCAGAAATTCCGTCATATTGGCTTTAAAGTCGCACTTGATGATTTCGGTGCGGGTGCCGCGAGCTTTGATTACTTGAATAGTTTTGACGTCGACACCGTTAAATTTGATGGTCCTGTCGTCAAACGTGCCGGTAAGACCTTCCTCGCCTCAATGGCGACGCTGTGCCACGAGATTGGTGTCGAGATAATTGCTGAGATGGTTGAAGATCAGGCACTTGCAGATTTTCTCAAGCAGTGCGGCATTGAACTTGGCCAGGGCTGGCATTTTGGCAAACCTATGTCGACGGAAGACGCGTTCCGCGGCATTGATATGAGCCCTAAAGGTATTGAGCCGTCTGATGATTTACGCTCAGATTTACGGATGTCATTGCTCGAGCGCTTGGCCGCCGATAAAGATTAATAAGCGACCGCTCGTTTTACCTAAGCTCTTCTAGCGGCGTCACACCAATCACTTCAAGACCAGATGCAATAACGGTTGCGACACCAAGCACCAAAGCAAGCCTTGCACGCGTCACATCTTCATCGTTTTCATCAATAAATCGCAATCTGGTGTCATCTTTACCTTTGTTCCAAAGGCCATGGAATACAGAGGCAAGATCGTCCAGATAGAATGCGACACGGTGAGGTTCATGTGCTTCTGCGGCAGCTTCCACCATCTTCGGCCATGCTGCGAGGGTGCGAATAACTTCAATCTCAGCGGCATCATCGAGATGCTTCAAATTAGCTTTAACCAGTTTATCCGCACTCAGCGTATCCGCGCCTAACGTTTCAGCTGCATTTCTTAAGACAGAATGACAACGGGCGTGCGCGTACTGCACATAGAACACCGGATTGTCACGAGATTGCTCAACAGCTTTTTCCAGATCAAAGTCCATCTGGCTGTCGTTTTTACGCGTAAGCATGATAAAGCGCACAACGTCTTTGCCGTTCTCGCCCAACTCTTCAATCAAGTCACGTAACGTAACAAAGTTCCCTGACCGCTTAGACATCCGGAAAGGCTCGCCACCTTTTTTCAGATGCACAATCTGGCAAAGCTTCACATCAAGCTCGCCCTCGTTATCTGTTACAGCACGCACCGCGGCTTGCATGCGTTTCACGTATCCACCGTGATCGGCACCCCAGATATCAATCATCTTTTTGAAGCCACGCTCGTACTTATCTAAATGGTTGGCGATATCATTCGAAAAATAAGTCCATGACCCATCAGATTTCTTGAGCGGACGATCCGTATCATCGCCGAAATCTGTTGCACGAAAAAGTGTTTGCTCGCGTGGCTCATAATCTTCGGGTGCAGCTTTGCCTTTTGGTGGTTCCAGCACACCCCGGTACAGAAGGTCACGCCCCTGAAGCAAATCTTCGACATGCTCAACAGCGCCTGCTTGCACGAGATCTCGCTCAGACGTGAACACGTCTTGATGAATACCCAAAGCGGCCAGGTCTTCTTTGATGCCCACAAGAAGACGTTCTATAGCAATGTTGCGGAATATATCGATCCATTCTGCTTCGGGTGCATCTTTAAGACTATCACCCAGCGTCTCAGCCAACTCCTGACCAATCGGGATCATGTAATCGCCGGGGTATACACCTTCAGGAATTTCACCGATCACCTCACCAAGGGCTTCGCGGTATCGCAAATGTGCAGAACGCGCGAGTTGATCGACCTGATTACCTGCATCGTTGATGTAGTATTCAGATGTCACATCAAACCCGGCTTTGCGTAACAAATTCACAAGCGCATCGCCAATAACGGCGCCACGTGCATGTGCAACGTGCAAGGGACCTGTTGGGTTCGCTGATACATATTCAACGTTAATCTTCTCACCACCGCCAATCTCAGACGCACCATACGCCGTGCCTGCCTTAAGCACATAGACAAGGCGGTCATGCCAATATTCGTCCGTAAGACCGGCATTAATGAAGCCTGGACCTGCAACATCCACTTTTGCCACACCTTTGAGGGCCGCAATTTCAGGTGCAATCATCTCGGCGACATCGCGCGGCTTCATTCCCGCAGGCTTTGCCAGTAACATCGCAGCATTGGTTGAGATATCTCCGTGTGTTGCGTCACGCGGTGGCTCAACCGTAATACGAGACGTATCCAGACCTTCTGGTAACGAGCCTGATTTAACCAGTTTCTCAACAATGGCCACTACGTCATCTTGGAATGCGCGGAATAAATTCATCTATCGTCGTCTTTCTCAGATTTTAAGGCGCGGACTTCATCACGAAGCGCGCGGATTTCTGTTTGTAAGGTCTCAAGCGTAGCGTCAGCTGCGCCACCGGCTGCAATACGATCGGCCTCACCTTCAGCTGCCATCATCTCTTTCGCCGATTGCATGCTGTCGACAACAATGGCGACCACCAAATTCAGGACCAACATTGATGTGACAATGACGAATGAGATAAAGAACAACCAAGCATATGGATAGATTTCCATGACCGGGCGAACGATGCCCATAGACCAACTCTCGAGGGTCATGATCTGGAATAAACTGTAGACTGATCCACCAAAGTTACCAAAGAATTCGGGGAATGCAGATTTGAATAACACCGTCGACATCACCCCGCCGACATAAAAGATCAACAGTAACAAAATCGCCGTTGAGCCAAGGCCCGGCAAGGATCGCAACAAGGCTTCAACAACCACCCGCATGGTTGGCACTTGTGAAATCAAACGGAGCGCCCGGAGTATTCGGAGCGCACGGACGACTGAAAACGCCTCGGCACCTGGGGTCAATGCAACGCCCACAACGATTAGGTCAAAGACACTCCATGGACGCTTAAAAAAGCTTGCACCATAGGCGACAAATCGCATCGCGAGTTCGATAACAAAGATTGCCAGAAACGCCGTATCCAGGATGCTCAATACAGAACCGGCTGACGCGACAACACGATCAGATGTCTGTAATCCGATCACGATCGAATTCAGAACAATCACACCAATAATGGCGTTATTGAACGGCTGGCTATCGACAAGCGATGCAAGTTTACCGCGCAGTCCTGATTGCTGGTTCAAAGGGTCAGTCATGGCTCAGGTTGGTAGTCTGCGAAGCCCCTGCTGTCAATGTGACAGCGAAGATACACCTGATATCAAAGTAGGAATTATTCAGCAGCTGCGATCTGTTTTGCTTCAGGCGCCTGACGCACAATGCAGTTATAAACCCAGTCGCGTGATCCAAAATGATCTGCAATGACGTCTAAAGCCGCATCCACATCAAATTCCATGCATGAGAACACATCAAAATAGCATTCACCACTGTGATCACAAAAGTGGGCCGTGATGTTTGATGTCTCAATAAGCTGTGTCAGCGTATAGCCCGCGGCTTGTGGGTTCTCTTTAGCAAAGTGAACAATCCAAGGCTCACCATAGGCCTTCATATTAATCCGCTCGACCATGTCTTTTGCAAAACGCGCGATCGCATCCGCGGCAGAACGGTTCTCATTGCAATTTGCAACGTCAACGGTGAGATGCATGCCCCACATGGCCAAAACTCCGAATAAAGATGAACAATTAAACCGCAGGCCTGTGCTTGCGATTAAGTGCGCGTTTTCTACTCCTTTCCGATTTCGAGATCAACAAGAACAATGCAAAAAACAAATTTATTTTTAATATCTATTTTGACGCGTTTTTAGAAAATCAACTGATTCAAAAAATCCGCTTGCATCATAGCTTTGCTAGGGATTAAAACGCCCGTCTTGGTTGCTATATGACGACCATATGATGCATCTGCTAACAAAAAGGGTTGCCGCTTTGTCAAAGTCTCAAACTGCTTTGCAGTCTCAAACCGAATTTGAGCCCGCTTCTGTTTCTTCAGGATCAGAAGACAAAGATTATTTCATGGTCCGTGAAGGCGTGCGATACGCCGGGGTGCATTTGATCATTGATATTTATGGTGCAAGTCATCTTGATAATCTTGAGCATGTCGAGAGCGCACTGCGTGAAGCCGTGACAGCCGCGAAGGCGACTTTGCTACATATACACTTACATCACTTCACGCCCAACGGCGGCATCTCTGGCGTTGTGGTCTTAGCTGAATCTCATATTTCCATTCACACGTGGCCTGAGTGCGGCTATGCGGCATTGGACGTATTTATGTGCGGTGATTCAGCGCCTCACGAAACAATCAAAGTTCTGCGCAGCGCCTTCTCACCAGAGCGGATTGCTGTCGAAGAGCATCTACGCGGACGCGGCGCTTAACGTTATCCCATGGCTGATCAAAAATTCACCGAGACTCTTTATCAAGGCTGGCAAGCGGATTATCGGTGCGACGAGGTCTATTTTGATAGCGCTACCGATCATCAACGCCTAGTCATTTTCAAGAACCCCATCTTTGGCCGTATGATGATGCTGGATGGGGTCACGCAAACAACTGAAGCAGATGAGTTCATCTATCACGAGATGCTCGCCCATGTGCCGATTCTGGCACACGGCGACGCCAAGAAAGTCCTCATCATTGGGGGTGGCGATGGCGGTATGCTACGCGAAGTATTACGCCACACATCTGTTGAGCTTTGTACCATGGTTGAGATTGATCCAAGTGTTGTCGAGTTATCAAAACAATACCTGCCTAATCATTCGGCTGGTGCATTTGACGATCCGCGCACACACCTTGTGTTTGATGACGGAGCCGCTTTCGTTAAAAACCCACCACACACATATGATGTAATGATCGTCGACAGCACAGACCCGATTGGCCCAGGGGAAGTTTTGTTCCAAGACACTTTTTATGCCAATGCGCGGCGCTGCCTCAATCCAGGCGGTATTTTGGTCACCCAGAATGGCGTCCCTTTCATGCAGCCTGACGAGCTCAAGAATACAGTGACACACCTAAAACATTTATTCGCCGATGCCTCATGCTATCTGGCAACCATCCCGACATATGTTGGTGGCCCGATGGCCATGGGATGGGCAACGGATAACGCTGAGCTTAGACACATTGATCTTGATGTATTAGACGCACGTTTTAAAAGTGCAGAGATCAAGACACGATATTACGCCCCTGCTGTCCATAAGGCTGCATTCGCACTTCCGGGATACGTTTCAGATAATGTTGGTTAAGTGCGCAGGCTGAAAAGGCTGCCCCTTAGACTTCCATCATTTGTTCAGTATGCTTGATCAAAGCGTCACGGTATTCTGCCATTTCGCCTTCGAGTTCCTCATCATCGATCTCGTTAAAACGGGATACCCACTCGCCCATCGTAGATAACCATTCTTCGGGGAAACCCATTGCGGTGCAGACATCACGCACTTCGGCCACTTCGGCTTCATGCACATATTCATCGGCATAGGTCAGTCGCAAAAGTTCTAGCGCAGCCACAACACGCGAACGATGTGTATCAAATGCAGAGACATCCAGGCCGCCGAGGACCTTCTGCATATCGACATTATGGGTGATACCATCTCAGCAGAATCTCGAAAGCCCGTTGAACTCGACCAAACATCCATTGGGCGTTTATCTCGCATGGATGCTCTTCAGGGTCAGGCGATGCAGTTTGAGACTGAACGTCGGCACGGCGTTGAACGCCAACGCATCGAAGCGGCTCTTGAGCGCATTGAAGATGGTAACTTTGGCTATTACATAGTTTGTGATGAAGATATAGCAATCAAGCGACTTGAGAATGATCCAAGCGTGCCGAACTGTATCGACTGCCAACGCCACACCTGATCAATCTGCTTCCGCCTCTTTCGCTCGGCGGATATCGCGCATCGCCAGACGATGAAAGCGCAGGCTTAGCCAAGCTAACGATACGATACAGCCAGTCAGAATGCCGTGGAACAATCCGACGACACCATTGTCGTATATAAATGTCGATAAATACCCGACCGGCACCATGACGCCAAAGAAGCTCACCGTCTGAATAATACTTGGAGCCCATACATCTTTACGACCGCGTAGTGCGTTCGCCATCACGGCTTGTCCGCCATCCGGCACGAATACCCAGGTAATGAAGGCCACAGAAATAACAGCCTCAGCAATCAACACAGGATCATCCGTGTAGATGGATGTGAGCGGGCCTGAAAGGAAATATGTGATAACGCCAACGCCCATCATCATAACAGTATTCACGCCTAGCCCCGTCCAACCGGCAAGAGCTGCATCAGGGATATCACCGCGACCAAACGCGATGCCTACGCGCACTGTGGTTGCTGAACCGATGCCAATCGCCAACATAAATGCCAACGCCATCAGGTTAAGTGTCAGCCCGTAAGCCGCCAGAGGAATTTTCCCAAGCCAACCGGCATAAGCATTCAATGTGGCAAAGGCCAAGCTCTCGACACCAACACTGACACCAATTGCATAACCAATACGGCGCAATTCCTGCCACGCTTTAAACCCGCCTGTAAGTGGTGCACGGATCGCAAACTTTTCGCGATCTTTGAGATTCCAAACAATGACGATCATTGACAAAGCCATCGCCCAACGCGTGATGGTTGTTGCCCATGCAGCGCCGGCCGCACCCAAAGGTTCAGCAAATATAAAGCTATCGATCAGCAACCAGTTCAAAGCGACGTTCAAGATATTAGCTGCGACCATAACGATCATCGACAAGCTTGGTCGGTTGATGCCTTCAAGGAAATACGCACAGCACAAAAACAACAGATGCCCCGGGAGGCCCTGCGAGACAATCTGCATGATTTCACCGCCGTACTTGGAAATATCGGCAGTTTGATCCGTCGCGAGTAATAACTGCTCACCAGCCATGCCAATCAAAACGCAGATGATGCCCAGAAATCCACCGTACCAGAGCGAGCGTCGCCAAATCGGCCCACACTCTGTAAACCGCTCACCACCGTAGGCATTTGCTGTCAGCACAAGTGCGCCCATGATCATGCCCAGCGATGTAATCATCATCGGCATGATGAGGCCCAGGCCAATCGCTAAATAGGCGAGTTCTAACGAGCTGAAATGCCCTGTCATGACAGTGTCAGCCATGATCAATAATAAGAAGCCCGAACGTGAGACGACAATCGGCGCGGACAAGCGGATCAATTCCGAGGTGTGCCGTTTCAGTCTTCCACGGACGCCTTCAATAGCCAGGCGTGTGACGGGTTCTGGTGACGTTGAATTCATCATCATCTTAGATCGTAAAATGCAGCCCCTGTCACCGCTTTACCTTTTTACTGACAGCGCATGACGGATCGTTACAGTGTATCTATGAAACCAACACCCCCACCCCTCGCAACAGTCTCCCGTGCTGGCATTCTATGGATGGTCATGACAATGATGCTGTTCGTGTGCATGGACACGTGCGCCAAGTACCTCGTTGGCCTGTATCCAACGATGGAAGTCGTATGGGGGCGGTATTTCTTTCAAGTCGTTATACTCCTTGTCGTTCTAGGCCCCCGCCTGCGCACCATCATGAAAACGCAAAGTTTGCCCTTTCAGCTGGTTCGATCGTTATTTTTACTTGGCGCGACGTTATGCTTCTTTAGCGGCCTAAGTACGATCCAGGTCGCCGAAGCCAGTGCGATCATGTTTACCGCGCCATTGATTTTGACGGCGCTTGCCCCCTTTGTCTTAAAGGAGAAAGTCGGTATCCGTCGCTGGGCATCCGTCCTTATCGGGTTTGCAGGTGCGATGATTATTATCCGCCCAGGCCAAGATGCCATAGCTGTTGGCGCATTCTGGGTATTGGGCGCAGCCGCATGTTACGCCTGCTATCAAATCAGTACGCGCCTGCTTAGTGGCCAGGACAGTGTTCTCACCACCCTATTCTATAGTGCGCTTTTAGGTGCAATCATTATGAGCGTCGTTGTGCCTTTTGATTTTCAGCAACCGACGCCAATTGATTGGGCCATTATGGCGCTCGCAGGTTTGTTCGGGACGCTCGGACATTTTTGTATGATCAAGGCGCTGACGCTCACAGAAGCTTCCAAGCTCGCTCCCTATTCGTATACAAACCTGATTTGGGCGACCATCATTGGATACGTTCTGTTCAATGACTTGCCAGACCTTTGGACTTTTGTCGGTGCTGGCGTGATTATCGCTTCAGGGCTTTACATCATCCACCGTGAGCATCGCATAAAACAGGCTGAGGCCTAAGTTATCGAAAATACTCACGTTTTTGATAACATTTTGTAACAATATATCGTTATTCGTCAGGCTGTGGTCAGCAAGTGTGCTTATTGTCCTCGTATTGAATAATTGAGGATTATATTAATGGCCATTTGGCGCACCGCACTTACCGCACTTTTCGTTTTCGCCACAGCATAAGGCGCGAACGCTGCATGCGATCCGTTTCCCAAGAGTTAAAATCTTGGAGATTTTTCGCATAAGCAGATAAATAGCTATGTGTCCAAAGCGCACAATGGTGACTGGGCGTCCTATCTAGCAATGCTTCAGCAAAATGTATCCCGTCTTCAAGCCATCCAAATGAAAGGTGATGGCACGATGATCAACGTTCGTGGCTCGTCTGTTGACCTCAGCCCATCAGAATTAATTCGGTTTGTTTACCTATCACGCCAATGGATGACGATTGCACTGTGTTTATCTGGCGAACAAACTATGGCATCCGTGCCTGCACTTAACGATCTTGCATCCGATCCTGCATTAGATGAATTCGCAACGGCAGCCGGCGGCGGCGATGGCATTGTTCATCAATTCGAGGTGCCAGATGCCCGGACTTTAAAAGAAACAGCATTGGGGTCATTGGATAGCGAAGTCGCTAGCCTTTCAATCAATCGTGTCAGCGTTGATGTCTCAACGCGATGCGTTGCCGGTGACACAATCTTTACTGTTAAGAATACAGGCGCAAAATGGCCTAAAACTGGCACCTTCGCTATTTACCGCATTGATGGCCCGAACCGCCAAATGATCTGTGGTCGTCGCTTGATCCTGGAGCCCGGCGAAGTCCGCAAGTTCAAGATTTCTGAACGTCAGAATTTAACGGGAGAGCTTGGTATTTCAGTTGAGCCATCATGGTATAAACGACCATTCAAAATGGATGGCGGCGCAAGCTATAAGTAACAAGCAGCTTATTCAGACCGGCTTTCAATCGCATCGACGCGGCTCAATAATTCTTCAAGATCAGAATCAGCAACATCAAGCTTCCGCATCTCTTCTATCGTCCCGGCCAGATAATCCCTGCAGAGACCATAACTCCCCTTCGCCCCAGCCATAATGTCCGCCATCCGCTCTGATGGCATTGGCCCTGCGTAATGAGGATGTTCACGGTTAACGACGAATGTCAGGGCGACAATGCGATCGTGCTCTTCACTTTCCAATGAGACCCAAACAGGGCGATATATACCACTGCCCATTTCACGTTCCCAAAGCCGCTCCCATGCAGCCTCGACATCATCTTCAACAAGGCGAAACGCAACACCTCTGCAAGCACCGGCACAATCTTCTAAGCATAAGCCCAGTCCTGGGTTATCTGGTGTCCCGCGCGCGCGCGTCGTCCATATATGAAACTTACGATCATACCCCTTAAGAACAGCAGCGGTTTTAATGTCGTAATCAAAGCATGGATTCCACATCAATGAGCCAAAGCCAAAAACCCACATAGGTTCATCACTGGGGCGACCGGCACGCGTTTCCAAAAGCGATTTCTGCTTATCTTCAGGCGACATATGCACAAAATTGATATTCGGTTTCATGAATGCGCCCCCTTGGCCTTATACGATTTGTTCGCGAGTTTTCATAAACTGAAGCTCAGGCCAGTCATCGGTTGCCTTGTTCAAATGCCACGCATTACGTGCAAGGAACACAGGCTCACCATCATGATCAATACCAACAGCAGCCCGGTTGGTATCCAAAAACTTCTTTAGCATCTGTGCCTCGCCACCAACCCAGCGCGCCGTCATCAGTTCAGTCGCCTCAAAGCGAACTGGGATATCATATTCAGTACGAATACGATCTGCCATAACTTCGAACTGCAACACACCAACAACGCCAACAATCCAGTCTGACCCAAGTGACGGCTTGATCACGCGTGCAGCACCCTCTTCGGCCAATTGCTGCAAGGCACGGCTGAGGTGCTTTGCTTTCAATGGATCGTCCGGGCGAACTTTTTGCAGCATCTCAGGCGCAAAGCTTGGGATACCTGTAAAGTGTAAGTCTTCGCCTTCGCTAAGCACGTCGCCAATGCGAAGGTTGCCGTGGTTTGGAATGCCAATGATATCACCAGCCACCGCGTCCTCAGCCAATTCCCGGTCTTGTGCCAGAAACAGTACCGCATTGTGAACACTGAGCGTCTTGCCGCTCCGTGAATGCTTGAGCTTCATGCCCCGCTTAAACCGTCCTGCACATACGCGCACAAAGGCGATACGATCCCGATGCTTTGGGTCCATGTTCGCCTGGATTTTGAACACGAAGCCGCTAAAGGCTTTTTCCGCAGGCTCAACCATGCGTTCCTTGGCCGCTTGGGGACGCGGCTTCGGTGCACGCGTCACAAGTCCGTCCAAAAGCTCACGCACACCAAAGTTGTTAATCGCGCTACCAAAGTACACCGGCGTCATATGACCCGCTTCGTACATTTCGTCATCGAGTGCGGGGCAGAGACCGCGCGCCATTTCGACTTCTTCACGGAGTTTCTTCACAGCAAAGTCAGGTAACAACTCATCAAGCTTGGGATCATCCAGACCGTTACAAGGCTCGCCTTCGTCCGGGCGCTCCCCTTTCGTCTTTGAGACCAGTACCAGCTTATCGTTCAACAGGTCATAACAGCCGAGGAAATCTCGACCCATACCGATAGGCCAGCTCGCCGGTGTCACATCGAGGGCAAGCGACTGTTCAATTTCGTCCAGCAAATCGAAGGGATCTTGTGCTTCACGGTCCATCTTGTTGATGAACGTCGTAATCGGCACATTCCGCATCCGGCAAACTTCAAACAGTTTGCGGGTCTGATTCTCAATACCACGCGCAGCGTCAATCACCATGACGGCACTATCAACCGCTGTAAGGGTTCGGTAGGTGTCTTCTGAGAAGTCTTCGTGGCCCGGTGTATCGAGCAGGTTGAATGTGCAATCTGCATAATCATAGGTCATCACTGAGGATGCGACCGAGATACCACGCTCCCGTTCCACCTTCATCCAGTCTGATCGCGCACGTCGTTGTTCACCACGTGCCTTAACGGCACCCGCCAACTGAATAGCACCACCAAACAACAACAGTTTTTCTGTCAGCGTTGTTTTACCAGCGTCTGGGTGGGAAATAATGGCGAAGGTGCGCCTAGACGCAATTTCGCGCTCAAGATCGTTCATAGTCTCTCCGGTTTAATGTCACCGGAATGTAGCGATTACGTACAGGATTTCCAAGGCCTTGCTCGATTGTTCAATAACAATATGACATTGTATTAAATCTATGGAGAATACCTATACATCTTCTAAGTCATTAATATGGGCCGCACACAGCCATGGATTTCGAAATTTGGTCACGAACTCAAGAATATTAGAACACATCCGAAATTCAGCCCATTCAACTCTCACATCTTTATGATCATTGGGTTCGCGCTAAAAACAGTGCTGAAGTTCCGAAACAGCGCGACTTCTTTATTGATGCGGTTAAAGAATTCGCGGGTCATCTCGCTCTTGTTGATCTTGAAGCCAACCCGAAATACGCCCGGTACGTGCTCGTTGGCAAAAATTTAAACGTTTACTTGGCAAAGATCCGACAAATATGGCGATCGAAGATGTTTATCCACCTGATACATCAAAAGATATATACGATGCATTCAGCAAAACAGTGCATGAGCGAACGGCCACATTCTATCAACGCAGTTACGTGGTTCTTGGGAAACAGTTTGGGTATTACCGTCTCATTTTACCAATGAGACTAAAGCGACGTCGTTCGCCGCCTTCTGATCGGCATTTACCCCACAAATTATAAAATGACGGATGCCAGCGGATGGCAAAAAGCCGTTGATAAGCTATTACACCTAAAACAAGAATTTGAAGACATGCATCCCCGGAAACTGGGCAAAGTTTGGGAAAGCTCGCTCAACAGGTGATGATGGGTTGATCTATGACAATGCAATCTGAGGCTAATCAGCTGATTCTCTGATCTTCCTATAAAGATTGGAGACGGTATCATGGAGACCCCACCACCAAAACCAAGCCCGAGTTTTGATGCTTATAGCCCGACGGAAATAGCCGCCCGCGTTGCCAGTGCGGGTGTGACCAAAGCATCACTCCCGTTTCTACAGATGTTTATCCTGGCGCTGCTTGCCAGTGCCTTTATCGCATTTGGTAGCATGTTATTTACGCTGGTGATGACCCATCACGGATTGGGCTTTGGTCCATCCCGATTACTAGGTGGTTTTGCGTTATCATTGGGTCTCGTTCTTGTCGTCGTCGCTGGCGCTGAATTGTTTACCGGTAATAACCTCATTGTTATGGCGTGGGCGGAACGAAAGGTCTCGTCGGCGCAACTGCTGAGGAATTGGGGCATTGTATTTGTCGGCAATATTGCTGGCTCGGTCGGCATGGCATTTCTTGTGTTCTGGTCAGGCACACTTAATTTGAACAATGGCGGTGTCGCAGAAACAGCAATATCGATTGCCTCCGCTAAGGTCGCCATTCCACCGGCTGAAGCGTTTTTTCGAGATTTACTCTGCAATACACTGGTATGTCTCGCCGTATGGCTCTGCTTTGCAGCTCATTCCCTTACAGACAAGGTCATTGCAATTGTATTTCCGATCACAGCGTTCGTGGCATTAGGGTTTGAGCATTCTATAGCCAACGCCTACCTGATTCCCATCGGATACCTCGCCGGGGCATCCGATATCACAATGATGGGGTTTATCGAAAATCTACTCCCCGTCACTGCAGGTAATATCGTCGGCGAGAGCGTCTTTGTTGCCTTTGTGTATTGGCTGATTTATCGACGAGATAGCAGTAACAACTAGGCCCTGACGAGACCCTAGCTATTCGACCCATAACGCACATTCACAACGTGGTATGAATGGCACTATTGCCGTTTTCATCACAAGGGATGCCTCACGACATGCAGACAACAAACATTGTCCCAGCGTCAGAGATAAAATGCCCGGCGTGCGGACATACCGAAACTGAAGTGATGCCAACCGATACCTGCCAATGGTTCTATGACTGCAAAGGATGTGGGGCTGTCCTTAAATAGGTGACGCACTCCCGTCCGATGTCAGATCAATACCGCCAATTGAGAATGAGAACGGATCAACAATAGCGATAACTTCGACATCTTTTGAATTTGTTGCGGTCGCGTCCGGCATGAATTGTTGAGCTGCGCCCATCGCCAATTCGATGACTGAACCACCTTCGGCTTCAAATTCTTCAAGTGTTTGAAGCGGCTCGCCGGTCACTTCATCAATCTGTGTTGCCAAGTACTCTTCAGCCGCTTGCGTTGCGGCTTCTTCATAATCAACGTCATAAGATGTGAACGTAACCGTGAAATCTTCGTCTGAGTTTGCAGCACCCGTGATGCTCAGAACACCGGCATCACCAGTAATAATCCATTGACCGTCAGTTTGCTCGAGCAGTTCACCATCAATTGACAGTGTTGCGCCTTTAGGCACGCCTGAGACAACGATGCTTTCCGCGTTATTCGCATCAGAAATAACATCAACCAATGCAACGTTAAACGGTGTGTCTTCAAGGCCAACAACAAGGTTAGGTGAGTTGTTAAAGACAAAATTCTCAACATTTTCAACAGTGTCTGTGCCATCAGGTCCAGTTACGGTCATGACACCGTCAACGATAGAGATCGTATTTTCGCCGTAAGTGCCGTTATAGACGAGCGCATCCATGCCCTCACCACCGTCGATAACATCGTCGCCGATACCACCATTAAGGAGGTCGTCGCCTTCGCCGCCGTCCAGCGTGTCGTCACCGCTACCACCAAGCAAAATATCATTGCCGCCGAAACCAAATATCTGATCGTCGCCAGCAAGGCCTTCAAGTTTATTGACCCCATCATCACTCGTGATGATGTCGTTACCGCTGCCACCAATGGCATTTTCGATATTAATAAGGGTGCCTACGCCAACGCCATCTTCGCCGCCATCGTCAGATGCGGTTCCATCACCCAAGTTGATGATGAGATTATCGTCAGATGCTGCAAACGTAATCGTGTCGTTACCCGCGCCACCATCATAAGTGTCGTCACCAGCACCAGGCGCGCCAATAAACAGGTCATCCCCGTCACCGCCGCTGAGATAATCGTCGCCAGCACCACCATCAAGGGTGTCGTTACCGTCGCCCGTTGTAATGGCATCATTACCATCACCGCCTGTTATGACCCAGTTATACTCGCAGTCTGTAAAATCAAAATCAACGAGAGTATCAGCTTCAACCGTCTGATTATTGTTCGACATTTTTGCATCTTCACCGATGATGCCCCTGTTAACGAGGTCACGAATGTCGGCTGGAAGTGGGTCGATTGGTTCCGGCTCACCAATAGTATCCCCATCATCGCTATTATCATCATCGTCGTCATCATTGTCGTTATCGTCATCGTCATTTCGATCAGTATCTTCTTCATCGACAAATTTGTTCACGTCAGTCATGTCACCACGTGCCTGTTCAACGATATTGAGAGTTGCAACATCCCCCGTACCGCCAACAAAATCTTCATCAAATCCGTCGTTTCCACCGGCATCGGTCTGGAAATCGTTAAGGAAGTCGAGTGCCTCACGATCATCACCCTCAACATTATCATTAACGTTTTCGTATGTGTTACCACTGGTCCGCTCACCCTGGCTGTTACGCGTCGGCAAGTAAGGCAGTGTGGACACACCATAGGCAGTCAGAATGTCATCAACAGTTACGATAGAGAACGGAGACGGTGCCGCATCAAAACTGGAAACCTGTGTGAATGCGTTCGCGTCGTTCAGAACCTCTACGCCACCATCGTTCACAACGACAACCTCACCAACGAACTCACCTAATTCTTCCATCAGGTGAACGTTGAAGCTTTCGCCATCACGGATATCAAGACCAACCTGCGTACCACGAATACCAATGGTCGCCACAGGCGTATCCAGTGTCATCGCATCCGGGTCAGTCTTAGCAACCTGACCAGACACAAAGGTGAACACACCCTGTAGCACGGACATCGACACAGAACCTTCCTGCGTCGCCGGGTCGCAAACCATTTCGTCAAGAACCATGCGGCCTTCAGAACTCATCGCGAACGTGGTTTCGTCAGCCAACAGCACACCGACTTTACCGTCATCACCAGATTCCAGGATATCGCCCTGGAAAACCTGATCACCAAGCTCATGGCGGACCCGCTCGCCATCGGCGCGGATCGCAAACACTTCGCCTTCAAGGCTTTCGATGTTACCAATCAGCTCGCCGTCGGTATCGGAAATTACATTTGGATTTTCAGCGATATTACCACTGATTTCTTGTGCCTGAATGGCTTCAGCTTCTTCGGTTGGCATAAAGCCAAAATCGCCCCCATCCGCTGGCGCGCCACCGTCTGCTGGACCTGCCATTGCAGATACGACGTCGCTGCCAACCTCGGCGCCATCAGATGACACGAGGTTTGGTAGATTTGGATTATCTTGATATCCCTCAACCGTGATGGTCGTACCATCCGGGAAAGACATGACAAGGTCGCCACCTTCAAATGTGAAGTCGGCATCCGCGACAGAAAGATTTTCTGGAGTATTTAAGTCACCGGACTGCGCTCCATCAATTGAGAACGTGTTTTCCCCGGTCTGTAAGGCATCGCCGTTGACGGTTTGATCGGCCATTTGTGTGCAACCCTTTGAACGATATTGTTTTTTTGTCGTTCAATATGGTTGAATGTTTTTATTATTGTTCTTTTTCTAATGCTGTTATGCGTCAGTGACACCCCACTGGTCAACAGGCTTAGGTGATAAGATCACAATTATGATCTTAAATTTTTAACTAAAATTGAGGAAGTGAAGATATTCCCCCTCACCTGTCCTCTCCCCCATTGCATGGTGGAGAGGGACACAAATATCCACGCAAAGCTTAACTTATCCCTCTCCTCCTTTTAGGAGGAGAGGTTAGGTGAGGAGGTGCTTTTTAAGACTTAAGCGGTTTCAGCACCATAATACAGGGTCACAACATGGCGTGCTTCGGCGAAAAACAGCCAACGTTCGGTGATAACGCCAATACTCATCGACACAGCTGCCGCAAAGCACACAATTGATACCATCGGCCCATCAACCAGATAAACGATAACCAGTAACAATGATGGGACTAAAAAGCCGAACATATTGACGATACTACGCAGCTTTTTGGCGTGTTTACGGCCAACCTTGAACCCCATCTCCTGCATGAGATAGTTTTCTTCGGTATGAGGCCCCTCAAGCATTGTGACGGTCTCGCCCTTAAGGCCAGTCGCCGTCTTTGATGTTGATGGATGACTGGTTGTATCCACAAAATTCCAATACGTCCGCTTGACCCACCATGAGATCAGCACAGCAGCAACGGCAAAAGCCAGATACTTCTTATCAATGCCGACAGTGACCGACATTAAAGCCGCAACCCACACAGCACCGGTCGCTAGACCCAGAACGATATAAACAGGTGTTGTCCATTTGTTAGACCAATGATGGATCGTCTTAAGGCTACGATAGATCATTGCCGTGCAAAAAATCGTAACAACCGCGAGGACCGCAGACGCAGCGGCAGCAAGACTGCCAATGCCAGACAAATCGCCCTCTAAAATCCAGAAATACGTCAATAGCGCCCAAGGGCCGAACGTAATAATCGAAAGCACACCCTCACGCGATAGCCAGCTCGACCGCCATTGCGTCGTGGCACGCCAGGCGCGCTCGGGATGTCCAAGGTGCCCCATTGAGGACAACAGGCCTGCAGTGACCAATACAAACGCAAGTCCAAGGCCTAGCATACCGAACGTGCGATCAAGCGGAACAATGCCTGAGGCTGCAAGTATGGCGAGGATTGCCAACATACCGTATCCGGCGCCGGATGCGGTGGTGAAGAAGATAACGGAAAAGGCTGGATGCATGACTTACCTAGACAACGCGCGGTCGACCCAGCGCAAAATAGGGTTATCCGTACCCGGTGTGACGGGCAATTCAGTTGGCATATCGCTTTTAGCAGCGGTATCACGGCGCGGGCGTGGCGGAAGATATTTATTGGTCGGCTTGTAGCCCATCTCAGGCATCAAATCGTAGCCCATCCGCTCAACAACCAACTTTGAAACAGCTGAGTTTGGATCGCCAAGATCACCAAAGTGACGCGCGCTGACGGGACATGTCGACACACATGCCGGCACACGATCAACTTCTTCCATGTTCTCGTTATAAATACGATCGATACACAACGTACATTTCTTCATCACGCCTTCATCAGCATCATATTCACGTGCGCCATAAGGGCAGGCCCAGCTGCACAACTTGCAGCCGATGCACTTGTCTTCATTGACCAGAACAATACCGTCCTCTTCACGCTTAAAACTTGCGCCAGTCGGGCATACCGTCACACATGCTGCATCTTCACAATGCAGGCATGACTTCGGGAAATGCACGGTCCGTGAAGGCTCACCTTCACCCGCAGACGCTTCAAACGTATGAATTCGGTTAAACCAGACACCGATAGGCTTAGGTCCATATGGATCTTTGTCCGTCAAAGGTGCTGCATGACCGCCGGTGTTCCACTCTTTGCAGTTCACCGCACAAGCATGACAGCCCACGCAAATATCCAGATCAATGACGAGACCAAGTTTGGTCCCAGTAGATGTAGGGAGCATTGTCATGATGAGCTCTCCTTCCTAAAGTCAGCACCGTATTGAAGGATTTTAGGTGCGTCTTTGACTCCTTCTGGACGTTCAAGCGTATCAAACTGCGGGAATGACTCGGCATCTTCTGAGGGATCCGCTTTGCGAACGCGCACGCGAAGGTCATACCACGCAGCCTGACCCGTAACCGGATCAGAGTTCGAATACCGATACCCATCATCCCTTGGTGGGAGCAATTCCGATATCACGTGGTTCAAAAGGAACCCTTTTTTGGACTCGCCAGATTTTGGATCAAGGTTCCAAGCACCCGAACGTTTCCCAATCGCATTCCACGTCCAAACGGTTGATTCCTCAACCCCGTCCATAATCGCAACCTGCACGCGGATGCGACCGTGATAGCTTTCAACCCAGGCCCAATCGTCGTCTTCAATTTCCAACTTCGCTGCGGCAACATGGCTCATGTACAGCTTATTTGAGTTGGTGATCTGACGAAGCCAGGCATTATGTGATCCCCATGAGTGATACATATGCATGGGCCGTTGTGTCAGCGCATGCATCGGATACTCTTTGGTATCGATCATTGAATGCTCAAACGGTGGATACCAGATCGGCATCGGATCGAAGTACGCGTCAACACGTGCGCGTTCACGTTCCGGCGGCTGAACATCCCCATGACCACGGGCAGCGTTTCTGAACTTTTGCATAATTTCAGAATATATCTGCATAACAATCGGCTCGGCACTGCCGATGAAGCCAACGCTTTTGGCCCAATCAAGATACGACTTGTTGGCAAACTTGAAGTACTTTTGATCGTCCGTGAAATGGTGTGACCAGAAACAACCGTTCTCAATATACTTATCGAGCTGCTTTGGGTTCACTTCACCCTTGCCGTGCTGATCACCGTTTACACCGCGCCACCCAGCAAGTGGGCCAATACCCGGCGCACGTTCATGATTGACGATATAATCCGCATACCCACCCGGGTACTTAGCGGCACCATCGTCATTGGTCATTCCAGGCAACCCAAGGCGAGCACCCAGATCGAGCAACACCGTCTGGAACGGGCGAACATCGCGATCAAGTTCGATAATCGGCTGACGGATCGCATCCTGTGCGGCGTCCGCTTCGCAAATTGGACGGTCCAATAATGAAATACAGTCCCAACGCTCAAGATACGTTGTGTCTGGTAAAATCAAATCAGCGTAGGCGACCATCTCTGAATAGTAAGCATCAGAGTAGATAATCCGTGGAATCTTATACTCGCCCGTTTTCTCGTCGATATCCGTCAGCATCTTCATGGTGCCGGATGTATTCATCGACGAGTTCCAGCTCATATTCGCCATGAACATAAATAACGTGTCGATTGGATACGGATCACCCTTCCATGCATTACTAATGACCATATGCATGAGACCGTGTGACGATAATGGGTACTCCCATGAATACGCCTTATCGATACGGCCAGGCTTACCTTCACTATCCACAATCAGGTCTTCAGGGCCTGTTGGGAAGCCAAGCGGTGGTCCACCCAACGGCTTGCCAGCGTGCACAGTCCCAGGCTTACCGGCTGGCTTGAGCGCAGGCGGGATAGGCTTTGGGAATGGTGGCTTGTTACGGAAGCCACCTGGGCAGTCAACACTACCGATGATGGTCTGCAACAAGTGAATAGCACGACATGTGTGGAAACCGTTCGAATGCGCCGAAATACCGCGCATCGCATGCATCGCAACCGGGCGACCAATGAACTTTTCGTGTTTGCGGCCATAGGCATCGACCCAAGGCGTATTAATTTCAATCGTTTCCTTGAATGCAACGTGCGCAATTTCAGCCGCAATACGACGGATCGTCTCAGCTGGAATGCCGGTCTGCTCTGTCACTGCGTCAGGTGTGTATTTAGCATCCAGATAACGTGCGGCCATCAACTGGAACGATGGGATCGCTGCACGGCCATCAGCAAGCGTCACATTACCCGCGAGAACCGGCTTTGCCGTGATATCACTGGATTTAGCGAAGTCCTTTGTATCGCCGTCCCAAATTAACGGGCACCCATCTTCATCGCGTGCAAAAAGGCCATCGTCAGCACTGCCCGGATCTTGAATAACCAACCAGGCTGCGTTTGTGTACGTTGCGAGATAATGCTCGTCGACATTACCGGTCCTCAGCAATTCATGAATGATCGACATCACGAACAGACCATCGGTCCCTGGCTTAATGCCGAGCCACTCATCTGCAATCGCTGAATAGCCGGTTCTTACCGGGTTCACAGATACAAACTTGGAGCCGTTATTCTTAAGCTTACCCAGACCAATTTTGATGGGGTTTGAATCATGATCTTCGGCAACGCCAAACATAATGAAATATTTAGCAAGGTCCCAGTCAGGCTCACCAAATTCCCAAAACGAGCCCCCAATGGAATACAGCCCCGCGGCGGCCATGTTAACTGAACAGAACCCCCCGTGCGCTGCGTGGTTTGGCGTCCCAAACTGACTGGCCCACCAGCCCGTCAATGATTGTGATTGGTCGCGTCCTGTAAAGAAGGCGAGCTTTTTGGGGGCCGTTTCGCGGATTTTACTCAACCAGCCTGTAGCGATGCCTAGCGCTTCTTCCCATTCGATTTCTTCAAACTCACCTGAGCCTCTAGGGCCAACACGCTTAAGCGGCTTCGTCAATTTTGCAGGGGAATTCTGCGTCATAATTCCAGCGGAGCCCTTGGCACACAAAACACCACGGTTCACAGGATGATCTTTATTGCCCTGGATATAGCGGATTTTACCATCCTTGAGGTGGACTTTAATGCCGCACCGACAGGCGCACATGTAACACGTGGTACATTTCACCTCGTCTGCGATGACTGGCGATGTATCCACATGATTGTCAGATCCGCTCATTCTTGAATTCTCCCAACCTATGCAATTGTACCAACTTATCTAAGCTAGTCATACTATTATGTAACTTTGTGCCAAAGAACAACCAATCAGTCCAATGAGTAATTATTGTCATTTCATTCGATTTTACTTATTAATCGAGAATGACACTTACACAGCTAAAAATATTCATCGCCGTCGCCGAACGTGGACATGTCACCCGTGCCAGCGAACACCTTGGTATCACACAATCAGCGGTGTCTGCTGCTGTTGCTGCCTTGGAAAATCAATATCAGGTAAAGCTGTTTAACCGTGTTGGTCGAACAATCAAACTCTCAGAAGCAGGTGAGCTTTTTCTCAGCGAAGCCCAAGCCGTCGTTGACCGCGCCGAGGCTGCACAACGTATGCTGAGAGAGCTAGGCGGCATCACAGTTGGCCACCTCGAAATCGCCGCAAGCCAGACAATCGCGAACTATTGGCTGCCACGTCGGCTGGCCATGTTTCATGCGCTTTATCCCGGCGTGGTCTTGAATGTGTCAATTTCAAACACCCGAGAAGTTGAGACCGCTGTGGTCAATGGCGCTGCGGATATAGGTTTTGTCGAAGGCTCCACCCGCGCACCACAACTTGTTCTTGATGAAGTCGATTATGATCAGCTGGTCCTCGTTGGCGCAACGCCAACCTGGGGGCCAAGACGCAACGATCCGATTGATATTGCCGCATTGCCATGGATTGTGCGTGAAACCGGTTCTGGAACGCGTGAAGTCCTCGAACGTATTGCTAATAATGCTGGCTTAAAGTGGCAGGACCTTAATGTTGTTCTGGAACTGCCTAGCAACGAAGCTGTACGTGAGGCTGTGGACGCGGGCGCAGGCGTAACCCTCATATCTCGTTACGTGATTTCCGCCTCTATTGAGTCTGGAACACTGTGTCAGCTTGAGTTGGATATTCCACCCAGAACGTATCATATGGCACGCCATCGAAAACGTATTCCGAGTGCAGCGCGCCGAGCCTTTGTGGATATGGTCCTTGCGGGAAATTTACCAGCAACCTGAAGGCGTTAACGTCAGCCCTGCCCTGCTGGAGCATAGCGCTTCAAGAATGCTTCTTCATTGTTCGTGCGCAGGTATTCAATCGCACAGCCCAACATGTGATCCTTGGCTTCTCCGATAGCAGGACATGCTGTTTCGGAAATACGTGGACGTTCACGCGCAATATCTATTTCTTGCGCAGGGATCGAACCGGGCAAATCTGCCTCACGCTGACCTGCAGGTTGAGCTTCGGGGTCAATATCGGCAATAATATTGATGTCTGGTGTCACGCCCAGCGCCTGCAATGTTTGGTTGGCTGGTGAATAATATAAAGCCGTGGTCAGGCGAAGTGCGCCATCCAGCGGCATGGGCATAATCGTCTGAACCGATCCTTTGCCGAAAGTCTTACGTCCCATGATAATCGCACGGTGATGGTACTGCAGGGCACTCGCAACAATTTCTGAGGCAGACGCAGAACCCCGATTGACCAGAACAATAACCGGGACACCTCGAAGGGTATCGCCGGGATCAGCATAGTACGCCCGCTCATCGCGGCCATCGCGGCCCATAATAGAAACGATCTTCCCGCGCTCAAGAAAAGCATCAGCAACAATCACAGATTGATTAAGCAGCCCGCCGGGATTGTTTCTTAAATCGACAACAACGCCACGAAGGTTTTTACCGACCTGATTGCGAATATCAGAGATCGCAATTTTGATCCCTTTTTTGGTCTTTTCGTTGAAGCGCGTGATCCGGATATAGCCAATATCACCTTCGATGCGATGACGAACAGATTTTACCTCGATGATCGCACGGACAATATTCAATGGAAAATCTTCGACACCCTCTCGGCGCACAATGATGTCCACGGGCTCGCCCGGCTTGCCGCGCATCAAATTGACGGCCTCGCGTAGGTTCAATGCCTTAAGGTCTATAACACCAACATGCGTAATCAAATCGCCCGGCAACATACCCGCACGTTCGGCAGGCGTACCTTCTATTGGTGAGATAACTTTGACGTAATCTTTTTCCATAGTGATCTGGATACCAAGGCCGCCAAACTCGCCTTTTGTATTGGCAAAGCTGTTACGGAATTCTTCGGCATTCAGATAACTAGAATGAGGATCAAGATGCTTGAGCATCTTATGCAGCGCATCCTCAACCAACTTTCCAGATGGCATACTTGCAGGCACGGCGTCTTTGGTTTTTACGCCAGCGATTGCAGCATTGATCATCTCACGATCATTGATCTCATGAACGTAACTCGCCCGGACACGCTGATAGGCAAAATTAAAGTAATCCAGTCTTTCACGGTCCGACGCATCGTCGACATAAGTATCATAGATACGCTCGAAGCGCTCTAACTCAACCCGGGTCTCCGCAGGCAAATTGGCGATCTCTTGGTTCATCGCCATGACAACGCGACCAATCGCAGATTGATTGGTCACGCATGCCGTGATCAACGTGACCAACAACACGCCAACAACGCCAGCAATCGCAAAACAAGATAAGCGACGCCCACGCTGGAGTTCTGGTTTCACATTAGGAATGTGAGAGGTCAATATTCAGCCATCCGCAGTGATTTTGGCAGTAAGCTCAGCAAGAACACGGTCCGTATCTTCATTTTCAACCTGACACGTAACAGCATTCTCATGGCCACCACTATCATATTTAAGCATAAGCTCACCAATGTTGGTATTTGAGGTTTTGTTCAGGATCGATTTGCCGGTCGCCAATACAGTATTCAACTTATTCAAACCCCAAAGGATATGAATTGAGATATTGCAGTCTGGAAATAGCGCATAAGTCATAAAGCGGTTGCCAGCGTTGATTGTCTCTTCGTTTCGAAGATCAAAAACAACCAGATTACCTGTTACGGTCGAGCAACGCTTAAACTGATCTTTGAATTTACCTTCATGATCAAAATAAAGGTCCACGCGTTCTTTGACGTCTGGAAATGCAACAATCTGATCAACCGTGTGATTGCCGCAATAATCGATCAACTGCATCATCAATTGGTAGTTAGAGATTTTAAATTCACGGAAACGACCAAGGCCAGTCCGGCTGTCCATCAGCATGTTGAGCAAACCCCAACCTTCAGGCTTTAAAACCTTAGCTTCAGTGAACTGTGCGCTGTCACCTTTATCAACGGCAACCATCATATCTTCAGCGATACTTAGGAACTTCTCTTTGCCGCCGTAATAGTCATAAACAACCCGCGCAGCCGATGGCGTGTCAGGGTCGATGATGTGATTGTCTTTCTTACCAACACGAATGGTTTCGCTATGGTGATGATCAAAGGCTAAATGAACGCCATCGACATACGGCAAGTTCGTTGTGATATCACCGTCAGATATCAAAATCGTCCCATCCTGCATGTCCTTTGGATGTACGAATTTATATCATCGATAATGCCTAAATCTTTCAGTAATACAGCACAGACGAGTTCGTCAAAATCGCTTCGTGTCACCAACCTAAATTTTTGATCGCTCATCCGGGCCTCCCAGTTATATTTGTATCACTATGGCCATAATTTTGAGGCCCAAGAATGGATTTTGGTTCCTGCACCCCTAGGAATGCAAGGACGTATTCAATTTTATCCTAATTCAATCTTTTCTAATGCTGTGACGCAGCCAAATACTTGCGGCTAAAAGCACCACGGCACCTGCCTGATGCATGGCTGCAAACCCAATTGGTACAACCAACAGTAACGTTGATATGCCCAGCATGACTTGGACACATACGGCAAGGATCAAGACGTTCGCACGGGTTCGCACATCACGCCCTTGAGCACGACACACCCACCAGACCCAGGAAACCAGGGCAAAAGTCGTCAAAGCCAGAACACGGTGATCAAACTGTACGGTCGGAATATCCTCAAAGAAGTTCTTGTACCAGGGGCTGAGTTGGAAGCCCTCACTGGGAAAGATTTCACCCAGCATCAATGGAAATGTATTGTAGACCATGCCTGCATTCAGACCCGCGACCAGCGCCCCTGAGAACACGGTAACGAAAACAACAACCACAGTCATCGACGACAATCTGCGTAGGTGCGCTGATACGTCCTCACGTGGCGCATCGAGGAGATCCAGCGCGAACCAGAGCCCTAAAGCAATAATCAAAAATGCCATCAGTAAATGCGTTGCGAGGCGGTACTGGCTGACACCTGGCTGGTCGACAAGACCACTTTTAACCATCCACCAACCGATAACGCCTTGCAATCCGCCCAGCGTGAACAACACAGCCAAACGCACCATCAACGCCTTATTGACCCATCGCTTGTAAACAAACACGGCAAACGGCAATGCAAAGGCCAGCCCAATAATCCGTCCCCACAAGCGATGCAGGTACTCAAGCCAGAAAATTTCCTTAAACTCACTCAAGGACATGCCTTTATTGATTTTTAGATATTCTGGCGATGTCCGGTATCCATCAAACTGGGCCTGCCACGCAACATCGCTTAAAGGTGGCAGCCACCCCGTCACAGGACGCCAATCTGTCATCGAAAGCCCAGATTCCGTGAGACGGGTGAACCCACCCAAGACAATCATCGCAAAAACCATCGAGCAAATGGTCAGCAACCAAAGCCCAATTATACGGGATACGTGGCTGGAATCAGTCGGTGGTGTGGACATTGTTAAAATGACCCCTTTTAATTGCGCTCAATCAGGTAGTGGATCATCCCTTGTTTGTCCATACGTGATCCGCGATAACCTGTCGATAAGTCTATCTGTACATTCTTGTGTACGTATGATGAGCGAAAACTGATGACTACAGACGAAATAAAAATACAGCCCGTAATGCTGGTCGGTGCTGGTCCAGGTGATCCGGACTTGCTGACCGTCAAAGCGCATCGATTGTTGAGCGACGTCGATGTTATCGTTTATGACCGTCTGGTGTCGAAATCAATCATGGCGTTGATCCCCGCATCTACGGAACGCGTATTCGCGGGCAAGCGCGCATCCAACCATTACATGCCGCAAGATGATATCAACAACACGCTCGTTGATCTTGCCAAGCTTGGCAAACGTGTCATGCGTCTTAAAGGCGGAGATCCTTTCGTATTTGGCCGTGGAGGCGAAGAAGCACTTCACCTCGTCCGCAATGGTATTCCGTTCGAAGTTGTGCCCGGCATAACGTCATCTGCGGGCTGCGCTGCCTATGCCGGCATCCCTTTGACACACCGTGGGCTCGCACACGGCGTCCGGTTTGTCACAGGTCATTCAAAGAGCAATGAGCCTCTAACGCTTGATTGGCGGAGCCTTGCCGACCCTGACACCACACTTGTTGTTTATATGGGCATGGCGAACGTTGCAGAAATCGCATCAAATCTGGTGTCTCATGGACTTAAACCAGAAACCCCGGTTGCTGTGATCAACATGGGGACACGCCCGACACAGCAGACACTCATCTCTAATCTGGGTGAGTTACCAACATGCGTCGCAAATGCGTCCATTAAAGGGGCGACTTTGTTTGTAATTGGCGAGGTCGTAACCTTAGCCGATGAACTGGCCTGGTTTACCGATGCCGTCCCAACTAAAAACTGCATCGAATAAGTCTGCGCTACATATCTCGATCAAGAGCGCGGGCAAGAACCATATACACCTTACCCATGTCGGACGATAAGAACGTTGCGTGCAGCATTGAGTTCGGATCTCTCTTGGATGCTTCATCCAAAAGCTTCTCGAACTCTTCAAGATAGCGCGTCACGTAATCGCGGAAAGTGCCATCTTCTTGGTATGTCTGGCGAACCTGCTGCAACTTGGCCTTTTCGCGGAAGCCAAGCAGCTTACGCACAAAGATGCCCTTCTCGCCTTTGTTAAAGCGGCGCCAGTCTTCTTCCGAGACCTGCGTTTCAAGGACACGGCTGATATCAACAGCCAATGATTGCAGACGCTCAGAGATGAATGTCGCTTGTCGCGTAAACTCTTCTATATCAGTTTGTTCTATACGCTCGGATAGAGATGCCAGCAATGCCGTCGCTTCATTGGACGCAGCCCGAACGGACTCGGTGCGTTCATCAAGGACTTCGTTGATCTCTTGAGATTTCCGCGCAACATCACTTGTCGCCGCCGACAAAGCATCAACGTGCGACCGCACCGACTTATCCCATGCGCCCACCTTTCCAAGTGCAGCATCGGTCGTGCTCGACAGCTCCTGTGCGCGGCGCGCCAAGGCTTCGCCCAAAGCTTCCAGGCCGCGCTCAGCGCGATTGTACGTGGTCGACAAGTCCTGCATCTGACGACGCAATCCTTCAGTACCACCCTCAAGCCGCTCAACGATGACGTCACTAAGGTCACCTGACTCGTGGATTTGGGTACGCAATTGATCCGCAGTACGTGTCAATTTTGACACATTAAGATCAGCAGCCATAGAGGCTTCGGTCGCACGGGCACCAATTGTCTCGCCCACACGCTCCAAACGATCCAGCGCGTCATCACTCGTTGTTTCAAGAATATTGCCGCGATGGCGCAAGCCGTCTGTTGCTTCTTCAAGTTGTGCCGTTGCCTTACGGGAAACGATACTAACTTCTTGATAGCGTTCACGAAGTGCCTGACTGACTTCGGTCATCTCTTGGACGCCACGTTGTGATGCGTCGCTTAGATCTCGGGCACCATCACGCAAGTCTGTATTCACGGCCTGAACCTGGTTCGACGCCCGCTCAGCCGCTTGAGATACGTCTTCTGTATTCCGCTGTAACGTATCAGCCACAAGGTTCATGAGCTGATTGGCGCGATCTGCCGTTGTGCTCATTTCATGGGAGCGAGATTGCATTTCTTCGCTGACGCGGCTCAGACGAGACGCAGCTTCGTTCGCTGTATTGGTCAGACCCGATGACTGCTGGTTGAGCAAATCAGCAAAACGTTGCAGGTGTGTAGTCGCTGACTCGTAAGTGCTCGTCAGGACCTCAGAGCTTTTGTGCAGAATTTGTCCAACATCGCCCATACGTTCGCGGGTTTTGTCCAGCGAGGTATCAAGCTGCATGTGATTTTGTTTCAGTGCACCAGAAATGCCAGCAAGGTTTTCAGATGCCCTTTCTGTGCCACTTGTCGCAGATTCAACTTCGCGCGCCAATTCACGGCCCACATCTTCAAGGCGGCTTAAGGCATCAGATGCTGTTTCACGCATCGCACTCGTACTTTTCTGCATCGCATTCGCCGTCGCTGAAACACGACCCGTTGCATGATCCGCTGCTGATGAAAGCTCCAATGATCCCGCTTGCAGTATCTCGCCCGCATCCACCATCCGGCGGCGTACATTGTCGCTGACAGCATCAACCTGCAAGGCGCGCTCTTTAATCACATCGCCAACGCCTTCGATCTCAGCGTATGCACTCCCAGAGATAGTGCCTAAGTCTTCAGATTGCTTATGAAGAAGGTCAGTAACGAGGTTCAAAAGCTGAGCCGCACGATCAGATGCCTGTGCCACTTCATGCGAACGGCTTTCAAGCAGTTGGCCGACATTTTCAATATTATCGACCGCCTCAAGCGAGTTCTTACCCAACTTGTCTGATTGACCCGCAAGAATACATGAGACCACATTGATTTGAACCGATGCCTGTTCAGACGTCGACAGTAAATCTTGTAGTCGTTCGCTCAGATCTTCACCAACTGCCATCAATCGCGCTTTTGCCGTCACGCTGGATTGATCAATATTTGTGGTTTCTCTGCGAATAACCTCACCCGCATCGGAGAGAATATTGGCAGATTTAGATGACACCAGTGCCAGGCGGTCTGCGTTATTCTGCAGTGTCTCAGTGACCCGCTCAATGCCCTGCTCAGCACGCGCAGATACAGCGGTCAGTTCTTGAAGTTGATCTTTTGCCTCACGGCCCAGATCGCCCATGGTGCGTTGTGCAAGCTGGCTGCTTTCTGTCACCGCACCCATGTCTTCACGGGTAACACGTGCAGCCTCAGATACGTCTTCTGCACCTTGACGGACCGCAGCCGCACCGTGGTTCAATGCGTGTGCAGCGCGTGTAACATCCGAAACACCTTTATCGGCAGATTGCGTCACCGTTGCCGCCGTCTCGTCCAAAAGCTCGTTCAATCGAGACAGGCGCGCGTTCGCCGTATCCGCCACGCTATCGATATCAGAAGAGCGTCGACGCAATGCTTCGCCAGCTTCATCCATACGAAGCACACTTTGGTTTGCTGTACGTGCCAGAGTGCCAGCTTGTTCACCAAGGGCTTCACCCGCTTCTGTGAACCGCTCAACGGATCGCTCTGTCGTCTCCTCGACTTGCTCAGACCGTCGGCGCATCTCTTCGCCCACACGTGCAACCTCACCCAGTACCCGCTCTGTGATTGTCAAGAGTTCATCGGAATCACGGCGTAAGATATTACCGACATTTTCTGCACGTTCTGAGGCTGTATCTGCGGCATCTGACATTTCACGAGCTTGCGTGCGGAAGGTCTCACCTGTCCGGCTTACGCGCTCCGTTACTTGCGCGGCTGTGGTTTCAATGCGCCGCGCATCTTCGCGTAATGCATCGCCAACATCCTGCACATTAGCAGCAACTTTATCCGAAGTTTTCGACAGCACATGGGTTTGATACGCCAGATTACTCTCAATTTCTTTTGTGCGTTCTTGAACTTGATCCGCCGTCGCGAGCAAGTCGCTCGACTGTCGCTCCAACAGTGATCGCATGCGCTCAGTCTGCGCCAATGCATCCGCATTCCGTGCTGTCATATCCTGAGCACGATCCTCCAGAAGGTCAGCACTCAAACGCAATTGCTGATCAGCATCACCCGAAAGATCAACCAAGGCTGCAACACGGTCACGAACCGCGTCACCAATCGCCTGCAAAGCACTCGTCGTGTCTTCAGCTCTGGAATTCGCCTTATCAACACTTTGCCTGAGCGCGTCAGCACGTTCATCAAACACGCCAGCAGCTTCCTGAGCAAGTTGAGACGCTGTATTCGCTGCCTCATATAATTCCTGGGTGCGGCGACCAATAACGTCCGTTAAATCTTCTGCACGAGACGATGCACGGTCGGACGAAACAGTTAAGTCACTGGCGTGCTTTTGCAGCCGCTCCCCAACATCGCGGGCCCGGTCGGTCGCGTTGTCTGTCGCATGT
>ENA-OQVM01001059-OQVM01001059.1-marine-metagenome-genome-assembly--contig:-NODE-1059-length-38519-cov-10.997477_pt1 | contig 38519 bp, 32 predicted proteins | sample MGYA00237776_ERZ505498 | MGnify/ENA primary metagenome ERZ505498 (study PRJEB26159, sample SAMN06265151) | marine metagenome | isolation source: Helgoland LTER site | place: Germany:Helgoland, sampling...
GGCTCCGCTGGTGCAGTAGACGTAACGCTCGGCGGTTCCATCGACATGGGCGTTGAATTCGGCGTTGGCAAAAACAAGGGCAGCCTCGGCATCGGCGAAGCGTACAACACCATCTCCCTGAGCCTCGCAGCAGCCGGCACAACCGACGCTGGCATGCGCTACGGTGGTTCCTTCACGCTCGCTACGGCAGACGAAATCGAGCTGAGCGCGTACACCGATAACGGTGCTGCACGCATTACTGTCGAAGGCGGCAAGGCGCTCGTCAAGATGACCGTTTCCGGCGCAACTGACATTGAAGCTGCGGCTTACAACGTGTCCGGCGGCCAGATGGTCAACGCAAACGAGATTGTTGGTGTAAAGATCAACTCTTCTTGGATGTCCGTTGGCGAAACACAGAGCGGTTTCGCGATGGGCGCTATCCTGTCTGGTGCAGACAATGTTTGTAAAATTGCAGGCATCTTGTCGGCCGGCAAGGTCTCGGTCGCTCGCGCAAACGCTGACGGTGAGTATGATGCTAACGGTGATGACGCCAATGATGTCATAGTAACGCTTGACGCTGACCCTGAAATTGACCAGACGGGCACGAACCCAGGCTACCTCCCTGCGGGTCGTGTCGTCGGGACGACGGATACGGCGGTCATGTCGTTTGCAGTTAACAATCTGCCAGCTTTCGGCACAGCTTCTTCCAGCAAGTGGGATATCGATTTTAACGATACCGATCTTGATTTCGACACCGGTAGTGGTGAAGCCGCAGAAGTGAACAATGCCGGACTGGTCCAGAGCGCTACAGTGTTTGCTGGTCCATTCATGGAAGTTAAGCTCCAGTCTTCTTCAACCAAAATGGTTGTTGGTGCTGCGTGTGTTGAGGGCATCGAAGCCTCTGAAACGAACTTCTTCCTCAACAACGCTTCCAAGATCGTAACGGCGTCTGACGCTTCGATCTTTATCGAAGGCGGCTTTGGCAAGCTGACCCTGCAGACTAGCGATTACGCTGGTGGCGTATCTGCAATCGGCGATGCTGGCGACGAAGCCGACATCGGGGCCGATGGGCTTGTTGCTATCGTTGAAGGCGTGGGTCTCCTCGGGGCTAACCCATACTTCGCTGTAGACCTGGCTCCTACGGGGACGCTGAATGATCTGGAAGTCCTGACTGGTGGCACCATCGACATGGGCGGACTTGCGGTTTCCGTTGACGTAGAGTTGAACTCTGCTGATGTTGTTGACATCGTTGGCTGGGATCTCGGCATGGACTACGCAATGGGCGACATGGCTCTGGCCTTCGCTTACGACAGCGGCAACGATTGGGGCATGAGCGCTTCCATGGGTGTGGCTGGTTTCGCGGTTGACGCAACCATCTACAACAACAACGCTGACGATCACGAGAAGAGCGGCCTGTTCTACTCTGTTGGTGCGTCCACGTCCTTGAACGGCTTCGGTCTGTCCTTGGGTGTTGACCAGGACATGCAGCCTACTGTTGGTCTGTCCAAGTCCATGGGTGGCCTGAGCCTCTACGCTGGCTACGACGCTGCTGACGAAGGTGGCAAGGTCGGCGCGACGCTGTCCTTCTAAGTCGCTTCAGACAAAAAGATAATGCGTGCGCCCTTCTGGGCGCGCACACAGACTGGCGAGGTTGCACAAGCGGCCTCGCCATTTTTTATGCTGACAACCCAAGGTTTTTTGGTGGTTTCTTCGCATTTGGCGAGACTGCGGCGGATTGAGACGATTCCAAGTTGTAAAAGCGCCACAAGCCCCACAAAACCAAACGCAATAAAATTCCAATAAATACAAAATAAATCTCTTCGAATACTATAATAGGCGTTGGCTCGTGCGAGAGGGGAGCCTGGGGCGTGCGTTGTCTCGGGCAGAAACTCCTCCGAATAACAAAGAGCCGCGTATTTGGAGAAGTGAAAATGAAAAAGTTCCTGATTGCGGGCTCCAGCCTCGCATCGGTCGCTGCTGCGGGCTCCGTTGGTGCCGTGGATATTACCCTCGGTGGGTCCATCGATATGGGTATCGAGTTCGGTGTTGGTAAAAACCAAAGCTCACTGCAACTCGGCGACGCCTACAATAACATCAGCCTCAGCATCGGCGCAGCCGGTACCACCGATGGCGGCATGAAGTACGGTGCGTCCTTCACACTGGACACCGCCGCAGAAATCGAGCTGAACGACTATCTCGTGGACGGCAGCAAAAACCTGCTGAAAATGACAGTCGAGGGCGCAACCGACCTCGAAGCCGCTGTCTACAACGTCTCCGGCGGTCAAGCGATCCCAGCCAGCAACATCGTTGGCGTCAAGATCAACTCATCCTGGAAATCCGTCGGCGCCACCCAAACCGGCTACGGCCTTGCGCTGAATAGCCCGGTGTCCGCAAGCAACATCTGTAAAGTTGCTGGCCGACTTTCAACGTACCATACTGTTACTTGGGGTGCTTCCATCGCAGGCGTATCAGACTCTACGACAGTTACTGTCGCTCGGTGGACGGGTAACAGTGGGTTCGTTGCCAGTAGCACCACGGATATTAAATTAAACGGGAGTTTTAATACCGCCGGCGGCGCCGCGGTGCCGCTTGCTATGAAACAGTCCACAAACGGCAATGAACTGACCACTGGTCTGTCGTTCCAAAGTGGCGCGTACATGCCAGCTGGTAAAGTTGGGCGTGGGGCAAGCTTAGGTTTGTTGGTCGATGATCCCGATGTAAGCACTGTATCGGTTAGCTCGCTTCCACAAATTAGGAGCGCGCTCGTTCTCACGGCGCAAAACGGCACAGGTGGCAATCTCAAGGTTCACTTGCATCCAATTACAACAACCGGTCCGATTTTGGCCGCGCCTGCTCCTGTATTGGATGCTGGTGGCATTACTGTATTCCGGTCCACTGATTTCACTGCTGGTGCTGGTGTGGCTGGTGTCGAGTTTGCGGACGAATATACGGTCACTGGTGAAGTGTACGCTGGCCCATTTGCTGAGGTGAAGTTGCAGTCGTCTTCGACCAAGATGGTCATTGGTGCGGTGTGTGTTGAGGGCGTTAGCCCGTCTGAAACCAACTACTTCCTGAACAATGCGTCCAAAGTTGTTACGGCGTCTGACGCGACCGTGTTCATCGAAGGTGGCTTTGGTAAGTTGACGCTGCAGACGGGCGACTATGCCGGTGGCGTTGCGGCCATTGGTGACGCGGGTGACGCGGCTGATCTCGACGTTGACGGCTTGGCTTTGATCATCGAAGGCGCTGGCCTGATCGGCATGAACCCTTACATCGCGGTTGATCTTGAGGCTGCGGCGGTTGGCGCCCCATCCAACCTGGCCAATCTGGACATCCTCACGGGCGGTACGCTCAACTTGGGCGGTTTGACCGCTGCGGTTGATGTCATGCTGAACGCGGAAGATGTGCTGGATATTACGGCTTGGGATCTGGGTCTGGACTACGCCATGGGCGACATGGCGGTTTCCGCTGCCTATGACAGCACCAATGCCTGGGGTCTGAGCGCGTCCATGGACGTGGCTGGCTTCGGCGTTGATGCCACGATCTACAACAAGGCGCAGGAAGACCACGTGAAAACGGGTCTCTACTACTCTGTTGCGGCGTCCACGTCCTTGAACGGCTTCGGTCTGTCCATTGGCTTGGATCAGGATATGCAGCCAACCGTCGATCTGACCAAAGATCTCGGTGGTCTGAGCCTCTACGCGGGCTACGACGCGGCTGACGAAGGCGGCAAGATCGGCGCGACTCTGTCGTTCTAATCCGCGCTGTGTGAATACGGTCCACCACCATTTGGTGGGCCGAGAGGGCGAGGCCGCATCTGCTGCCTCGCCCTTTTGCCTTTCTGCCCAAAAAAACCGCAAAATCCGCCCGTCGCGGTCTGTTTTTCAGGGCGATTGCACCGGCGTTTCCGCTCAAGTTGTAAGACTGCAACGCATTTTGACAAAAAGCGCACAAAATTATTCTTAAAATTACACACAAGTGCAGGGCCTTTAAGATGCTTTTGTGTGGTTTTGAAAGAGACGGGCCGCTCGCGACGTGCGTTGTTGCGAACAACCAAAGCCCTCCAAAAACAAATGAGCCACCATCATTTTTGGAGAAGAGAAAAACATGAAAAAGTTCCTGATTGCGGGCTCCAGCCTCGCGACAGTCGCTGCGGCCGGTTCCGCTGGCGCTGTGGACATCACCCTCGGTGGTTCCATCGACATGGGCGTCGAATTCGGCGTTGGTAAAGACAAGGGCAGCATGTCCATCGGCGATGCGTACAACAGCATCAGCCTGAGCATCGCAGCCGCTGGCACCACCGACGCTGGCCTGATGTACGGCGCGTCCTTCAGCTTCGCAACCAGCGCTGAGCTGTCCTTGGACAACTACACCGATGCTGCCGGCGACAAGCACCTGGTCAAAATGACCGTCGAAGGCGCAACCGACATCGAAGCAGCCGCTTACAACGTATCCGGCGGCCAGATGATCAACGCTGCTGAAATCGTTGGCGTGAAAATCAACTCCTCATGGATGTCCGTCGGCGACACCCAAACCGGCTACGGTCTCGCCCTAGACGGCGTTGACGCTGCAAACGTCTGTAAAGTCGGCGGTATCTTGCAGGGCCATCGGATGGGTCAAGCCATCGAATACGGCTTCGCCGCTCAGACGCCGAACGGCGCACTGACAAGCAATCCACAAGTTTACACCGACACTGATAATCTGCTAACCGCCAATGGGCATGAATTTCAAGCTGTCGGTGACTACTTGCCCGCAGGTCAAGTCGTGGCGCTTCAAACGAAAACGGACGGAACCGTTGAGTCATTTTTTACGGCGAATGGTAACGCAGATATCCTCACCTTTACCGCTGGTACGGTAAATGGCAGTCATAACGTCCAGCTCGCTCCAGCCGCTCCAGACAGAAACGGCTTCGACGCTGGCGATATGTTCGACGTTCGCATCGACGCTGGCGGAGATGGGGCCTTTAACACAACGCCAACCGCAAACGATGGAGAAGTCGTCGTTTCAGCAAAGGTGTTCGCTGGTCCGTTCATGGAAGTAAAGCTGCAGTCCTCTTCGACCAAAATGGTTGTTGGTGCTGTGTGTGTCGAAGGCGTTGACGCCTCTTCTACCAACTACTTCATGGACGTAGCGTCCAAGGTGCTGACGGCGTCTGACGCGACTGTCTTCATCGAAGGCGGCTTTGGCAAGATCACCGTACAGACCGGCGACTACGCTGGTGGTGTTTCCGCCATCGGTGACGCTGGCGATGCGGCTGACCTCGACGTTGAAGGTTTGGCTGTGATCGTTGAGGGCGTCGGCCTGTTGGGTGCAAACCCATTCTTGGCTGTTGATCTGGCTCCAACGACTGCTGACGGTGCATCAAACCTGACCAACCTCGAAATCCTGACCGGTGGTACCATCGATCTGGGCGGTTTGTCCGCTGCGGTTGATGTGTCACTGCTCTCGACGGACGTTCTCGAGATCGGTTCTTGGGACCTTGGTCTTGATTACACCATGGGCGACATGGCCGTTGCTTTCGCTTACGACAGCTCAAACGCCTGGGGCATGAGTGCTTCCATGGACGTTGCTGGCTTCGGCGTTGACGCGACGATCTACAACAAAGCCGCTGAAGCGCACGAGAAGAACGGCTTGTTCTACTCCCTCGCGGCGTCCACATCCCTGAACGGCGTTGGCCTTTCCTTGGGTGTTGACCAGGATCTGCAGCCAACCCTTAGCCTGTCCAAGTCCATGGGCGGTCTGAGCCTCTACGCTGGCTACGATGCTGCGGACCAAGGCGGTAAGGTCGGCGCGACGCTGTCCTTCTAAGTCTCTTCTGACCATAAAAGATTGCGCGCGCCGCCTGTCGGCGCGTGACCTTGGCGAGGTTGCTGGTGCAGCCTCGCCTTTTTTTGTTTGGGGCGCATGGCGCTGGCGCTGGCGGGTGCGGGGCGCGCGCGATGATCGCGGTGTCTAGGGGGTCAGCAGGAATTCTGCGCAGGACCGGGCGTCGTCTGCTCGCCCCTCAACGACCGCGCTTTCCAGCTTTTGGAACAGGGAGTCCTTGAACGGATCGGGTTCCTGCAGTCTTGCGAAGTGCAGGCCCAGGTCGCGGGCGTTTTCGTAAACCCGCGCGCCGGCTGTTTCGAAAATCATCGTCATGATCGCTTCTGGCGTGCGGCCAGCGGCGGCGGTGTTGGTGTCGCTTGCCTCAGCCGTCAAAGCCGCGCGCGCTGCGTTTGCCGCTGCCAAGGGCAAAACGGCCGCCATAAACGCCTTGAGTTCGTCACGCATGAAATCGATGGTCGGCGAATCGGGCTCGTGCCACAGCGCGATGTCGGGGTCGAGGATGTTCCAATGCTTGTGATACCGCACGGCGGTCCCGAAATGGCGCACGGGGTTAACCATGCCTTTCGCGGTCAGCAGGCGCGTGGTCTCACGAATCACAGTGCGTGAACTGCCCAACTGCTCCCCCAGCTCGGTCTCATGCGGGAGCTTGCCTTCATGCGCATAGGCGCCCGACACGATGTTACGACCGATAAAATCGCAGGCATCACGGACGGCGCTTTGGGGGAGGGAACGAATGGGCTCAGTCGTTGTCACTGGCAACCTACAGACATGTTTCGTAGGCGCCGATCCTTAGGCAGGACCGGAACAGGGCGCAAGCAGAGTCTCAGGAAAACGTCTGAAACCCGCATAAAACCGCAAAAAACCATCTTAAATTAACAATAATACTTGCAAAAATTGCAAGAAAATGAAGTTTAGGGGATATATTTTAAATTGTATCTTTGAGATTTAATAAAGACTCTTTAAGAAGAATTACGACAGCGTGATTGTGCAATGGGGGATTTTAGCATGAGCAACGTGGAAAGAATTGCCGCTACTGGATCGATGGAAACAACGCACTTGGGCGCGATTGCGCAGCTCTTGGCCAGAAAGAACGCGGAAAGCGCGACGAGCGGTAGGGTGACGGTGTTTTCACTGATGGAAACGGACGGCATGGCCACGCTGCTGGAAAACGGGAAGCCTGTTGCGCAGTGGGACAACACGGACCCTGATATAGAGCGTCATGTCCTGACGCTGATCAACGGGACTGGGGCGTAAGGCGCCACCCTCGGCCCCCGCTGAGCCGTAATTTCTGGTAAAAAACCCAAATAGATTATAGGTCTAGGCCCAAGTTGTTTGGGAGGAGCCTTTCGCCATGTCTGACGCATCTGTTCAGCCGCGCTTACCCCTGCTCGTCAAGGCCGCTTATGGCTTGGCGGACATGGGCATCAACGTGTTCGTGATCTTTAAAGGGCTCTTGGTTTTCGCCTTTTTGGTTCAGTTTTCTGGCGTTGACCCGGCGCTTGCCGGTTGGGTGACGTCTGCTGTTCTGGTGATTGACGTGATCACGGATCCGCTGATGGGGTGGCTGTCCGATCGAACGGGCGGGCGATTTGGGCGTCGGCACCCCTACATCATCTCCGGCGCGGTCTTGATGGCCGTCTTGATGATTGTCACCTTCGCGGTCCCATCGGGTTTGTCACAGGCGGCGTCTGCGACGTGGGTTTTTGTGTTCTTCGCGCTTGCTTCTATCGCCTTCACCATGGTTGTCATCCCCTATGGCTCGCTGTCGGTTGAGCTGACGGATAGCCCGCAAGAACGCGCGACCATGACCGGGTGGCGGATGGGCGCTGCGGGCGTTGGTATTTTGCTGACGGGCGGGGCTTTCCCCATTTTGACGGCCCCGAACGGCTTGGCGCTGTCGCACGCGATGGCCATGGCGGTCTACGCGCCGATCGTGATTGCAACCATCTGGATCGCTGCCTTTTCGACCTATGGACGGCGCAATCAAGACGTGACGCCGTCAGCCCCCTTCGGTGCGCAAATCCAAGCGGCGCTGCGCAATCGTCGGTTTGTGGTGCTGACCCTGATTTACGGTGTTCAAACCTTTGGGATCGCGTTCATTACGCTCGGTATCCCCTTTGCCGCGGCTGAGTTGATCGTTACCACGGGCGCAAGTGGAACGCTTGCCGTGGTCTGGTATCTTGGCTCGTTTTCAACCGCGTTTGCGCTGTTTATCCTTGGCTCGATGGCGTCACAGATTGTCTGGGTGACCCTGTCCAAGGCCATTGGTAAACAAGCGACACTCGTTCTGGGCATCCTCTATTACGGCATTGTGCTGATTGGCTTTTACTTCGTCTTGCCGAGTTCAAGCGGCTTGGAGATGGGGGTTAGCAATCTGGGCCTGATCACGCTGTTCGTCTTCCTGATTGGGGCGGCCAATGGTTGTTACCAGCAGTTGCCGTGGTCGATGATGCCTGATTTGGTCGACTGGTCTGTCGAACGTGAGAGCTTCAATATCGCAGGATCGTTCAGTGGGCTTTGGCTGCTGGGGCAGAAAGTCGGTAACGCCATTGCGCCCTTGGTTCTGGGGCAATTGCTGGCGCTGTATGGCTGGGTTTCCAGCACCAATGGCGGCGACGTGACACAGCTCCCTGAAGCGGTTGATGCCTTGCGGTGGGCGCTGACGCTTATTCCCGCTGGGCTGATGTTCATCTCCATACCGCTGTATCTGCTGTTTGACGGTATGGCCAAGCGGTCGCAGCGCTGAGGGTTCTATGACGGTTGACCTGAGTGTCATCATTCCGGTTTTTCACGCGCAGGAGACTTTGCCGCGCGCGCTTGCGTCGATCGAGGTTCCTGCGGGCCTGACCGTTGAAATCATCGTCAGCGTTGATGATGGCGATGATTACGGGGTCGTTGCGCGAGACTGGCCCGGTGTGCGCGTGATCGATGAAGGACGACAGGTCAGAACCGGACCGGGTCCGGCGCGGAACCGGGGGTTTGCGGCCGCTAAGGGACAGTTTATCGCTTACTTGGATGCCGATGATGCCTGGTCTCCGGGCTATATCGCGGCGTTGTTTCCCATCGCCCAAGTCGAGGGATGTGCCTTTGCGCCGACAGTGATTGAGGCGCATGATGGCACGGAAATCCTGCGTGTTCCCGGCCAAGGCCAAGATCGGTTGATGCTGTCTGATTTCGCCAGGTGGGGGGCTTCGTTTCACCCCATGCATGCAGCGGGATTGCCACGCGGAACGGCAGACGGGCCGTTTTGGAACGCGCCAGCGCAAGACGTGATGCACGCGGTTGAGGTTTTCATGGCCTGTGGCCTTACCGCTGCTCTGGTGCCAGAGGTGAGCTATCGGCTGCGTCTGGGGGACAGCACTGTGACCACTGCAGCAGATTTTTCCGATTCCTTGACGGCGGCCTATGCGGCCTATGACGAGGCGCTGGCGGATACGTGGGCACAGACCCTGTTTGCGGGCAAAAGCGCGTTGAACGACCGGTATCAGTCCGAGCGCATAACGGGCGAAAGCTTTTACGCATTTGTTGCGCGCATCAACGCGGACGAGGCCAGCGCCTGCACCCATTGATCTTGTGCTGTGACCAGCGCGAGTTCTGGGCCGCCCGCTTGCTGCGTTGCGGTTAACAGCGCGACCAGCGCGCGCGCAATTCGTTCTGTTCGCTCTGACAAGGTGCCTTGCCCGTACAATCCAGCAGACAGCGCAGCAACGAAATCGCCAACGCCGTTGGGATCCCGGGCAAAGCTAAGGCCGGGGTGTCGGATGATCTGGTGCTCTTCGGGGCTGAAGCACAGAATGGCGCGGTCGCTGGACGCGGGCAGCAAGGTTTCAGCGGACGTGATCAACCCACTGGAAAAACCACCACTGATGAGGCGCTCTAGCAAGACGTCGGTTTCAGCAGGTTCTTCCCCCACGAGGGTCTGCGCTTCAAAGGCATTTGGCGTGATGAGGCTTGCGAGACTCGGGACTCGCTCTCGAAAAACCGCGACCAAACCCGGATCAACGTAGAGCTTGCCTTTATCTCCCATGACCGGATCGACGATGATTGGTAAGTCTGGCTTGCTTTGGCGCAGCTCGCGGAGAAAATCAAAGATGGTTTGCGCCTGTCCCGCCGTCGCAATAAACCCGGTTTGAACCGCGCTGAGGTCTTCCAGTGCGCCTCGGCGTTCCAGAGCAGAAAAGAAATCGCGCAGCAAATCAGGGCCAAAAACCTCGCCAACAGTGTCCGAATACCCCTTGTGGTTGCTCAAAACCACGGTTGGCACCGCGATAACAGGGTTTCCAAGGCGTTTGAGCGTAAAATCAGCAACGGCGTTTCCGACGTGCCCATACAGAACTTGGCTGGAGAGGGTCAAAATTGTCATTGCTGAACCACTGGTCAAAAAACGTCGCAGGTGATTGAAGGTGCGCCGGAGTTAGGCTACTCGAAAAGAGTATCATACCGTCACCGGAAAACCGGGAAATCCCATGACCGAACAAAACACAACTGTCCAGCGACCTCTATCCCCTCATTTGCAGGTTTATCGGCTACCGCTGCTGCCGCTGATGTCGATCACCCATCGGGTGACCGGTGTTGCCTTGGCCTTCGGGACGTTGGTTCTTGCCTGGTGGTTGGCCGCCTTGGCAACAGGACCGGGCGCCTATGCCGTCTTTTCGGCCTTTATGATGCCGTTGGGTGGCTTGGCGCTGCTGGGATGGATGATTGCGATCGCCTATCACTTCTGCAACGGCATTCGCCACTTGATTTGGGATACGGGCCACGCCCTGGAACTCGAAAGTGCCGAGAAGGCGGGGATCGCCGTCTTGATCGGCTGGGGCATCCTGTCCGTTGCAATGGTCGCCCTGGCCTTGTTCTTCTGGGCAACTTAGGACCGTAGGAGTCATCATGTCTAAATCAACATCTTCTCCGTCCCTCAAGACCGCGCGCGGTTTGGGTTCGGCCAAAGAAGGCACAGATCATTGGTGGATGCAGCGCTTGAGCGCCATCGCCATGATGATTCTTGCACCGCTCATGATCCTGTTGGTCATCACGCTGATTGGTGAGGATTACGCCACCGCAGCGACCAAGATCGGCTCGCCATTTTGGGGTGGTGTCGCCATCCTGTTCGTGTGCGCGTCATTTTACCACGCCCATCTCGGCTTACAGGTCGTGATTGAGGATTATATTGGTAACCATGCAGCCCGACTTGCGACGTTGCTGGTGTTGCGGGGTGTTTTGATCGTTCTCGGTCTGATCGCTGCGCTGTCCGTGCTTCGTCTTATGCTGGCTTGAGCCTCCCTGAACTCTTAAGGAACCATTTCATGGCCACCTCTGAATATCAGTTCACCGACCATAGTTTCGATGTCATCGTTGTAGGCGCTGGGGGTTCCGGCCTCCGTGCGACCCTCGGATTGGCTGAGGCGGGGTTGAAGACCGCCAACATTACCAAGGTTTTCCCAACGCGCTCGCACACCGTTGCTGCGCAGGGTGGCATCGCTGCCTCGCTGGGGAACATGGGCGAAGACGATTGGCGCTGGCACATGTACGACACCGTAAAGGGGTCGGACTGGTTGGGCGATCAGGACGCCATCGAATATATGACCCGCGAAGCGGTGCCGGCGATCATCGAGCTTGAGCACTACGGCATGCCGTTCTCTCGCCGGGAAGACGGCAAGATCTACCAGCGGCCATTCGGCGGGATGACCACGAACTACGGCAAGGGCGGTCAGGCTGAGCGAACGTGTGCGGCGGCTGACCGGACTGGTCACGCCATGCTCCACACGCTGTATCAGCAGTCTTTGCGCGCATCCGCAGAGTTCTTTATCGAATATTTCGCCATCGACCTGATTATGGATGACGAGGGCAATTGCCGGGGCGTTATCGCGCTCAAGATGGACGACGGCACCTTGCACCGCTTCCGCGCACAACGGACGATTTTGGCAACGGGCGGCTATGGTCGTGCGTACTTCAGCTGTACCGCAGCGCACACATGTACCGGTGACGGTGGCGGAATGGCGTTGCGTGCGGGTATTCCGACGCAGGACATGGAGTTCGTACAATTCCACCCAACCGGCGTTTACGGTGTTGGCGCGCTGATCACAGAGGGCGCGCGCGGCGAAGGCGGCATTCTGCGCAACTCCGAAGGCGAACGCTTTATGGAGCGCTACGCACCATCGGCTAAAGACCTCGCGTCGCGAGACGTTGTTTCCCGCGCGATGACCATGGAAATCCGTGAAGGCCGCGGTGCTGGGGAAGACAACGACCACATCATGCTGGACCTGTCACACTTGCCCGCAGCCCAGTTGGAAGAACGCCTGCCCGGCATTTCCGAAACGGCAAAAATCTTCTCTGGCGTGGATGTCACCAAGTCACCGATCCCGGTGCTGCCAACCTGTCACTACAACATGGGCGGCATTCCTACGAACTATCATGGCGAAGTGCTGCGCCCGACGGCGGCGAACCCCGACGCGACGGTTGACGGCCTGATGGCTGTTGGCGAAGCGGCCTGTGTGTCCGTTCACGGTGCGAACCGCTTGGGGTCGAATTCACTGCTGGATTTGGTGGTGTTTGGCCGTGCAGCGGGCTTGCGCTGTAAGGAAATGGTTGAGCCGGGCGCGAAGCAGCAAGACTTGCCCGCCGACGCAGGCGACAGCAGCCTCGCGCGCCTCGACAAGGCCCGTCACGCCAACGGTGAAACCGGAACGGCGGACCTGCGGCTTGAAATGCAGCGGGTGATGCAGAACAACTGCGCCGTGTTCCGGACCGGTGAGGTGTTGAAAGAAGGTGTGGAGCTGATGGATCAGGCTTGGGACAAGCGCGATGACCTGCGCGTGGCCGACAAGTCGCTGGTTTGGAACTCCGATCTGATTGAAACCCTCGAATTCGATAACCTGATTTACCAGTCTTCGGCGACGATCAACTCCGCCGCCAACCGCGAAGAATCCCGTGGCGCCCACGCCCGCGAGGACTTCCCGGAGCGGGACGACGAAAACTGGATGAAGCACAGCCTCGCTTGGGTTGACGAGAGCGGCAAGGTGGAAATTACCTACCGCGAAGTCGTCATGCGCACGCTGACCAACGACGTTGCCGTCGTTGAGCCAGCCAAGCGCGTCTACTAAGCGAACAGCGACACGACGAAAGAGAAGCACAGTTCATGGCTCAGTTCACTCTGCCGAAGAATTCCCAGGTCAAGAAAGGCCTGCATTGGAAAGCCCCCGCCGATAAAATGGGTGAGAGCGGCAAAACGCGCGCGTTCAAGGTCTATCGCTGGAACCCCGATACGGGCGAAAACCCGCGCATCGACACCTATGATGTGCCGGTCGAGCGGGCGGGGCAGATGGTTCTTGATGCACTGATCTGGATCAAGAACAACATCGACAGCTCGCTGACTTTCCGCCGGTCTTGCCGCGAAGGGGTTTGTGGGTCGTGTTCCATGAACATCGATGGCACAAACACGCTGGCCTGCACCAAGAACCTTGATGACATTCGCGGTGATGTGGGCGTTTACCCGCTGCCGCACCGTCCTGTGGTCAAGGATCTGGTGCCGGACTTGGATCAGCTTTACAGCCAGTTGGCGTCGATCGAGCCGTGGCTGAAAACCGACAGCCCTGCGCCATCGCGTGAGCGGTATCAGTCGGTTGAAGACCGCGAGAAGCTGGACGGCCTGTGGGAGTGCATTCTGTGTTTCTCATGTTCGACCGCGTGCCCATCGTACTGGTGGAACGGCGACCGCTACCTCGGCCCTGCTATCCTGCTGCAGGCGTATCGGTGGCTGGCTGACAGCCGGGACGAAGCGACGGGCGAACGCCTCGATGCTTTGGAAGATCCCTTCCGCCTGTACCGCTGTCACACGATCATGAACTGCACCAAGACCTGTCCAAAGGGCTTGAACCCAGCAAAAGCGATCACCGAAATCAAGAAGATGATGGTGGAGCGTCGGGGCTAGGGATAAGCTGAGGCTCCACGCGGATATTTTTGGAGTCTGTCCCATGACCATCGATCTAACCAACAAAACCGTCCTCATCACCGGCGCGTCCAAAGGCATTGGCGCTTCGGCGGCTGAGGTGCTGCATGGTCTCGGCGCGAACGTCGTCCTGATGGCGCGAGGGCAAGCTGCGATTGACGCGTTAGCGGCAGAGTTGGGCGAAGGGCGGGCGCTCGCCATTGCGGGCGATGTCGGCGACTACGACGCCGTCAAAAGCGCCGTGGAGCAGGCTGTAGCGACCTTTGGCCGTCTCGATGTCGTCGTGAACAACGCGGGCGTGATTGACCCGGTCGCGCGCCTCGAAGACTCAGACCCGTCACAATGGGCCAAAGTGGTCGAGATCAACCTCATGGGCGTTTACAACGGCATGCACGCCGCGTTTGAGCCGCTCAAGGCCAGCGGCGGGACCATCATCAACATCTCCTCCGGCGCTGCGCTGAACGCGCTGGAAGGGTGGAGTCACTACTGCGCCACCAAAGCCGCCGTGCTGAGCCTGACCCGCAGCGGTGAGAAAGAATGGGGGCCGCTGGGCATCACCGTGGTCGGCCTGTCACCGGGAACGGTTGCGACGGACATGCAAGTGGTGATCAAGAAATCTGGCGTGAACCCGATCAGCACGCTGGAATGGTCCGATCACATCCCACCGGAATGGGTGGGCCGCACCATTGCTTACTTGTGCACCGACGCGGCAAAGCCGCACGCGGGCACTGATTTTTCGCTTAAAACCGAAGAAGGCCGCCGCGCGGTTGGCTTGACGGCCTAAACCCCATTGCGTCAGTCGGCAAACGCCTTTTCAATCACGTAATCGCCGGGCTGGTTGTTCGAGCCTTCGACCATGCCGGCGGCTTCGCACAGGTCTGCGCAATCCTTCAACATTTCCATCGAGCCGCAGATCATCACCCGGTCGCTTTCCGGGTCAAAGCCCTCACTTTCCCCGATTTCGCGAAAGAGCGTGCCGTCTTCGATCAGGTTGGTGATGCGGCCTTTGACGGCGTAGTCTTCGCGGGTGACGGAGGTGAAGTGCACCAGCTTGTCGCCTGCGACTTCTGAAAGCATTTCATCATCGCGAATTTCGTTGATCAAGTCGGTGCCGTACTGGAGCTCTGAAATCTCCCGCGTGGTGTGGCACAGCACGACCTTTTCAAACCGCTCGAACGTCTCCGGCTCGCGGATCAACGAGGCAAAGGGCGCAATGCCCGTGCCAGTGGACAGCAGGTACAGCGTCTTCCCCGGCTTTAGCGCGTCAAGCACCAGCGTGCCCGTGGATTTCTTGCCCAGAATGACCGTATCGCCTTCGCCAATATTTTGCAGACGAGAGGTCAGTGGGCCGTCGGGAACTTTGATCGAGAAGAACTCAAGATTGTCATCCCACGCCGGCGACGCGATGGAGTAAGCGCGCAGCAGCGGCTTGCCGTTCTCCCCGGGCAGACCAATCATCACAAATTCACCCGAGCGGAACCGGAAGTTCTGGGGCCGTGTCATACGGAACCGGAACAGGCGGTCGGTGTAGTGCTGGGTTTCGAGTACGGTTTGTTCGAACATGGTGGGGTTCGGTCCTTAGTCTTGATTCCACGGCAAATGCGCCGCTTTCCAGCCGTTGAGAATGCCGCGACGGCCGGATGCATTCTTTGCACCTTCAAAGCCGTCTGACACGTTGGTCAGGTCTTTGTAACCCGCTGCCTTCAGCGCTTGTGCTGCTGCCAACGAGCGAACGCCAGAGCGACATAGCACGTAAATCGGCGTTTCCTGCGTCAACCCGGCATCGGCAACTTCATCCAGGAAATTGGGATTTTGCGAGGCATAAGGGAAGGTCTGCCATTGGATACCAACGCTGCGTTCAAAGGCAGGGCGGCCCACGAACTGCCATTCGGCGGAGGTGCGCACGTCCAGCAAGACCCCCTTGGCGGAGCGCTGTAGGTCTTCGAACGCTTCCGCGGATGTGAGCGACTTGATCTTCACGCTGTGCTGATGCCGCGCGTCCCAGATGGAAGGCGCTTTGCCGGATTTGGTGTACAGCGCGTCCGGTGCGACCGTGGTTGCGGCGCGCCATGCTGTTTCACCGTGGCGGCTGACCAACTCATCGCTGAGGTGGATTTCCGAAAAGCCGCATTGGAACGCCATGCGTGCTTGATCGGGGATCAGGTTGCCGGTTGCGATGATCCGAACCCCTTCACCGCGCTCCCGACGAACGCGCTTGGCAAAGGAAAATCCACGACCATCGTGGGAGCTGGGAAAGTTAAGCGTGACGCAGTTGCCTTCGTTCGCGAAGGATTGCTCGTCCAGGCATGGTTCACCGGCATCGACCGTCAATCCTGCAGCGCTATCGCTGCTGTCTGCGCGATGTTCAAAGCGTGCGCCTTGTTCCTTAAGCACCCACATAGACAGCCTCCTTAAACGGTTCTTTGCCAACCCGCGCATAGGTATCGGGGAAGCGTTCTTGCGTGCTGGTGCGCAGGTCGAGATAGGTGTCGATGATCTTGGAAACCGCGCCGGGCACGTCGGCTTGGGCAAAGCCCGGGCCGAGAATATCACCAACTGCCGCGTTCTCATCCGACCGCCCACCAAGCGTGATTTGGTAGCTTTCTTTTTCGGCCTTGTTCAGCCCTAGAATACCAATGTTCGCCGCGTGGTGATGCCCGCACGCATTGATACAGCCGGAAATGTTCAACGAGATAGAGCCGAGCTCGTCCTTAGCTTCGCGATCCCGCAGCATGGAAGACAATTCCTGCGCCACAGGGATCGAGCGGGCCGTGGCCAGCGCGCAGTAATCCAGTCCGGGGCAAGCAATGATGTCGGATGCCTCACCGATGTTGTCTTCGCCAAGGCCAACCGCAGCCAGTCCTTGATAAAGCGCCAGCAAGTCTGTGGCTTTGACGTAGGGGAACACCACGTTTTGTCGGTGTGTGATCCGCAATTCGCCTTGCGAGAATGTGTCAGCAAGGTCTGCGAGCGCCCGCATTTGCTCACCGGTCACGTCACCGGGAATGCCGCCCTTGGGTTTGACGGAAATTTGCGCAATGGCCCAGCCGGGGACACGATGGGCGGCAACATTGGTTTTGACCCAACCGCTGAACGCTGGATCCGCTGCGCCCAGATCGATCGGCTCGCCGGGTGTCATGCCGGGGGTGCCTTCTTCAAAGGCGTCTTTGATCCGTGCATACTCCGCTTCGACAGTGGCGAACGGTGCGCGGTCGATGCCGGCGACTTCTGCCTTCACCTCATCGCGGTAATTCTCCAAACCCAATTCTTCAACCAGGATCTTGATCCGCGCTTTGTATTTGTTGTCCCGGCGGCCGTGCAGGTTATAGACCCGCAGCATGGCATCCAGCAGTGGCATGAGCTCGGGCAGAGGAACCGCGCTTTCGAACAGCTTGGCCACCCGTGGGGTGCGGCCTTGCCCGCCGCCAACGTAGACGTCAAAGACCGGCGCGCCGGCGTCGTCCACTTTGGCCCAAATGCCAATGTCATGGAACTTGATCGCCGCCCGATCATCAGCCGCACCAGTGACCGCGAACTTGAACTTGCGCGGTAAAAACGCGAATTCAGGGTGCAGCATGGACCACTGCCGCATGAGCTCAGAGATCGGCCTTGGGTCGATAAACTCATCCGCTGCGACACCGGCAAAGGGGTCGGACGTCACGTTCCGAATGCAGTTGCCAGAGGTTTGGATGGCGTGCATCTGGACCCCAGCCAAGTGATCCAGAATGTCGGGTGTATCAACCAGCTTGGGCCAGTTGAACTGGATGTTCTGGCGCGTGGTAAAGTGCCCGTAGCCTTTGTCGTAGGTATCGGCGATATACCCCAGTTTCCGCAGCTGGGCACTGCTCAGCTCTCCATAGGGAATGGCAACCCGCAGCATGTAGGCGTGAAGTTGCAAGTACAGCCCGTTTTGCAGGCGCAGCGGCTTGAATTCATCTTCGCTCAGTTGGCCCGCCAAACGGCGCTCCACTTGGTTGCGAAATTCATCTGCGCGCGCCTCGACAAAGGATTGGTCGTGATCGTCATACTGATACATGGTTGAAGTCCCTCAGGCCGCTTGCGCAAATTCGATGCTTGGACCGGCCAAGCGACGCACTTCGCGCATTTTCACCGGCACGCGGGCCGTGGTTTCTTCCGGGCGCAGAGCAATCAGATACGCCCCAACAACGGTATTTGCCGCTTCTGCCTGTTTCCCTGCATCGGCGAGTTGATCCGTGTCGTCTTTGCCGTAGCCGATCGCGGCATCATCGATGGACGTGGACCAGCGCTGGTCCGCTGTCCAAAACACGATGTCGCCGTTGCGTACGTCATTGGCGGTCAGAATTGCCTTGGTGGTTAATGCAGCAGCCATGATTATGCAGCCTTTCGGGAAATGTAGGGGGGAAGCGCAGCGCGCTGGGTGCGCGACGGCGGATGGGTTGAAGCTGTGTCAGGCGTGACGTTCAGGCCCGGAATCAACCGAACCTTCAGGCCTGCGGCTTGCGCGGCCTTATGTTCGTCTGCGGCCAAGGTGCCGTCGCCAGAAACAAGGCGAACCACTTGATGACCCGCTGCCACGTGGCGCAAAACGTCAGCAAAAGCGTTGAGTTCTAACACCTGAAATGTTGCTTCTCGTCGTGCCAGTTCCAGCACGGACCGAGCGACCAAGGGCTCATAGAGAACGACGGCTGCGGTATCGAGCGCGCGGTGTCCGGCAATGGCCAGCAGATCCGCTTCCCCAGCACCGGTCCCAACAATCGTCAGGCTGCCGGCCTGCTGGCTTTGGGCGGGGGCGGTCAACAGGTCGTTGCCAAGCGTCTCAACCGCTTGGGCGGAACTCAAGCGTTCGGTGCGTGCGGTGCTAAAGAAGGCGCGCCAGAAATCGCGCCGTGGCTGACCGGGTTTCAGCGTCCGAGCAACCTGATCCCGCAAGCCTGCCGCCGTCTTGGCGATGAGGCCTAAGCTCGGCTCCAGCATGAATTCGATTTGTGCTTTGATCGAGCGGGCGAGCACGGGTGCTGTCCCTTCGGTGCCGATGGCAATCACCACGGGGTCACGATCAACAAGGGCCGGCGTAGAAAAATCAGAAACCGCAGGCTGATCAGCGGCACAAACCAGCACGCCGGCGTGACGCGCTTTTCGGGCCAGGTCAGCGTCGAGTTCCTCATCGCCGGTGGCGGCGTAGGCAAAGGGCGTATTGGATGGGAACGCGAAGCACAGCGGGTTCTGGCGAACCAAGGTCAGGCCTTCAAGCTCAGACACGGCTGGCTCAAACGCAGACGCCACCGCAATCACCTGTGCTTCTGTTTTCAGCAAAAGCCGCAGCTTTGCGGCGGCTTCTTCGCCACCACCAAAAACCACGAGCGAACGCGCTTGCACGGTCAGGAATAAAGGAAAGGCTTTCATGGCACCCTCGGTTCAACACCGTTTAAATGTGCCATTTTCCTGAAAAATCACAATATGAAGGAAAAAATAAGCCTCAAATCACAAAAGGCGCGAACGCGGCAGGATATTGTGCCACTTCGCGCCCTTGATGAGGACATTGTCCTGATTCTGGGGTGCCGCTGACGACAGCGTGCTTCCCCCTTGCCTGAGTGTTTAGCTGGTTGCAGCGTCACCCATAGCATTTTTCAAAGCCGTGGACGGCTTGAAGGAAGCAACACGCTTCTCAGGAATATTGATCGTCGCGCCCGTGGACGGGTTGCGGCCCGTGCGAGCAGCGCGAACTTCCGACTTAATGGTTGCAAAAGCACCGACAGCGACGTCGTTGCCGGAAACCAGTTCGGACTGAAGCGCGCCGAGGAACGCTTCGATTGTTGCTTTAGCCTGAGATTCAGCGACGCCAGATTCTTGAGCGGCTGCGGAAACCAATGCGGTGAAAGCGGTTTTTGACATCGTGATAACTCCCTTGTGTCATGGTGTCGTGGCACCACCCCGAATGAGCTTTCGGTTTAATGAAACTGCCCAAAAAGAAAAAGACATTATGCGCACATTCGGGAAATTGGCGCTGTTTTATTGGGGATAGCCTCAATTTGTGGCCGGAATTGTGCGGATTGGGCAAAAAATCCCGGTAAAATTGGGCTCCAGTTATGAAGATTCGTCGTGCAGAAGCGTTTGTCAGCAGTGGGAGATTCTCAACCAAAGGTATCTAGAACGGATAAAAAGGCTTCACAAAACTGATCAGCCTTCGCGTCGCCAACGCCGTTCACGGTCAGAAACTCCTCCCGGTTGGACGGTCTGACCGATGCCATATCGATCAGTGTTTTGTCCGAGAAGATGACGTACGGGGGAACACCACGCTCTGCCGCAAACGCGGTGCGCCGCTTTTTGAGGGCTTGCAGCAGGTCCGTTGATACGTCCGCTTGTGCGGCTTGATCCTGCGTTGAACGACGAACCCGCTCCGCGCGGGTCTTGGGAATCTGGTTCGATCGGAACTCAAATGTCGATGCACCATCGAGCAGATTTTGGCCCTTGGTCGTAATCGACAGACCACCAAAACCGGAAACATCGCGCTCAAGCAGTCCTCCACCCACCATTTGCCGCAGAAAGCTCTGCCAGAACGTCTTGGCTTGATGTTGCCCTTGGCCAAATTCCGCGTGTTCATCGTGTTTGTTTGCTGTGTGCTTGTCGGACGCTTTGCCCAGCAGGAATTCAATCACGTATGTCGCGCCAAAACGATTGCCGGTGGCATCGACGGCACGAAGAACCAACTGCGCCATATCTGTGCCGTCGGTTTTGTCATCTGGATCGAGACAGAGATCGCAGTTGCCGCACGGTTTTGCAGCCTCGCCAAAGTAGGCCAGCAGCGTCTGGCGTCGGCAATCTGGCGCTTCACAATAGGCCACAAGCGCACTCAAGCGCGCATGCTCGCGACGCAGGCGTTCGCCGTCTTCGAACTCCTGATCAATGAAGCGACGGCGTAAATTGATATCCTGCGCCCCAAAAACCATCTGAGCCACTGCGGGTTCACCATCGCGACCGGCGCGGCCAATTTCCTGATAGTAGGCGTCCAACGAGCCTGGCAAGTCAGCGTGAAAGACAAAGCGTACGTCGGCTTTATCGATCCCCATGCCAAAGGCGATGGTGGCGCAAACGATCAGATCGGGCTCTGTCATAAAGGCAGCTTGGGTCTCTGACCTTTCTTCAGGCTTCAAACCGGCATGATAAGCCCGCGCGTTAAAGCCCTTTTCCACGAGAAACGCGGCATAATCCTCGCTGCTCTTTCTGGACAGCGTGTAGACAATGCCGCTGTTCCCTCGGTGATCGTCAAGGAAGTCCAACAGTTGCTCTTTCGCACGCTGTTTTGCTCGGACGGCTAGACGGATATTGGGGCGATCGAAACCGGCGACGTAGACTTCAGCCGTGCCGCCAAAGATCTTCTTTACGATGTCTTGGCGCGTTGGCTCATCCGCCGTCGCCGTAACCGCTGCGATGGGCGTATCGGGAAAGGACGTGCGCAGCTGGGATAGTGCATCGTATTCAGGACGAAAGCTGGCCCCCCATTGGCTGATGCAGTGCGCTTCATCGATGGCAATCAGGCTAAGGCTGATTTTGCGCAAAGCGGCGATCATTCGATCTGTCATCAATCGCTCCGGTGCGAGATACAGGATCGGCACTTCACCCGCTGCGACGGCGCGCCAGATGCGGACGTTTTCTTCACGGCTTTGGGCTGAGTTTATGCTTGCAGCATTGATGCCGGCCAGTTTCAGCGCGGCCACTTGGTCCTGCATCAACGCGACCAATGGAGAGACCACCAAACTCAAACCGCCTTTGACCAAAGCGGGAACTTGGTAGGTCAGAGATTTGCCGGCACCGGTGGGCATAACGGCAAGTGAGTTTTTGCCGTCCAGCAAATGATCGACAATCTGCTCCTGACCTCGACGGAAATCGTCGAAGCCAAAGACAGTTTTGAGAACATCATGCTTGTTGCCGAGACTCACGGTGTCGCTTCCCTCCATTTTTTGAGTGCGCCGGTTTGGCTTTCCGGGGTGGGGTTTCCGCCGCCAAGTCGTCGCATATTCTTTTGGGGATGTTAAAGCACAGCGGGACGCGCAACGAAATGACTCCCAAGCCACGAAGCGGGGCATTTCGGTGTTTGCTTCTGGGTAACTTTTGCGCGCCTCAGCGTTGGCGTTCTTATATCGGGGAGTCTGACGCCGTTTCGGCTGCTGATTTGATGTCTTTGGCGAGATAAAACAGCACCGTTGCCCCGCCAAGAACCAGCACAGAAAACAGCGGGAGCAGCACGGGACCAAAGGCGACATAGACCGCACCGCCGCAAATGGCGCCGAACCCTTGCCCGCCAAAAAAGGCCGACGCGTTGAGCGCGAGGGCTAATTGCGACCGAGGGCCAGCGGTCTGGACCAGACGCGCCTGCAGCGGCGCGAGACAGAGCGACCAGCCCAAGCCCATTAGGATCATCGCCGGATAGGAAAGCCAGAGAATCTGGGGCAGGGTCCAAAGGATGATAAAGCACGCGGCGGCTGAGCCCATACCGGCGATGATTGTTGGGTCGCGGCCTAGAATTTTGAGGATGGGGGAGGACAGGATATTGCCCGCTGTGGACGCTATGCCAGAGGCTAGCAGAATGGGGATCACCGCCCATCGCGGTGTTTGGGTGACCTCGACCAGCCAGAATGAAACCATCGCATAGGTCATGAAGCCGCCGGTAATCAGAAGCAGCGTGGTAAGAATGGTCAGCGACGTGGCGCGATCGGCCAAAACAGCGCGGATGGATTTGAACGTTGCGCGTGTTCCCTGAATGCCCGCGGGAACACCCCACGCTAAGCCTATAACAGCGATAAAGGCTGAGCCGCCCGAAACAAACCACGCGGCCCGCCAACCCGCGGATGAGCTGACCAGACTTGCGATGGGCAGCGCGAGAACCAATGACGCAGTCAGGCCCGTAAACACCACCGACAACGCGGCGGGTCGTTGGGATTCTGGGACGAGTGAGGCTGCGATCACCGTTGTTGTTGGCATGATGGAGCAGCCGCCAACGGCCATCAACACCCGTGCGATCATCGCCTGTTCCCACGTTTGGGCCAGACCCAAGAAACAGGCACCCAACCCCAGTAAAGACATGGAACACAGCAACACGGCTCGGCGGGGCCAATGTCCGATGAGGACTTGAGCCAAAATCGCGCCGACAGCGATTGAGAAAGAATAGGACCAAATCAACCCAGCAATCGCGTCGCCGGATACATTCAGCCCGTCGCGCATTTCTACCTGCACGCCGATGATGGTCAGTGACCCCCAACTTGCACAAAACTGCGTGAAAGCCAGAAGGATTAACACAGGCCAAGCACGTCCCATCAGGCCGTGTCCCTTCGTCCAATGTCGCACAAGCCCTTGATCGCTTCGTTCAGCGGCGCGGGGCACGTGCGCGAGTTTTCTGCGGGATCAGGTGATTTCACCTCCAGCCACCGCTAACTCAAGGGCGAACAGCGGCATAAAGATAGCATTTTCGACGAAACAGGCTGTATCTTAACAGTTCCGTTCAGTCAGCCGACCAGTCAGCGCCGTTCTCAGTCCCATTCAACCGGCATGGCCATTGGTCCCCGGAAGGCCCACCCGCCAAACGGAACCTCACCCGCCAACCGCAGGCCTTTGAAGCGCTCAAACAAGCGCGGCAAGACGACATCCGCGATCAAACACTTTGAAATCCACGCTCCGGCACAGAAATGCGGCCCTGCACCAAACGAAATGGCGTGGGTGCAGTCTTGGCTGAGATTGAAGTGGTCCGGGTGCGCGAAGATTTCTTCGTCCCGGTTTCCTGAGCTGAACATGAAGAACACCCGGTCTTCGGGGGCAAATTCAACACCCCCATAGGTGTAATGCTGCGCAATGCGGCGCGGTGACATGCCGATTGGGGACATCCATCGGGCATATTCTTCAAAGGCGTTCATCCAGCTTGCCTGTCCGTTGGCAATTTTCTCGCGCTCGCTGGGGTGCGTGAGCAAGGCCCAGATTGTGCCAGCGATGGCGTCTCGTGTTTCGTTTTGACCGCCTGAGATCGCCAGGCGAATGTTGATCCCGTTTTGATCATCGCTCATGCCGGACTGCTGCTGCACCGATAAAAGTGAGTAATCGGGGCTTTGATGGACATGGGGAAAGCGCTGCAGAATGTGCTGGTCGATGGTCTCGACACAGGCGATGCAGTGGGCTTCTACTGTCGGGTCGCCAGAATAATTGGCGCAGCCGTCCACCATGCCTTGGCTTACCTTGTCCATGGTCTGCCAATCCATGTTGGTTAACCCCGTCACCAGACACAGCGCTTCACCCGCCAACCGGCGCGCAATATCGCGTGTCATGTCCGCTTTTTTGCGGGGGTGCAGGTCTTCGAGGACACGGTCGACCATGTCCTCAAACGCTGCGCGCCAAACGTCCTTGACGGTTCGGGGTGAAATGGCGGGGAAAATTGCTTTTCGCTCGCTGCGATGCTCCCGGCCATCTTTCCGCATCATGTTTTGCCCCATCAACTTGGTCATCAAGCCGTCAGGCTGCACGGATGAGAAAATCTCGATTTTCTTCTCATTCAACGCGATGTCATCCCGCCGCACCATGAGCGTTGCGCCAAGCTGGGGGACAAAAGCAATGGCTGCGCGCTGGCGCATTTGCTTCAGCGTAGGATAGGGGTCGTGCCAGAATTCATCAGGATCGATGTCGAAATGAGTGGCAGTAGACATGGTAACTCAACCCCTTTGGTTGCGTTTTGGTGACCCGGACCGATTCTCGGTTTAAGCCGCTTAAAACACGTCGACGACGGCCTGCTGAGGTCCGTGCGTGTGCTCGCGATAAACGGTTCCCTGCATAACCGTGAGGAACATCAGCCAGCCGCCGGCCAAGATTCCAGCCAGCAAATTGGTGCCGATCAGTTCGACCCAAAATAGGGAACCCCCTCCAGCCACGGCAAGAAAGCCAACAATGATGCCGAAGATAACGATGATGACCATTCCGACGACGCCGAAAATAATGCTGGCCAGTATTGACGCGAAGACAAGCGACGCGGCCACGCCCTTTGAGTCCCGCCAGCCTTCCAAAAAGCCGTAGGGACGGCGCCCCATGGCAACGCCGGGCAAGCAGTAAAGCAGGCGCACAAACAGGTAAAAATACCCAAGTGAAACCGGTAAGGCCAACGCGAGCACCAGCAGTACCCAAGGCTGAACCCAGTTAAAGCCCTCAGCAAACATGCCAAGGATCATAATAACGAACACAATGATCAGCGGAATCAAAAGCACGCCGCAGACCAAACCGATCAGAAGTGAATTCCCAAAATACGCGAAATAAGGAGCGCCGTTTGGTGCTGCGCCCATCAGCTTGCGAAAGATGATTACAGACAGGATCGCCAACAGGATGTTGGAGCCGATTGTTGCATCGATCTTAAACAGATCCAGCACAATGCCCTCGACCATGATGACGCCCATGAACACGAGAATAAATCGCGCCAATTCGTTCCACCGCGTGGTGAACTCGCGATAACCCATCTGCAGAATAGTGATCGGCCCCATGACAATCATCCCCAATGACGTAAGCGTTCTCGTTGTCGAAGGACCACCCTAAATTTAATTGCTGGCAAAGGTAAATTCAAAATTTCAGATGGGGCGGGGTGGGTTCGTCGTCCGGTTTTGCATGCAGCTCCGCTGGGTCACTGAGGGCTTCGACCAGAAAATCGACGGCGACCTTGATTTTCGTCAAGCGATATTTGGGCTGCTGATAGAGCAGATAAGTGCTGGTCCCCTCGTTGCGAGATAGGTGGAGTTTGCCATCACTCAGGCTGACCACCTGCAGATCACCGGTATCGATCTGCGGCTGCACGCCCCATCGGGGCAACAGCGCGAGCCCTCGCCCTGCTGCGGCTTCGGCGCGCAATTCTTTACCGATGTTGCAGACAAAAGCCGGCTGGGTTTTGATTTCCGTCCATCCGTCAGCTGTTCTTGCTTGCCAAAAGACGATCCGATCTGGCCCGCGATAGAGTAGCGTTTGATGGAGTTGCAGATCATCGAGTGTCTTCGGAGTGCCGTGTTGAATGAGATATTCTGGAGAAGCAACGAGCACTGAACGGTTGCTGTTCAGTCGCCGGGCAATGGCGCGCTCGGGCGGGTAAGCTGTGACGCGAACAGCGATATCCACATCGTCATTGGCGAGGTCGATCAATTGGTCGGTTAGCTCAAGGTCCACGACCAACTCAGGATACCGCTTTCGCAGGCGACGCAATGCGGGAACGAGCAGGTATTCGCCGTAACCGGTAATCGCCGAAATGCGCAGCGTACCTTTTGGTGCAGACAGTTGATTGCGGACCAGCTCGTTGGCGTGCCGCAGATCGTTGATCGTGGGGCGCACCTGATCGAGGTAAATTTGGCCCAGCTCCGTCAGTTTCACAACACGGGTGGTTCGGCTGAGCAAGGTGACGCCCAAAGCGGCCTCTAGGTCTTGCAAGCGCCGAGATACGGAGGATGCCGGCACGCCCAGAGCCTTTGATGCCTCGGCAAAGCTACCCAGCTCGGCAACCTTGATGAAGTAAGAAATGGCGCGAAGTTGATCCATGTACGTATCCGTTAGAGGAGGTTATTATTGCCGAAAAGACAATTTTGAATGCCAGCACTTATGGTTTTCTGACCTGCATTCTTCTCTATATTCACAAAAAATCAATAATACAGCCTTTTGGAGACGACAATGAAGGTCATTGAATACAACGCTATTGGTAACCCTGCTGACGTTCTAGAAATCAAAGACGTTCCGTCGGTTGCCCCGGGCGAAGGTCAGGTGCGGGTCAAAGTGCTCGCAACACCGATTCACCCGTCAAATTTGCTGCAGATCAGCGGCAATTACGGCACCATGCCAACCTTCCCGGCCCAACCTGGCGCTGAGGGTGTGGGGCAGGTTGCTGAGGTTGGCGCTGGTGTTAGCCACTTGCAAGTCGGGCAGCATGTTCTGCTTTCTGGCGTTGGTGGTACGTGGCGTGAGGAGATTACCGGCCCGGCCCAAGCCTTTATTCCGGTTCCTGCTGGTGATATCGAGCAGATGTCTATGGCGGTGATTAACCCCCTGACCGCGCACCTGCTGCTGAAGTCTGTGCAGGCGTTGAAGGAGGGTGATTGGATCATCCAAAGCGCGGCCAATTCTGCCGTGGGGGAATACCTGATCCAGCTTGCTGCACAGCGGGGCATAAACACCATCAACGTCGTCCGCCGTGAAAGCCTCGTGCCGCAGTTGAAATCGCTGGGTGCGACTGTTGTTTTGGTCGATGGCCCCGATTTGGCTGAGCGCGCAAAGGCGGCGACCAACGGCGCAGACATCGTCTATGCGGTCGATGCCGTTGGGGGCGATACTTTCACCCGCATGGTTCAAAGCCTCGCCTATGGTTCTAAAATCGCATGTTATGGCGTGCTGGCGATGCAGATGCCGACACTGGATTTGATGGCCGTGATCTTCAACGATATCGCCGTCAAAGGCTTTTGGCTGGCAAAGTGGTTTGAGACGGGCTCAGCGGAGGAAAAGCAAGCGGCCTTTGGTGAAATTATCCCAATGATTGCCGGGGGTAAGCTGTCCTCAAAAGTGGATTCTCGTTTCACGCTTGATGAGATCAAGCAGGCGGTCACCCGAGCTGGTGAATCAAACCGCGACGGCAAAGTTATTCTGACGCCGTAAATCTAGTTGGTTTAAGGGCTGTTCCCCGAAACGCGAAACGGGGCGCAGGCAAAACAGCCTGTGCCCCGTGTTCGTTTTTCACGACGCAAGAGGCTGCGTCGTGGGGACAGATGGACCGAGATCTCAGCTCGTAGAAATAAGCCTGTCGTTCGCGTAAACGCAGCAGTTTTTGGCTTTGAAAGTCATAAACATTTCCCCGCTAGCAATCGGTTGATTGCGGTCAACCTTGACCTTGGTGATCTGCCCTGAAGCCTTGCCAACGACAAGCTTGTAGTTCCCAAAATCATCGATCCGGTCGACGTGAAAAGGGAGGCAATTGTCATTGCTCTTGGGATCGTCCTGCAGCGAGATATGTTCCGCTCGTATGCCCAATTTTAAGGTTTCACTGGCCGCCCCTTGCAGGTTTGGTTCTACGTCGATCGCGGTGCCGGCAACATCCAACTGATGGTCTTGCTTAACAGTTGCGGGGAAGACGTTCATCGCTGGCGCGCCGATGAAGTAGCCGACAAAGGTCGTGCTGGGCCGGTCAAATAACTCACCCGGCGTGCCCATCTGAACGATGCGGCCCTTGTCCATCACCATGATTTGCTCAGCAAAGGTCATGGCTTCGTTTTGGTCATGAGTCACGTAGATCAGCGTCGTCCGGTATTGCTCATTGATTTCTTTGAGTTTGCGGCGCAGTCGGAACTTTAGATCTGGGTCAATCACGGTCAACGGCTCGTCCATCAGGACCGCCGCCACGTCATCGCGGACCAAGCCGCGGCCCAGAGAAATCAACTGTTTCTGATCTGCGGTTAGCTTGTTGGCTTTTCGGTCCAACAGGTGTGTCAGGCTGAGCGTGTTCGCGACTTCTTCGACTTTGGTCTTGATTTGGTCCGAGGGTACATTCCGGCACACCAGCGGAAACGCCAGATTATCCCAAACCCGCATGGTCCCGTAAATCACCGGGAACTGAAACACTTGTGCGATGTTCCGGTCGGCAGTTTGAAGATTGGTGATGTCATTGCCGTCAAACAGGATACGACCCTGCGTGGGCTTGATGATGCCCGACATGATGTTGAGCATGGTGGTCTTGCCACAGCCCGATGGACCGAGAATGGCGTAGCGGCCACCGTCATTCCAAGTCAGGTCAAATTTCTCCAGCGCTTCGACGTTGCCGTAGCTGTGCTGGACGCCTTCGAGGTCGATACGTGCCATCAGTCTTTGCTCCCAAATGGTGACTTCACCAACGTCTCATCAGTGCCAAAAATGTAGAGCCAGTCGGTGTTAATTTTCACCGGGACCACCTCGTTCATTTTCAGGTCCACAACGCCTTCGACGCGCGCAATCATCCCGGTTTCGCCGCGGCGCAAGTGGATGATGGTCTCGGAACCAGCGATCTCGGACAGTTCAACGACGAATTCCAAGCCCCCGGCTTCGATGCGAATGTCGTTCGAGCGAAAGCCGACAATGCAGGCGCCTTCGTTCACGCCGCTGGTGTCAGCAGGCGCGGGCAGGTCGATACCCTCGGCAATATGGAATTGACCGCCAGTGAACGTCGCAGGCCACAGGTTCATGCTCGGGTCGTTGGTGATTTCAGCGACGCGGCACGTTGCCGGATGCTCAAACACGTCAACGGCAGGGCCTTGCTGAATGATGCGGCCCTCATCCATCACCAGTAGCGTGCCGCCAAACTGCATAGCCTCCAGCGGATCGGTAGTGGAATAGACGACGATGCCGTCCTTGTTAAACTCTGAATCGATCAGATCTTTGAGCTCTTCCCGCAGCTGCTCGCGCAGCTTGTAATCGAGGTTCACCAGCGGTTCGTCGAGCAGCAGGATCTTTGACGCTTTTGCCAGCGACCGTGCCAGCGCCACGCGCTGTTGTTGACCGCCAGAGAGCTCTTGGATCTTCCGCAGCTCAAAGCCTTCGAGGCCCACCTGCTCAATCGAGCGAGCCACACGCTTCTGAATCTCGTCCTTGGAGAGACCCTTCTTACGCAGCGGGAAGGCGATGTTGTTGAAGACGTTGAAGTGCGGGTAGTTAATGAACTGCTGATAGACCATCGCTACGTTGCGCTGCCAGACGGGGACTTTGGTAAAGTCCTGGCCCGAACTGCTAAGCGCGCCACTGTCGAACTCCGTCAGACCCGCGATGGACTTCAACAGGGTGGTTTTCCCCGCCAATGTCCGCCCAAGGATCGTGTAAAGCCCGCCGGGCGCCATCTCGAAAGAGACATCAGAGAGGTGGGTTTCCCCGCCGACTTCGAGTGAAATTTTGTCACCTACCAACATGATCTTACTTCAACGCTCCGGACAGGTTGCCCTTGGAGAGGAAGCGCTCAACGACGAATGCGACAAGCAGCAGCGGGGCCACAGAAATCAAAGCTGCGGCTGACAGGCTCCACCAAGGGGTAATTGAGGAATTCAACGCAACGATCCGAACCGGCAGTAACTGCACCTCGGTAAACGTCAGGATGAAGGAGAAAAAGAAGTCGGTCCAACCAAAGATCAGACAGAACATGGTCGCCACAACCAACCCCGGAATGGAGTTCGGCAGCACGACCTGGAAGAACGCTTGGAACGGGTTGCAGCCGTCAATCAGCGCAGTTTCGTCCAGCTCGCGTGGCACCTTGTTAAAGAAGTCCACCATGATCCAAACCGCAATCGGCATCAGCAGGACGATGTAGACCGTCACCAGCCCGGCAATCGTATCCAGCAGGCCGAACTTGCTCAGCATGATGAAAAACGGGATCGACAGCACCACCGGCGGCATGATCCGCTGGGAGATAAAGAAGAACGTGATGTCGTTGTTCTTCACGAACCCAAATTTGAAGGTGTAGCGCGACAAAGCGTAGGCCGCGAGCGTGCCCAGGGCGATCGAGATGGCACTTGCCAGCGTGGTCACCATCAGGCTGTTCATAAACGGCTCTGCAATATCGACCCCACCGCGCGCCGGGGTCCGCCACAGGACATTCCAGCCCTCTAGCGTTGGTTTGAACTGCAGCCACGGGATGTACTTTGCCCCAGAAGTGACCGAGGAAAAGTCCTTGAACGACGTACTCAGCGCCCACAAAAACGGACCGACAACAAAGGCCGTCCAGAGCGCAATCGCGAGATACTTCAGAGTGATATAGAAAGATCGCATCAGTCGTTTCTCCCAATAAACACGCGGATCAGAATGTTAACGATGACCGTCAGGCTGAGGATCATCACGATCAGATAGGTGAAGGACATGGCGGCGGAGTAGCCCATCTGGAATTCCCGCAGGCCTTTGATAAAGATGTAGAAACTGGTCGTTTCCGTGGATGTCCCCGGCCCGCCCGAGGTGAGAACGTAAATCGTATCCATGATCTTCGAGGCTTCGATCAATCGGATGATAATCGCGCCAATCGAAATCGGTGCCATGAGCGGGAAAGTCACGTAGATGAACTTGCGCAGCGGTCCCGCGCCATCGATTGAGGCGGCGAGGAACGCTTCCTTGGGCAAGGAAAGCAGGCCTGCGAGCAGCAGCAAGAACATGAACGGCGTCCACTGCCAGACCTCAACAATGATCACTGTGACTTTGGAGAGCATCGGATCGCTCAGCCATAGCGGTGTGAGGCCAAACATGGACAGGAAATCGTTAACTGGCCCCAGTGACTCGTGAAACACGGTCTTCCAGATCACCGTCATGATGACGGGTGTGGTCATCATGGGAATGAGAAACAGGACGCGGAAGAAACGCTTAAACAGCACATCGCGCCATACCAGCAGCGCCAATCCAAAACCGAGGATGTACTGCAGGAAAACGGTCGTTAAAGAGAAAAAGGCCAAGCGGGAAAAGGCTTCCCAGAACCGGGGGTCGCTGGTGAACAGACGGACGTAGTTCTTGATGCCAACAAAATCCAAGCCCGGATTGTAGCTGTTCCAACCGGACAAACTCAGTCGGACCGTAAAGATCACCGGGAAAATCAGAATGGCGATCAGGACCAAGAGACCAGGCAGAAGAAACACATATTTATGGCCGTAGCGCATACTTTGTCTCCGAAAGTAAAAGAGTGATGGCCACCCCTTGGGAAGGTGGCCATCATCAGAGGTCAGGAAATCAACGGAGGTTGTCTTCCAGGGCTACGCCAACGGCGTATGCTTCGCGAACGTTGTCGACACCGACACGCTCGATAATCGCTTCCCACTCAGCCGCAACTTCATCGAGTGCTTCCTGTGGAGAGAGCTGGCCAGCCAGAGCTTTGGAGGTTCCGGTTGCAACTGCGCTTGTGAACTCAAAGACGCCTGGTACACGCAGTGGGAACACACGGTTTGTGCTCTTTTCTTCCATGTCCATGAGGGTCTCTGTGTACTCTTCTGCGATCTGCTGATCCCAACCCTGACGCTCAATGTAGATGTCTGGCACAAAGTCAGACTTCTTGAACGGGTTCACACCGAAACGACCAATGGCAATGTCTGCCTGGTGGTTCGCATCGTTGGAGAAGAAGCAAAGGTAGTCAAAGGCCAACTCGTGGTTCTTGGACTTCTTCGCAACAGCCGCTGCCCAGCCCCATACGATGTACGGTGCCTGGTTGTAGGTCTCGTCCCATGCGCCGGTTTCCCGGTTCCAGACACGATCTGCGCCCGGCAGAGGAGCAACACCAACCTTGTTCTTAATGGCGCTGCCGTCTTCCATGGCAGCAACGAAAGCATCATCCCAAGAGAAGCTGAACAGTGCTTGTCCGCCGCCGAAGGAGTTAATTTCGTCACCAAGGCTAAAGTTGATGCCACCCGGTGGCACGTAGTTTACGGCCTCAACCCAATCGGTCAGCGCCTCAACAAAACCAGGGCTGTTGATCAGCGGGGTCATGGTATCGAGGTCGAAGAAGAAGCCACCCGGCGTTGCTGGGTTCTTGGCGTAGGCAACCGAACGGCTAAAGAATGCCGCGTACATCAGGTCGTCTTTCTTCATGACTTCTGCAGAGCCGTATTCCAGCTCGCCATCGCCATCCCAGTCCCAGCCATTAAAGTACGCTGCGATTTCGGCGTACTCTTTCCACGTCTGTGGAACGCGCAACTCATTGCCTGTTTCAGCCAAGTACTTGGCCTGAAGCTCGGGGTTGTCGATCACGTCTTTGCGGTACTTGAGGTAATGACGGTCGCCATCGATCGGGAACTGCATCATCGTACCGTCCCAAGACGCCACATCGATGTGTGACTTGGTCACGTCCTGCATCTGACGCATGTTGACGTAGTACTCGGGCACGGGCTCGAGGTAGGCCATCCAGTCGCGGATGAAGTTCGAGAAACCGAAGACGATGTCGTACGGCGCTTGACCGGCTTGGAAAGGGATCATCGCCTTGGAGTACAAGTCACCCGCCGGGGTGTGAATGACGTTAACCTCTGCGCCCGTCAGCGCTGAAAATTGCTCAGCGTGCAGTGCCGTTGGCTCACCCATTACTGGAACAGCGTGGGTGTTGATCGTCAGAGTTTGGCCACTGTAGTCCTTTTGGGACATGGACTCATAGGAACACTCACCAGCAATATCGCCAGTGTTCTTAATGTGCGGGAACTGATCGCTCCACTTGTCACCAGCCGCGATACCAGCGGCGGTGACGCCAACCAACATGCTTGTGACTGCTACGGTAATTCTCTTCATTTTTACCTCCCAATAAAAAGAGAAAGTGTTTCAGTGCTTAAGGCACCAAAACGGCTCGACCCTTGACGTTGCCGTCGTTGAGGTCGTGCAGGGCTTTATTCGCTTCAGAGAGTTTGTATTCGGACATGGAGAGCTTCACGCGCCCTCTATTGGCCAACTCCATTAACTCATAGAGCTCTGCCCAAGTTCCCACCAAGTTGCCGACGATCGTCTTTTCAGAGCTCACCAAATCAACTGTAGGAATCTTGATATCTTCACCGTATCCAACGATGTAGTAGTGCCCGGCTGCAGCCGTCATGTTCAGACCCATGCTGGTTGAGCCATGCTCGCCCACAAAGTCGATGACAGCCTCTGCGCCCTTGCCACCGGTCAAAGACAGGATGGCTTCATGTTCGTTGCCATCGATCAGCACGCCGTGATCCGCGCCGAGGTCCATGGCGTGAGTGAGTGCGTTAATCGATTTTTCCACCACGATGATATCTGCGGCACACATGGCCTTCAGACACTGGATTCCGATGTGGCCCAGTCCACCAGCACCGATGATCACACAGGCTTGGCCCGGCAGCAGATGACGGCTCGCCTTCTTCACCACGCGATACGCCGTCAGGCCCGCGTCTGAGAACGGTGCAACGTCTTTTGGCGCGAGGACGGAAGGCAGTTTGATCAGGTTACGGACGCTGGTTTTCAGGTATTCCGCGTAACCGCCTTCCTTGATGTTCAAGCCGGGGAATGCGCCGTCTTCCGCTTGCATGTCGTGACCTCGGCGACAGGACAGACAAGTCCCATCCGTGCCTGAAATCAGCGGGTGCAAGATCACAGGGTCGCCTACTTTGAAATTTGTCACGTCGGAACCGATTTCTTCGACCCAACCAGCATTTTCATGCCCCATGACGCACGGCAAAAGCGTGTTGTCAGGGTCTTGGATATGCCGCCACACCCCTTCGATGATGTGCAGATCGGTGCGGCAAACGCCTGCTGCGCCAATTTTCACGATCACGTCCGAAGATTTCACAATCTTCGGCTCGGGAAGATCCGCTTCTTGGACCCACAGGTCCTTCTGCATGGACGGATCGTATTCGTATAGAACCTGAGCTTTCACGGCTTTCCTCCTCGAACAGTTCGTTGGGGGAGAAGGTCGGTGAGAGCGCTAGACTTTAATATCGTAATACGTGTCCAGTTTTCGGCCAGACTCGGCGAAATAGTGTTCAGTTATTGAACAGAGCCATGGCTTTCGTGGATAAGTGGACTACAATAAAAGTCATCATATCAAGCAGTAACATTTGGGATGGATATGAAGGATGACTCATCACAGACCCCGTCTGACGGGTTGGTCGAAGCGCCATTACTTAGCGCGCAGGTCGCTGAGAGTTGGGAGCGTTGCCAGTTTGCTGGACTTCGACGGGAAGACCCCCTGCGCTCCGTCATGCTCCATGCCTCAGAACTGCGCGAGAAGCGGGAGCAGAACAATGCGCTGATCCAGCTCGCGCAAACAGAACTGCAAGAGCTGTTCTCGCAAGTCGCCGGTTCGAACTATGTCGTCGCCTTTGCGGACAATACCGGGACCATCCTCGAAGCCATCCACGACCAAGAATTCTCCTCCAGCAGCGCCAGCCGTATGGTGGTGCCGGGTTCGATTTGGCAGGAAGATATCCGTGGAACAAACGCGCTGGGTCTGTCGATCGCGACCCGTCGCGCTTCTGTGGTGGATGGCGGTGAACATTACTTGAGTCGTCTCGATCAAATCTCCTGTTTTGCCTGTCCGGTCCGCAATTCGCGCAACGAAGTGGTGGGGGTTATTGATGCCTCGACCGACGCCCGCTCGCGCCAGCGGCACACGCTGGCTTTGGTGAAGCTTGCTTCTGTTAATGTCGAAAACCGTCTGTTTCGATCCGAACACGCTGGCGCGTTGGTCCTCGGATTTCACCCCCGAAAAGAATACCTCAACACCACCAGCGCTGCTCTGCTGGCGCTGAATGAAGACGGTTTTGTGGTGGGGGCGAATGGCAGTGCGCAAGAGATGCTGCAAGGCTCAGATTTGAGCCGGCCGATCGCCTTTGAGAATCTTTTCGACGCGCGCTTCTCGACGCTGCTGCAGGAGGTGCTGACCCGAGGGACGGCGATGGTCAAAGACCACATGCGCTCGACGGTTTACTTCACCATCAAAGAAATCGGTCACTTGATGCGGTACATCAACAAGATCCATTTCTCAGCCCCTGAATCGCGCATTTTTGGCGGTGTATCAAAGGCGCCCAGCCAGCCAACACCTCAGCCAAAAGCTGCAACCGACGTGCGCGACCCGCAGATCCTCGCGCAGCTGGATAAGCTGGAAGAGAGCTTGACAGATGGTGGTGCCTTGGTGTGTCACGGACCCTATGGTGCCGGAAAATCCGTCATTGCCCGCCAGCTTCTGACGCGGGTGTCGCCCGGCTCACCTGTCCTCGAGTTGGACTGTGCGCTGATCGATGGGCGGACGTACGAAGGTCTGCTGTTTGGCAACGGGGGCCGTCTCGGGTACTTCGAGCCTGATTTCATGTCGCCGGTGACGACGACTGATCCCCGCCAAAGCCATGATACGGAGATGTCGCGTGTCTTCTCCGGCAAGATCCAGAAATCGGCCAAGGGCATGCTGTACCTGCGCAATGCAGAGAAGATGCCGGAGAGAATGGCGGATGATTTGCTGCGTGTAATCCGTGCAATGGAAACACCCGATCCCGACCACCACAAGTTCCATATTTTGTTGCCAAACCTTTTGGTCCTTGCCTCGTCCCGTTCGCGTGAAGAGTTTGCAGAATGCGCCTCGCCTGCCCTGCGGGAGTTGCTCGCTGAAATCCCGGACGAGCTGGCTGTTCCATCGCTGAATGAGCGTATGGACATCGATTACGTGATCCGCAGCACGGCAACGGGGTTGGATGATAGTAAGATTTTGACCGTGGAAACCGTGCGGTTGCTCTCGCAAACCTACTGGCCTTCGTCGATCCGGTCGATGCGAAAGACGCTGCGCCAGATCTTGCGGGCTAGCACCGATCAGTACGTCAGGCCCCAGCAGGTCGCGCCTTTCCTCTCCACTGAGGAAGATGAAGTACAGCCTTGCCCGTCGTGCTCGGACGGCGTGATCAAGCGGGACAAGTGCATGACCATCCGCCGGACGTGGCTGCAGAATGACGGCAACATATCGCTTGTTTCACGGAAGCTGGGGCTATCCCGAACAACCATCTATGCGCATCTGCCGACCGTTGAGGCTGTCGTCGACTTGGGCAAAAAGTAATAGTCGCTGCCGATTCAGACTGCCGCCTGATCCTTGGTTTTGGCACCGAGCACCAGCGTTATACCGATCAGACTGAGCAAAGGCCCGAATTTGAGCGATTAAATGAGGCCTCTAACAACAAGGATGGCCGTGGCGGCACTCACCGCTACCACCATGTATAGAAGCAACAGACCGGTCCGGTAAGCACTCGGATAGTGAGGCAGCTCAGGGTCTATGACGAGTCGGAAGGCCATCGGGAAAAGAGTGCTGATTGTAATGGTCAAATAGCAGGTGATGAACATCACATCACCGTGCATCAAAGCATTGTTTTGCGGGGCGATTTGCTCATAAGACGACCGTAAAAATAGCGCCGCTAGCAGCAAAGTGACTTGGACACCAATCTTCCAGGGTATCCGCTCGAAGTTCCTGACATCCATGAAAAGAGATGTGAAAATCGAGATCATGATCATGGCGCCAAGAGGAAAGATAACGTCAAAGAATATCTGAATTCTGCTCTTTTCGAGGCGGTATGAGGCTCTAAGGGATCCGCCCTTTATCGTGACGTCTGTATTTGTATGTTTCCAACCTCTCAGGTTGCCCTCAAGCAGTCCCAACGCGTCCGATTTTGCACAGTCTTGGGCTTGCACTTGATCGAGGATATTGATGTCTACGTAGGCTTCAAGAAAGGGGTACTTGTTGAGCTCTGCACGAATGGGCAACGTGACTAAACTTCTCCTGACCGTTTGGCCGCTGTCTTGATTGATTTCACTGTTTAATCGGACAGCCGGTGATAACTGGCTTTTGATCGATGAAACGTCAAAAGGGCTATCTTCTGGCAGGCTAACCAGAAGCGTACCGCTCAGGGAGGTTAAGCTAATTTCTTTGACGTATTCGATTGCAAAGAAATTATTACCATCACAGTCCTTAAGTGATTGAGCATGGGCCGTTGAAGCATTTGTGCTGAATACTAAGGCTATAAAGATGCCGAAAACATAGGATGACCCGAGTCTTCGCTGCAAAATGAATGCGAGCATGCTGAAAAATGCGTTTTTGTAAGGAGCCAACGTTTTCTCTGCCCGTATCTTGAATACTCTTTTCACCAAGCAAAAATTAGTAGCATGAAAAATGAAGTGGCGCAGCGCTCCACGGGTCTTATTATTGAAATAGAGCGTAGGCCGTACCTGCGGACATTGTAGAAGGCGTGAATGGGTCCATTACGAAAGCACCTTCGACTTGAGCCCAGTGAAGTCCGTGCTGGAAAAAGACGGCTCAGACGACTGTTGCTGCGCGATGTTAATGCAGCACTATCAGAAGGTTGAGGTGGTGGACCGTACAGGATTCGAACCTGTGGCCTAGTGATTAGGAATCACTCGCTCTATCCAACTGAGCTAACGGTCCAACTGCCGGTCGGAACTATCATAGAGGCTAATTTTGATCCGTCTATGCCAGACTGCGCGCTTTTTCCGGAAGTGAGGTCCGCCTTCCCCGCGGCCTAAGGTCCAGCTACCAGGCTTTGGCACGGTCAACAGCTTGGACCAGCGCTTCGCTGATGGCCGGCTCCCCGGCGGAGTGACCCGCCTGTTGGATCACCTGAACATCCAAGGTCGGCCACAATTCTTTCAATGCGAAGGCACCCTCAAGCGGACAAATCATGTCAAACCGCCCGTGGACCAGAATGCCCGGGACCTTGGGCGGGTGGACGATGGCGGACAGCGCACCGCGTTGGTTGTCGGCAAAGAAGCAATGGTTGGCGAGGTAATACGCCTCCAGCCGTGCCATTCGCCATGCGCCTTCAGATCGCCCGAAGCCACTTCCGCCAGCCAAGGACGAGCAGGCGGCTTCATAGTTGGCCCAGGCTTCACCAGCGGCGAGCCTGACGGCGCTGTTTCGGCTGTTGAGTTGGCGCTGATAGCCCTCCAGCGGTGCGTCGCGCATGCTAGCGGGCAGGGCCTTGAGCCAGGTGTCGTGAGCATCGGGGTAAAACTGCTTGAGTCCATCGAGAAACCAGCGCCGATCCGAGGCCCGGCCCAGAAACAGCCCTCGCAGAATGACGCCGCGCACGCTGGCTTCGTGGGCGCCAACATAGGCCAGTGCCAGCGTCGCGCCCCAGGAACCGCCAAAAACCAACCAGCGCTCAACCCCCAGCTCCGTTCTCAAGGCTTCCATATCCGTGACCAGATGGGCCGTTGTGTTGGCGTTCAGACTGCCTGAAGGCGTTGATTTACCAGCGCCGCGCTGGTCGAACTGGATCACGCGGTAGTGGTCGAGATCGAAGAAGCGACGTGTCCAGGC
>ENA-OQVM01001063-OQVM01001063.1-marine-metagenome-genome-assembly--contig:-NODE-1063-length-38377-cov-18.466371_pt1 | contig 38377 bp, 42 predicted proteins | sample MGYA00237776_ERZ505498 | MGnify/ENA primary metagenome ERZ505498 (study PRJEB26159, sample SAMN06265151) | marine metagenome | isolation source: Helgoland LTER site | place: Germany:Helgoland, sampling...
ACGCTGTATATGGAAGCCCTCCAAGGCGGTGCTGTAACTTTACGCCACGCAGGAAATATTTCTGTAGCCACCACCTCCACAGGCATAGACGTTACTGGCTCAGTTGTAGCCGATGGTGTTCAGTCTACAGATGGCAACATCAAGGTTACAACTTTAGGTTCTTTCGTTGGTTTCAATTCTCAACGAGCAGGAGTTCCTAGCAGTGGCGGCTATCAACTTGGAAGGCTGAACTTTGATGCCTATAGCACAGGTACAACATTTGTATCTGGAGCGTCTATACAGTCGTATTCAGATGGTGCGGCTTGGACATCTTCTAGCACTCCTGCATACCTGTCTTTCCAAACAACGCCATCAGGAAGCACATCCTTAAAAGAAAGAATTAAGGTAGCCAACAACGGAGACATCAGCTTCTACAATGACTCTGCGGCACAAGGCTTGTTCTGGGATAGTTCTACCTCGCGACTAGGGCTAGGCGTTACGAATCCTGCCGTTCCTTTGCACGTTTCAGGCACAGTTAGAGCAGATATTGTTTCAGTTCAATCAGAGTTGTTTTTAGGCTCTTCTTCTATGGGCAAGCTGACACAAAGCGGTTCAAACTGGGTATTCAATACCTACGCAAGCGGTGCTTTTGGTGAGCGATTCAGAATTAAAGACACAGGAGTTGATGTCTCAGGTAGCGTGACAGCCCCTACTTTGATAGCAGGAGCTTATGGAGCAAGTGGTTCAGCAGGTGATGGATTTAGAATAAATAGCACAGATTTGTATGGACAAACTGACTCATCAGACAAAATACATTTATCAGCAGTTAGTGGCAACGCCACGTTCAGTGGGTCAGTGACAAGCACAGGGCTTACTTCAAACGCAGATGCAACAATTTCAACTTCTGGTTTTACCAGATTAAACATAAACTCCACGCGTACTTCAGGAAACATTGGAGGCGTTGAATTCAAAGCATCTGGAGTAATAAAAGGTCAAATTTTTGGCACTGTTGCAGGAGGCATTAAATTAAGTTCAAACGGATCAACTGAAGCCTTGACGATTAATTCAAGCCAAAACGTCAACATCCCCAATGGCGGCCTAATGGTGGGAAGTACCACTGCGCCTAGTGATAAGATAGAGATTTTTACCACTGACACAAACTCTGGGCTTAATCTCGTAGCTAATAACGGCAGCAATCAAAATTCACACAGTCCTAAATTAAAATTCAATGGTGAGTATCAAAGCAACGGACCGTTTATTCAGGGTTTAAACACAGGGGCGGTAGGTTACAAAGCCCTAGTATTTAACACAGTGCGAACAGACAATGATTATACTACATTGCCAGCAGAGTCCATGCGCATAGACTCATCAGGGAATGTGGGGATTGGTATTGATTCGCCCTTTTTCACAAATGCAACAAGAAAAACACTTAGTATAAACGGTACTGGTTCTTCTAATCTTTCATTTGGTGCTAATGGCACAGCCTACGGTAATATATTTGTAGCTTCAAACGAAATGAATATTGGGACACAAACGTCAGCAAACCCTTTAAAATTTGTTATAGGCGGCTCAGAAGCCGCAAGAATCGACGCCTCTCAAAATCTGTTGGTGGGTAGAACAAGTGCGTCAGGAGTTGATACTGATGGTCATGTTCTTTTTGGAAATGGCGTTAGTTATCAATCAAACACCGACAATGCCGCTCAATTTGTAAATAGAAACGGTACAGACGGGTCAATCACTTCCTTCTACAAAAACGGCACAGCCGTAGGTAGTATTGGTAGTGATTCTAATAGTCAATTTATGATTGGCTCTGGCGATACAGGTTTAACTTTCCAATCAAACACTGATGCTATTATACCAAGAAACACAGACGGCACAGCAAGAACCCAATTAATAAACTTAGGTACGTCAGGCGCGCAGTTCAAAGACCTCTACCTATCCAACAAAGCATATGCCAACTACATTGGTTCTTCTGGCGATACAAACACAAACATTTATTTTCCTACAGGCGACCAAATACGTTTTATTACTGGTGGCAACGAAAGAGCCAGAATAGACGCATCAGGGCGCGTGTTGGTGGGTAAGTCTTCACCGACAATATCAACCACAGGTGTTGAGTTACGTCCCAACGGTCAGGTTTTTGCAACTCAAAGTGGTAATTATCCTTTATTGTTGAATAGAACCACCAGTGACGGAGACATCATTCAGCTACGCAAAGACAACACAACCGTAGGTAGCATTGGTACTGCAAGCGGTGTTATGTACTTTGGTTCTGGAGATGTTGCCTTACGGACTAATCCAATTGGAGATGCTGTAGAACCTTTTAATACCACTAATACTAATGTCAGAGATGCTTTAATTGACTTAGGTTCATCAGCGGCTCGCTTCAAAGACCTCTACCTAAGTAACAATGCCACAGCCCAAAAGCTAACCCTAACCAAAGACCCTGTAGGCACATACACAATAGAGGTCGATGGTACTAACACTGGTCAGCCTAATCTTATTGTTAAGCAAAGTACGAGTGAGAGACTCAGGATTGATAATCAGGGGCGCGTGGGTATTGGTACTAGCAACCCCTATGGTTTGATGCACTGTCAGGATAGCTCAACAATTAATTTAATTGGTACAAACTCTGGTGCTGATGGTCAAACAGACACTACTGTTTTGTCTTTAATAGGTCAAGCGCGTGGATACAACAACAACCTACCCAAACTAGCCAGTATTGACTTTAAGACAGACCCAACAACTTGGTATAAAGGAAATATTACATTTAATGTAGCAAACAGTGATGGCACTGACCCATCTTTAACACCGCTTGAAGCCATGCGTATTTTTTCTGACGGTGATGTATCTATCGGAATGACCTACAATTATGCGAAGCTAAACGTCAATGGTGACATTCGCGCAGAAAACTCTAAATTCCTTGCGGGGCGTGAAAATGCGTCAGCCCCCGCCTTTGCATTCCATGATGATCATGATACAGGGATATTTAACATTAACCCGAATATTCTTGGTTTTGCTACTGGTGGACAGGAAGCCGCACGTATTGATGCTAGCCAAAATCTGTTGGTGGGTACTACTGACTCCACTCCATATAACAACAATGCTGGAAGCACTGCTGATAATGGAATCGTTCTATCAGAAGCAGGTTGGTTAGCAGCTGCTCGTTATCAAGGTACTGTAGCTTTTTTAAATAGAACTGATAACGATGGAGATATTGCAGTATTCCGCAGAGACGGCACAACCGTAGGTAGTATTGGTAGCTTATCAGGAACCCAAATTGTCATCGACAGTGGCGGCAACCGTTCTGGAGTACGCTTTGAAGATAACGGTTTACTACCCCGTAAAAACTCAGCAATGGCTGACGGAACGGTTACATTAGGAAATCCGTCATACAAGTTTTCTGACCTCTACCTGTCAGGGACGGCAAATGTCCAGTACGCAGGCGCAACTGACACTGGTATATATTTCAACGGTTCATTCAACGCGGTAGTGCCTTATCGCCCAGACACTGGTGTCGCTGTAGATGATTACTTAGATTTAGGTGTCTATTCTCACAGATGGGATGATATCTTTGCGACCAACGGCACTATTCAAACCTCAGACCGAAACGAAAAGCAAGACATTGAAGACCTTACTGAAGCCGAAGAACGTGTAGCAGTAGCGGCTAAAGGCTTACTCAAGAAATTCCGATGGAAATCAGCAGTGGAAGACAAAGGTGATGACGCTCGTATCCACTTTGGAATCATAGCCCAAGACCTACAGGATGCATTTGAAGCCGAAGGTTTAGACGCAGGTCGCTATGGAATGTTCACCAGTAATACGTGGACTAATGAAGACGGTGAGGAACAAACAAGAATGGGTGTTCGCTACAGTGAACTACTCGCATTCATAATTTCAGCAATATAACGAGAGGATAATCTCATGGCAGTAACGTGGACAGTAGTACAACTAGAGCGAAATGCAAGTGACGATGGGGTCGTGGTGGCTCATTGGCGTGTATCAGACTCAGAGGAAGTAGGCACTGGCGATGACGCAGTGAACCATTATGGTAGTTCCTATGGAACCACTGGTTTCACTCCAGACGTAGACGCAGATGACTTTGTAGCGTTTGACGACATCACAGAAGAGATGGCTGTTGGATGGGTCAAAGAATCTATGGGAGAAGAGCAAGTGACTTCCATTGAAGAGTCTATTGCCTCACAGATTGCAGAGTCAAAGGCTCCTTCAGTTGTTGCAGAGGTTCCTTGGTAATGGCTAAAAAGGGACTTTATGCCAACATTGCGGCAAAGAAGAAACGCATAGCTGCAGGAAGTGGCGAGAAGATGCGAAAGGTGGGCTCAAAAGGAGCCCCTACAACAGCTAATTTTAAACGTGCAGCTAAGACGGCTAAGAAGAGGTAACACTGATGGCTTCAATCAAGGAATGCTTATCTCGCATTGAGAAGCATGAGGCTGAATGCTCTCTCCGTTACAGCGAAATTGAACGTAGACTAGAGCAAGGGTCTCAAAGGTTCGACAAGTTGGAACGAATGCTGTGGTCTATTTACCCATTTATTCTGGGAGCAATTGCTCTTGCCAAGTTTATATAAGAAAAGGATAAAACCATGTCAAACAACAATATCTCACTACCCTCATACATGCTGCCAATTGTAATGGCTGCTGTACCTGCCCTTGTTGCATGGGGCTCAATGCAAGCCCAGGCACAAGCAACAGATGAAGATGTGGAAAGAGTGACCAAGGTAATTGAGAAGGTAGTTGAGAAAGCCGATGCCAATACCAAAAGCACTGCGTTAAACGAGCAGGCAATTAAGACGTTAGCAGATTCCTTGTCACAGTCTAACGAATTAGCTGCTGCATCAGACGCAAAACTACAAACCCTCATTGAGATAATGCTGAAGCAAAACCAATGAGAATGGTCTTTGCTCTGGTGTTCCTATTGTCAAACGGAGAGATTGACTCTTCTAAAGAAACGCGGTTCTACCAGAACAAATACCATTGTATTTTCATGTGTCAAGAGCTTGCAAAACCAGAGAGACATTGGGACGCAATTAATTGTGTCTGTCGTTTAACCTGGGTAGACAATTCCGAGCGAGTTATCAAATGAAGACGCTAGTGTTCGTTTTACTAATTGAAACTTTGACCGCTGACGGACTAGTTGAAGACACTGCTGAGTATGGTGTCTGGAAAAATGTCAATTCGTGCATTTATTTTGCCAGGCAGTTGACCCTCCAGAGTATCAAGGGGTCAGGTGAAAATAAGTTCGGTAAGATATATGAGGTCCCAGTGAGGGCTTTTTGTAAGCCGAAATATATAGACCCAAAAGAAACAATTGTTTTTGAATAGGAAATACAAATGGACTGGAAGGATAAAGAAGATTGGAAAGCGTTGGCTTTTACAGTTGTATTTTTTGCAGTAGGGTTTAGTTCACTTTTGTGGATTAATTAGCTGCACTGGAGATTAATAATGAATTTAGAAAATATCAAAAGTACTCTTACTAAGCACGAAGGTCTACGTCTAGATTTATACCAATGTACTGCCAACGCAAATACTATAGGCGTAGGACACAACCTAGATGCTAAAGGTATATCCCCTGCAGTGGCTGCACTGATGTTAGAGGAAGACATCCAGGATGCTATTGTCGACCTAGAGAAAAACATTAGCGGCTTTGAAGATATGCCTGAGCCTGTACAAGAGGCTTTAGTCAACCTATGTTTTAACATGGGTATACCTAGGTTACTGCAGTTCAAGAAGACATTGGCTTATATCCGCGAAGGTAAATACAAGAAGGCTTCTAATGAACTTTTAGATAGCCGCTATGCTAACCAAGTAGGCTATAGAGCTGTCGAAGTAGCCCAAATGATAAGGAGCGCAGCATAATGCTACAGTCACTCATTGGTCCTATCACTAATCTGGTAGGCGGCTACATGAAGAACAAGGCAGAAGAGAAGCAAGCGAAGCACCAGGCTAAAATCAATGTCATCCAGAATGATGCTAACTGGGAGCAGACAATGGCTGCTGCGTCTGGCAGTAGTTGGAAAGATGAGTTCTGGACGATTGTCTTGGCTATACCTATCTTTATGGTTGGCTATGCGATTGCAGCTAATGACACGACTGTCATTGAAAGGGTACAACTTGGTTTTGTTGCACTCTCTGAATTACCTGAGTGGTACCAGTACCTACTCTTTATAGCAATATCAAGCAGCTTTGGCATCCGTGGTGTCAGCAAGCTAATGGACCTTAAAAAATAGAAGTGTCCACCTATTAGAGAACAATCTCTTATCATAAACAATGGAGGTGCCTATGTCTGGCAAAGGTTCAGCTCCAAGACCTATCCCGAACCGGGAACAATACGAATCAAACTACGATGCCATCTTTGGCAACCAAAAGAAACCTGAGTACAAAAAGTGTGGACGCTGTGGTAACTACTGGGAGACTGAAAACTCTGGTAAAGACCATGAGTGTCCTTGTTTTACACTTATGTAACTTAAGACAAGAGTGGCCTGTACTCCCCTGCAGGTCATTCACTTATGCTTACGCCTTTTCCCCTGAAGGCAAGAGCATACCTGGCCTATGGCCGCATCAGTTGACGTAAGTTGACTGGTGTTTTTTAAGTTGTGTCCACCTATACTGATGGTCTTTACATACGTTTTGCAATAGTCTATATTGTCAATGTGGTTGCAGGTAGACCATAGGGTGGCTCCCTACAGCAGTCCAGACAAACGCTACTTTATGCCCCCATTCCAAATTGGGGATCGACAAAGAGGGTAATACGTTACAAAGGTCTATTGCCTTTTCTAACGTAGAAACTATAGCTAAAACGTCTTGTAAAATGGTGGGCCCAGTAGGACTTGAACCTACGACCAATCGATTATGAGTCGACTGCTCTACTAACGTAACTAGCAGTTCTATAGTCTCCTACATACGAATAGCAATAGATTTAACCTAAATTAATCGATTGATAACGACAAGCGCCTCCGGGTGCTTTTTTTATGTCTTCAGACAGCCTTGATGCTGTCACAACTAAGAGGATACAACGATGACAACTATAGAAACTTTTTTTGATGCACACGGAGCTAGACTCTGGAGCGGTAAGTACCTGCATGACTGTGGGTTCATGGTAAGAAGACTCAGCGACTTTAGAAACAACAAGTACAAAGAGATTGGCGAATATAAAGCTGCTGACCTCTATGCTTTCATAGACCACTTGTCTGCTCAAGGTCTAAAGAACAACACAGTCAACAGGTACCTGGCAGCATTCAGTGCACTGTTTAACCTAGCAGCTGACTTTGAGTTGGTCGACAGAGTACCCAAGGTACGATGGAAACCTGTAGAGCCAGGGAGACCTAGGTTCTTCTCTGACCAAGAGGTCAACGACCTCATAGAGTTCTTCATGGACTCAGACCATCCCTGGATGGCTGACTTTGTTAGCCTGGGTGTGAACACTGGTATGCGCTTAGGTGAAATCCTAAGTATCAACAACGTGACCAGTAAGAAGACTGTCGGTACTATAAGTCACTGTGGCGGCTTTGTTGAGCTTACGCAGACAAAGAACGGTGAGCAGCGTACTGTACCGTTGAACCAAGAAGCTAAGGTTGCCTTAGAGAACCTAGAGTACTGTCCTAGTGGTGTCTATTCGCACAGAAAGTTCTATGACACTTGGGATGCTGCGAGGATGTCTATAGCTCCTTTTGACAATGACTTTGTGTTTCATGTGCTTAGACACACATGTGCCACCAGGTTAGCGATGGAGTTTAATGTAGACACTATTGTGGTCGGTACTATCTTAGGTCACAGGTCGATAGCTACTACAAAGAAGTATGTCCATGCCAAGAAAGATTCTTTGGCTAATATCATGAGTAAACTTGAAGCACCTAAAGGGAGAGTCGCATGAACAAAGAAGATAAAGCTAAAGAAGCCAAAGATACTTGGGACTTAGCGTGGTCATTAGCTACTGATGTATTAGAGGTAGACGATGATAAGCCACATCAGTATGAGTTAGTACTTGAAAACATTACGCTTCACTAATGAAGCATTAGAAACAAAAGCCTTCACTACGGAGGCTTTTTTTTTGGATTGCACCTATGTGATAAGACATAAAAGCTATTCATTATTAGTGATAGCCATTATCATTTAGTTGTGTCCACCTTTAGAGAATACAAATGTCATGGGAGACAAAGGAGCATGAAGGAGCTAATCAGTGGTACATATGAAATACAAATGCAGCGTGAAGACAAGATGTTTGACGATGGTAGACAGAGATACCTTAGTAGACTAGAAGGGAACTCTAAGTTATCCACCCAGAACAATCCTCACAAGTTAATAACTCAAGCCCTACCAAAAGTATCTGAAGCCATACAAGAGTATCTAACGTCTCAGGAGAACAAAGGAGACGGTAGAAAGCACTGTGGTTACAAAGACCTTAAGTCTATAGACACAGATGTCGCTGCTTACATTGGTCTAGCTGTATGTTACGAAGCTGTAGCAACTAATGGCTGTAGGACTAACATATTGAACATGATAGGAAACAAGGTTGAACTACAGCAATGGGCAGACGGTCTGACAGAGTTCGACAGTAAACTAGCGAAGTCTATAGAGACTAGAGTGACTAAGGATGAGTCTGTAGATTTCTTCAAGGTGAAAGCTGCTAAAGCAATTGCCTCTAAGAAGAACTACAGCCAACAAGACTGGGGTCCTAAAGACATAAAACTCAAGGTCAATGGTCAAGACAAAGACCTATGCGAAAGACACATAAAGGTAGGAACCTTGATACTTAGTGCTGTCTTGAAGGCAAGTGGTGTCTTTGAAGGTTGGGACAAGAGAGAAGGACCTAAGTATTCTGACTTTAGGAAGATGATTGGTCTAACTATAGAGGCTAGAGACCAAATAGCTGACATGGATTATCTTGCATCATGGCAAGAACCCATGTTTAGACCTTTAGTCGTACCACCGCAACCATGGACTAAGTTTGACACTGGTTGTTACTTTACGGAAAGAGCCTGTAAGCAAGTACCATTGGTCCGCAAGAGTTCATATGTACAAAGGAAAGCCGTTGATTACCAACTCAAGGACGGTAAGTCATTACCTGGTTACGTAGAGGCCCTCAATGCATTACAAGAGACACCTCTAGAAATCAATCAGTACACATTAGAAGCCATTAAGTGGGCTTGGGATAACGATGTATCAATTAGTAAGTTTCCGTCTAAAACGAAGGTTGCTAAACAAAAGAAACCTGATGACTTTAGTTCTATGTCTGTTGATGACAAGAAGGTCTTCACTGCAATAGACAAAGAGATAGACACTAAGAACCGTGAGATTGACGGTGCTGTGTCTTTGATGACTCAAGACCTAGCAGATGCTGATGAAATGTCTATGTACACAAAGTTTTACTTAGGGTGGAACCTAGACTTTAGAGGCAGAGTGTATCCAGTGTCTAACTTTAGTTACCACAGAGATGACCACATCAAGTCATTGTTCTTGCTACATGATAAGACAATAGTCACTAACGATGACTCTTTGTACTGGTTAGCCATGCATGTAGCTAACGTCTGGGACATCAACAAGCTCAGTAAGAAATCTCTGGATACTAGAGTGTCGTTTGTTCAACGAAGAGAACGTCTTGTGTATGCCATTGGTCGTGACTTTGTTGGTACCTTCAAGATTTGGTCTAAAGCTGACAAACCGTTTCAGTTCCTAGCTGCATGTCATGAGTATGCAAACTACATGGACTGTCGTGTGGCAGGAGAGGAGTACATGTGTGGACTACCGTGTTCTTTAGATGGAACCAACAGTGGCGTACAGCACTATGCTGCAGCATCACTCAATGAAGACGATGGTGCCCTGGTTAACTTATTGCCTAGCGACACACCTCAAGATGTTTATGCTGCAGTAGCTGCAGTGACTAATGCACGTCTAAAGGAAATAGCTGACCCAACCACTGAGGAACCAAACCTAAGAGAAATCAAAGACAAAAAGACAGGAAATCTACTGAAGACAGTTGCTCAAGTAAGAGCCTCCAGGATAACTCTTGCAAAACTATGGTTAGACTATGGTGTTGACCGTAGCACAGTCAAAAGAAACACAATGACCTATGGTTACTCTAGTGATGCCTGGGGCTTTGGTGACCAGTTGATTGACGACATCATGAAGAAGCTGTCTGATAAAGTCATCAAGAAAGAACTTGATGCAGCTACTGGTAAACCATTTGTTCATCCATTTGGTGATGAACTATGGTTACAAACGCAAGCTGCGAGGTTCTTAGCTACCATTAACTATGCATCAGTTAAGCAGGTCATTAGTAGTGCTGCAGGTGGCATGTCTTTCTTTCAGAAGATTTCAGGAGCCTTAGCTCACGAAGGTAAACATTTACGCTTTGATACTCCGATAGGGTTTCCAATGTGTCAGCGGTATACTCACTGGGATGTTAAGAAAGTGAAAATCTTCTTGTTTGACAGAGAGGCAGGAATCAACAAACGGACGCAAGCAACCTATAGGACCAAGAGTGCTAAGTCTAAAGTTGACAAGAAGAAGTCTAAGAGTTCTGTAGCACCTAACGTCATCCACTCAATGGATTCTTCTCACTTGCTAAAGACTGTCTTAGATGCAAAGAGACAAGGCGTGACTAATTTCTTTTTGATACACGATGCCTTTGGCACTACACCTGCTGAAAGTGAGGTCATGTATGAATCAGTTCGTCATACGTTTGCTGAGATGTACTCAGACTATTGTCTTTACTCTGAGTTTTGGAAGCAGGCCAAGAGACAGTTGTCGCATGAAGGCATCGAAAAGTTAGACATACAAGTCCCACCCAAAGGTAATCTTGATTTAAACAAAGTAATAGAATCAGAGTACTGCTTCAGTTAGACCCCTGGTCACAGTTGTGTCCACCTATTAGAGAACAATCGTCAACCTAAATCGTGATTTCTTAGAAATTCTAGGAGAGCGTTTTCTATTGCTTATTGTAAACACTAAAACTTAAACGAAAGGAGAACAAAATGGCTCAGAACAATCGAGTTAAATTCACTAGCAGCAAGGGTCGCGCTCAGTACCCTTGGTTGAACCAACCTGACACTGCCTTTGGTAATGAACCAAAGTATAAGACAAACCTCATTGCAGACGATGCTTCTGCCTTAGTAAAGATGATTGAGGATGTCGCAGAGAAAGAGTTTGGTAAAGACTGGAAAAAAGCTCGTATGCCATACAAAAGTGATGAGGACACTGGTGAGACTGTGTTTATCACTAAAAGTAAATATGTCCCTAACTTCTTTGACGCTTCTGGTCAAAATCTAGTTGGTTCACAAGTCCCCAAGATTTGGGGTGGATCAGTGATTAAGGTCGGTGGTTTCATTGCGGCCTACTCAGTCAGTGGTTCTAAGGGTGTCACCCTGCAGCTCACTAAGGTCCAGGTCATTGACCCTGTGTCTAGTGGTGAGTCTAGTGGTGATGGGTTTGATTCCGTTGAGGGCGGTTTTGTAGCAGAGGATATTCTACAGGAAGCTTTCGATGAGTCAGAAACAACGGAAGAAGCGCAATCAGCAGACCGTTTCTAAACGACAACGTGGTATTAAGCATGGCTATCGAAGTGGTCTGGAAGACACGGCAGCAGAACAGATAAAAGCTGCAGGTCTTGAGGTTATCTATGAGACCGACAAGATTACCTATGTAATACCCGAAAGCAATCACAAGTACACCCCCGACTTTAAGCTGCCCAAGAAAGGTGGCTTTTTTTATGTCGAGACAAAAGGTATCTGGGACACGAAGGATAGACAGAAGCACGTCTTGATTCGTGAGCAGCAACCAGACCTAGATATTAGGTTTGTATTTAGTAATTGCAATTCAAAACTCTACAAGGGGTCGAAAACGACATATGCATCCTTCTGCGATAAGCAGGGGTTTGTCTATGCCAACAAAACGATTCCTGATGAGTGGCTACGAGAGTAGTTAAGGAGAGCTAAGGGTCATCCTCAGAAATGGGGGTGGCCCTTTTTTTGTTTATGAGGAAAACAAATGTGGATATTACCAAAGAATTACCAACTGTCATTTCATTTTGCTCAGGATATGGTGGCATCGAAAGAGGACTTGACCTTGCCGGGTTTGAACATCGAGTCATCGCTTACGTTGAAATCGAAGCATTCGCCATTGCAAACTTGGTTGCGAAGATGGAAACAGGGCAGTTACCTGCCGCACCTATTTACACGGATCTTAAAACCTTCCCATCAGAAATCTTTCGAGACAAAGTTAGCCTTATCACTGGAGGCTATCCCTGCCAACCTTTTAGCGCAGCAGGACAGCGCAAAGGGACAGAAGACCCAAGACACCTATGGCCTTACATCAGAAAACACATCCAATCAATTAGACCTATTCAATGCTTCTTTGAAAATGTCGAAGGACACATCAGCCTTGGACTTAGAGAAGTCATCAGCAACTTGGAAGAAGACTGTTACGGAGCAACGTGGGGAATATTCTCAGCGCGTGAAGTTGGCGCACCACACCAAAGAAAAAGAGTCTACATCTTGGGCAACTCCGAACACTATGGATCATCTACCTCAGAGATCAGAGGAGGCGCTAGTTCGACAAGCAACAACACAACGCAAGGGCAGAACGAAGCCAGCAAATCTCAGAGAGCAAGTCAACCCAACTGCGGTAGCGATTTATCAGGAGCCAACATCTTGGCCGACACCAACAACACAAGATGCCAACAAAGCCACAAAAAAGATAAGGAAGAACCATCAGAACAATTTGACTGCAATAGTGTTCAGTCAGGAATCACTGCCAACTCCTACAACAAGGGATTGGAAGGGCGGATACAAAGAGGCCAGTCTAGTAAGAGCGGATGGCAAGAGCAGGAGGTTCGACTCGCTACCAAATGCCGCGATAGGGGGAGTTGGGACCGACATAGTGCCTGGCCACCTGAACCCCAATTGGGTCGAGTGGTTGATGGGTGTCCCGACAGGGTGGACCGCATTAGGCTCTTGGGGAACGGAGTAGTACCGCAGACAGCTGCAAAAGCTTGGCTGACTTTAGTAAATCGAGGGAAATCAAATGTTATCAATCCAAGAGACTCACAATGAGTCTGCATTTGTAATGCATGTGAGTTGCGAGAGTTGTGGCTCAAAGGATAACGCTGCTATCTATGACGATGGCCATACCTATTGTTTTGGGTGTCAATTGTTTACGCCAGGTGATGACGTAGAAGTTGTCGCAGCCACAAAACCAAAGAAACTACACAAAGATTTAATACAAGGAGAATACGCTGACTTGGTTGCCAGAAGCATCCGTGAAGACACATGCCGCAAGTATGACTATCAAGTCGGAGAGTACCAAGGAAGACCAGTACAGATTGAAAACTACCGTGATGACAATGGTGAAATCAGAGTCCAAAAGACAAGAGACAAAGACAAGAACTTTACTGTCCTAGGCGATTCAATACACATGTGCCTCTTTGGTCAGCATTTGTGGACTACAGGTAAAAAACTTGTGGTTACAGAAGGGGCCATAGATGCTCTCTCAGTGTCCCAGGCTCAACACAACAAGTGGCCTGTAGTGTCTGTCCCAAATGGAGCGCAATCAGCTAAGAAAGCCCTGATGAAAGCCTGGGACTTCCTAGGTGGCTTTGAAGAAATCATCTTGATGTTCGACTCAGATGAGGCAGGGCAAAAGGCTGCCTTAGAGTGTGCTGAGAGCCTTCCTGTTGGCAAATGTAAGATAGCCAAGCTCAGTGGTTACAAAGACCCTAACGAGGCTCTACAGGCAGGAGGTGAGGCTGAAATAGTCAATGCCATATGGAGGGCGAAGGACTGGAGACCTGATGGTATTGTTTCCACAACAGAACTCCGCAGCAGTATCACTGATGCTGATGAACATTCCACGATTACTTATCCCTACCCAAAGCTCAATGAGCTTACAAGAGGTATCCGTCCGTCTACTCTAGTCACAATATGTGCCGGGAGTGGCGTAGGTAAATCTACTTTAGTCACTGAGATTGCCTACCACTTGCATAGGCATGACCAGAAGGTTGGGATGCTCATGTTAGAGGAGCAAAACAAGCGCACTGTAAGGGGTCTAATTGGCCTTCACATCGATAAAAACATTGTCCAGGACTATGAGGCTGCGTCAAAAGAAGAGGTCTTAGAAGCTCATGACGAGCTGTTTGAAACACAAGAGATTCAGCTATTTGATTCCAAGGGTAGCATCAGTTTAGACATTGTCATCAATCGCATTCAATACATGGCGAAAGCAATGGGTTGTACCCATGTGTTTTTAGACCATTTATCAATAGTTGTCAGTTCGATGACTGGAAAGGTCACAGACGAGAGAAGACTAATAGATGACGCAATGACTCGCTTAAGAACGATGGTTCAGGAGCTAGACATTACTTTGTTTTTAGTTAGTCACCTTACTCGTCCCCAAGGTAAAGGGCATGAGGCAGGAGGCAAGGTGGAGCTGTCTCAGCTAAGAGGAAGTCACGCCATAGCCCAACTAGCAGACCAATGCCTTGGTCTACAAATGGACGCTGAAGACCCCACCAATGATTGCCGTGATTTGGTGGTCCTCAAGAACCGTTTTACTGGTCAAGTAGGTTGGGCAGGACGACTTAAGTACAACCGCGAATCAGGAAGGCTTATCGATGCCGATTCTGATAACTCTCGCTTTTAATAAATCGACAAACTAAGGAGACATACAATGTCACAGAAGCACGATTTACTTTTATACCTTCAAGAAGGACACTCAATTACCTCTCTGGATGCCATTCGTCACATGGGCATCACTCGTATCTCATCAATTATCCACAAACTAAAGGCTGACGGTCACAACATAGTACGTTCAGATGTTGCTGTCGTTGACCGCAAAGGTAAAAAGAAGACGATAGGGAAGTGGTGGTTGCATGGGCAAGAACCTAACTTAGATTATGTGCAGCAGATAGAGATGCAGGTATGAGCCTGGTGTTTGACCTTGAGAGTAACGGTCTGCTCAAGGAATTAGACACAATCCACTGTATATCGATACTCGATACAGCCTGTGAGGACAGAAGAGTCAATGCCTTATCTATCTATCATGGTGACACAGGAATCAAAGAAGCCCTGGACCTACTTGCTGCAGCTGATGAAATCATAGGTCACAACGTCATTGGTTTTGACATACCTGCAATACAAAAGGTTTATCCCCACTGGAAACCAACTGGCAAAGTCACAGACACACTTGTAATTAGTCGTCTGGTCGCTGCTGACTTAATGAATGACGATGCAACCTCCGTTGGACTCCCTGATGACTTCAAGAAACGTATGTGGGGCAGTCACGCATTGAAAGCCTGGGGCCTACGAATGGGCACAATGAAAGGCGACTACGATGGAGGGTGGGAGACCTGTAACCCTGAGATGCTTGAGTATTGTAAGCAAGACGTAGTTGTCACCTACAAGCTGTACAAGAAGCTGATGCAGATGGCTAAAGGTTTCTCTGAGCAGTCACTTGAGTTAGAACATGAGTTAGCTGAGATTTGCTACAGAGTTGGCAACAATGGGTGGACGTTTGATGTTAAAGCAGCAGAGAGTTTATACGCTGATTTAGCCACCACCAGGATAGAGCTTGAGAAGGACCTAAATGAGCTGTTTGAGCCTTGGGAGATACACACAGAGTTCATACCTAAAGCTAACAACAAGACTCGTGGATACGTCAAAGGAGAGCCGTTTACGAAGGTCAAGGTCGTTGAGTTTAACCCTAACAGTCGTAAGCACATTCACTATTGCTTAGTTAAAAAGTACGGTTGGAAACCTAAGTCATTCACCCCCAGTGGTGAGGCTAAGGTAGACGAGACTGTCTTGTCTCAGTTGCCATATCCTGAATCTAAGAAACTAGCGAAGTTCATGTTAGTACAAAAGAGAATCGCTCAGTTAGCTGAAGGTCGTCAAGCCTGGCTCAAGATGGTGGACACTGACGGCAAGCTAAGACATACCATTGTTTCTGGTGGCACTGTGTCAGGTAGAGCAAGCCATCGTAACCCTAACGTGGCCCAGACTGTGTCTGCTAGGGCAGCCTATGGTAAACCCATGCGAGAGCTGTTCACTGTGCCCAAAGGATGGCACCTCTGTGGTGGTGACTTGTCTCAATTGGAACTACGGTGCCTCGCCTATTTTCTTGATGATGGCGGTGAGTATGCCAAGCAAATCATGGAAGGAGACATTCATACTTTTAACCAGAAGGCAGCAGGTTTGCCTACCAGGGATGCAGCTAAGACTTTCATCTATGCCACGACTTATGGGGGTGGGGACACTCTTATCGGCAAGCTAGTCGGTGGGTCTGCAAAAGACGGCAAGAGACTTAAGTCAGAGTTTGACAAGAATATTCCTAGTTTTAAATCATTAAAGAACGAACTTAATCAAGCATATAAGCGCGGATACCTCAAAGGTTTGGACGGCAGAAAGCTGTTCGTAAGGTCAGAGCATAAATGCCTTTCACAACTACTCCAGTCAGCAGGAGCCCTTCTGTGTAAGAAGTGGTTAGCCTTGGTTGACCAGGAGATTACAAGACAAGGACTACAGAACGATGCACTCATTTTGGCATGGGTACATGACGAACTGCAGATTGCTTGTAGAACTGAAGAGGTAGCACACAATGTCGGTGACATACTTAGAGGAATGGCGGAAGAGGCAGGAACTTATTTCGGCATCACAACCAAACTCCCAATCGAAGCAGACTATGCCGTGGGACGAACTTGGTGTGACACGCACTGAGTCTATTGATTTCAACGATGACGTTGAACAGCTCATTTCATTTTGGATTATCTTGGACAAAGCAGCTAGAGAGCCCTTTACGGTCAAGAGTAACTTTGCTCGTACTGGGGCTTGGTACGTTGCTGTTTGTGCAAGTGTCGGTCTAATCACTACACAAATTGAAGAGGACATCTTTGGTAAGAAGTGGCTGATTACTGAGGAAGGCTTTGAGTTTATGGAGAATATAGATGAACGTATTAAAGAATTTCTCTAGTGACAAAACCACGTTACTCATCGATGGTGACTTGTATCTCTACCAGGCAGCTGCAGCATGTGAAGACGAGACTGATTGGGGGGACGACATATGGTCTCTCATGTGTGACGTGGCTGCAGCTAAACGTATGTTTACTAATAGACTGCAGACATTTTGTGAGCGTTTGCAGGCAGACAATATGCTCGTCTGTTTCACTGAGGGTGACAACTTTAGAAAGACTGTGTTCCCTGACTACAAGGGTGGACGCAAGAAGACTAGGAAACCAGTCGGTTACAAGTATCTTGTTGAATGGGCTAAAGACAACTTCATGTGTCATGTGCAGGACACCCTGGAAGCTGATGACATCATGGGCATCCTCCAGTCTGCTAAGACTCACCCAACTTGTATCGTGTCTGATGATAAGGACATGAAGACTATCCCAGGCAAACTCTATAGACCTATGGCTGATGAGCTACTGCAAGTCAAAGATGCAGAGGCTGACTATTACTTTCTAACGCAGTGTCTTACAGGTGATGCTACTGATGGATACAACGGTATCCCTGGCATCGGTCCAAAGAAAGCTGAAGGTATCTTAGGTAACCACCCTAGTTGGGACCAGGTTGCCCAGGCATACATCAAAGCAGGGTTAACCAGGGAGGATGCAATAGTCCAGAGTCGCTGTGCCAGGATACTTAGGAGCTGCGATTGGAATTGGGATACAGAGACGATAAACATGTGGGAGCCGGGACGATGATAGTACACAAGGTATCTTCATTGACTGGTGTACTACACAGTCGAGACATCGATGTCACTGGTGAACAACTGACCCGACATGCAGAAGGTGAGCTGATACAAGACGTGTGTCCAGACCTTAGTGCAGAGGACCGGGAGTTTCTAATGACTGGGATTACCCAGGACGAGTGGCAGAAGTTTGCTGCTTGTCAGGAATGCGAGGTGTAAACAAATGATATTAACTTGGAGAGAGAACCTGCAGCTTACTAAGCCAAGGAAGCTACTGCAGGAGACCCAGAGTACAGAGACTTGTACTAATTACTATGCAGGTCTTGAGGATGGCATCCAGTACAAGCCAAGACGACACACAACTCATCGTGGACTCTATAGAGAAAACATGGCTCGTACTAACGGTATCAACAACCTAAATATTAAAGATAGGATTCTATATAAAGGAGACAACTCATGAATGCATTAGGAGATTCATTGTTATCTAAGTCCCACTTTGGAGACATGCGTAAAGACTTAAACCAGTTAGGTAGAGACGTGGATATAGCTAGAGCTAATCGTAAGGTAGCACTAGATAAACTAAAGGTAGCTGACGGTGCATTAGATAGAGCCAGGGCTGCCTACCATATTGAGCTGATGTACCCAACTAAAGGAGACGAGTGACATGGACACATTAGTTAATTTGTTTATGAGCAGTTTCTTCTTGTTATTCATTGGAGCTACATTGGTCCATTGTTTCTATGAATTAAAAGGGGGTGACAAGGAATGAGTTACCTTGGTATCAACTCAGTAACACCAAACGAATGGGACAGGATAGCCAAGGAAATACCTGCGATAGACAAGGTATCACATGTCTATGAAAGGTTAGCTGAAGAAGAAGCTAAAGATATGGTTAACAGTCCAGACCATTACATTACAGATGGTGGCATAGAATGCATAGAGGCCATTGAAGCATCAATGACCCCTGAAGCATTCCGTGGTTACTGCAAGGGTAATGTACTCAAGTACCTATGGAGGTACGAGAAGAAGTCGAAGGATAACTCCGTGGAAGACCTGGAGAAGAGTCAGTGGTATCTGGAGAGACTGAAGTTAAGTTATCAATAGCAATTAGTACGAGGGTAAAGACAGTGAAGGCAAGCATGTAGTTCATTAAGTTCTTGGGTTCCTTTGGTTACGATTAGTTAAGAAACGTAAGTTTAAAGGAACATATAAGGCAAACATAATGACTTATGATTATCAAGTCTATGCACTTATAGAATAGTCATGTATGCTCAAGGTCTCTTACTATCGGTAAGAAGAAGAGGATGCCGAAGGAACAGTAGCCTCCATGTGTGTTAGTAACAAGGACTAACGTAGAGTGTTAGAGCCAATGACTAACGTGGAGTGCTTACTGAACCCCCGACATCATTTCAAGATTACTCTCATAGTTTCCATAAATCTAGTCAATCGACATAACAAATGAATGACCATTCAGTCTATTAAGTCACATAAATGACCATTAATCAGTTGTGTCCACCCTTTAGAGATACACATACGTTACGAGCGTCACAGACGTTGAACCGAAGAACCCATGCAATACCCACGAATAAACACCTGTATTACATAAGTACATGTGTATACCCATTGTTAACTCAGTAGTCACCGACAACTCTTGTCTCCCTCACAGTGAGCTTAGGTGACTACTGAGATAACTCCTGATGACAACATTAGTATCTACATGAGTGACAGACAAGGTCTACATGAGTCTACATGAGTCTACATAGGTGAGCTTGAGTCTACATGAGTGAGCTTGAGTAGTACTTGGGTCTATTCCCTATTTTCAACACAAAGAAAGAGCCTTAGACCAATAAATTTTTCTAATGTCATTTAACTCAGTAACCAAAGTACTAAAGGTCAGCCGATAACATATCGATTGACGTGTCTGTCTAGGCTGTAGGCTACATATGGACAAATGTCTCATGATTCCAGGGACTCCTAGTGACAAATGTCACCCCCATGGGTCAAATGTACTAATGATTTCAAAAACAAGGGTAAAGGGTCGACTTGTTGTTGTTGTTGTCTGTCTCTTTTAACCAGAGTCTCCCCACGAAACCAAGGACCTAAGAATCCAAGAAAGAAGGTAAAACTCATGACCGTAGAAACTGGTACTTACATCAATAGTCTCAACGCACAGTTCCCTCCAGAGACTGATGCCTTGTCTGAGATCGATGAGCATCTAAAGATAATCAAAAGTACAATCAAGAATACTTTTCCAGGTGGCTCAAGTAATTCCGATGTAGGCCTAACTGCACCTGTGACTTTGTCTGCTACAGAACTCAACAAGAAGACTGCCATAGTATCCGATGGTACCAATGCCACCTTTAACACAGGCATGACTGCAGCAAAGATAAAGACACTCATTGGTATCACTGAACCTGTGGCCCCTGCGATTACTACATCTACAGATAGCGAGGGTGCAGTAACCCCTGCGTTGTCTACAGGTATCACTGCAGCTGAAGTTTGGAACTTAATTAAAGCTGAAGCTCTTAACTCTACTTATCCTATAGGAGCTATCTACACAGCGATAACTAGCGGTAGCCCTGCGACAGTCTTTGGTGGTACTTGGGTATCCTTTGGACAAGGTAGAGTCCTAGTTGGACATGACGACTCAAGTGAGCCAGATAGTGACTTTGTTGCTTCCTCTACTGACGGTAGTTCTGTACTCGTAGGTGGCGCTAAGACTGCTGATGTGACTGTATCAACTACAGTACCCAGAGATGGTTGGGGTAATGAGCAAGCAGGTAATGCTATGGCTGAACCTAACACAGCAGGGAGATTAATAACTGGTGATGGCAGCACTGAGTCTGGAGAGACTATGGAATCATTAGCTCACGCTTCTGGTGATAGGACATTTACTTCAGCAACTTCAGCAGTGGCTACTCTGCAGCCATACGTTGTTGTCTACATGTGGAAACGTACAGCATAACCTTATGCTTCTTAGTAGACCCCAGGTAGACCCAGGTACTACTAAAGCTTACTGGGTCGCTTAAAGCATAAGAAACACAATGTAAACACAATAAGGAACACAAGTATGGGACAGACGTTACCAATTAGAGGCGTAGGTGACGTAGGTGTTCTTACAGATGTTGCTCCGGCTAACCTACCTCCACAGGCATTCACTAGAGCAAAGAATGTCAGGTTTGACGAAGGTGCTGTAGTAAGAGCCCCAGTCTTTCGTAAAGTAAAAGAATCACTAGGGTTTAACCCCAGGTTCTCCTATGGAACCATCCCCTCATCTGGTCATGGCACTGTCTTAATGGTGTCTGACACCTACGTTATCAAAGAATATGCAAATGGTACTACTACAGACCGCAGTGGTTCCATATCCGCAATGGCATCTAACCAGGCACCTTTCACTGGTTCTACTCTAGCCAACATTACCTACTTCAATAGAAACGACAGAATACCAGTGTACCGCATCAACGGTGGTACTAACTTTGCTGACATACCTAACCAGTCATCTGCTACAGGAGCTAACTGGGTGTCTTCCTGGCGTACAGAGTCTCTCAGGTCCTATGGTGACTTCCTGATTGCCTTAAACATGATAGAAGGAAGCTCAGGCTATCCTACCAGGGTCCGATGGTCTAACTTAGCATTAGCTAACAATGTACCTGACAGTTGGTATGCAGCTGACACAACCAAGTCAGCAGGCTTCAATGATTTAGTACAAATGAAGACAGGTATTGTTGATGGTGCAACTCTAGGTTCTAACTTTATTATCTACAGTAAAGACCAGGTATGGCTCATGGAATTCGTGGGTGGCACCTTTATATTTAACTTTAGAAAACTATTCAGTGAAACTGGTCTTATCAATGCTAACTGTGCATTAGAAGTACAGAACAAGCATTTCTGTTTTGGTACGGATGACATCTATACACACGATGGTAACAGTAAGGTCTCCATTGCAGATGAAAGAGTCAAGTCATACATATTCAATGGTATAAACACAAACAAGCTAGAGAGATGCTTTGTACACCACAATCCATTACTTGAGGAGATATACTTCTGCTACAGCTCAGGTGATGACATGTCTGAGTTCACTAATGGTGACCGTTGTAACCGCGCAGCTGTGTATAACTACAAGAATAACACCTGGTCTTTCTTAGACTTACCTAATGTTTCATCAGCTACTCTAGCTAGTCTTGCGTCTACGTCTACCTATCAAAACGTAGTGGGAACCTACGCAACAATTGGTGGTACCTACCACTCTCAAGAAGCAGGATTTAGCTTACACAATGTATTCGTAGGTCAAGACTCTGCTAGTGACGGTATTACCTCAGACAAGCTCTATGGGTTAGACGGTAGCGAAGACAATACGCTCCTAAGTTTCCCGGTAGATACTGTTGCTACTAAAGCACCTTTCATCGAAAGAGTCGGTATAGACCTAGACGATAGTGTCCCTCTTAGTGGCTACAAAGTGATTACTAAAGTAGTGCCCCAGGCACACACAAATAATAGTAACAAGCAGTTCAGTTTTAACTTTGGTGCAGCTGACCTCATCACAAGCGCAACAGTGTATGAGGCTACAGTAACTTTTGATGCTTCAGTTAGTCACAAGGTAGATACAAGAGCTGCAGGTAGATACCTCAGTTACAAAATGACTTTGTCTGATACAAAAGACTTTAGATTCTTAGGTTTTGATGTAGAACTCACTGCCACTGGCAGAAGGTAGGTCCTAGTATGCCAATTAATGAGCAGACTGACCTTGTCTTACGACAGTACGTCAGAAAGAACTTTCCGACCATTGAATCTAACGTCAACACCTATATCGCGGACGAGCTACAGCGCATAGAGAACGCCATTAACAGTCTCTCTGAGGCATCTATACAGGCAACAGACCAAGCCCCATCGAATCCAAGAAAAGGAACAGTACGCTTTAACGTACTACCGTGGGATGCATTAGGTGATAGCTCTCAAGGTATGGTCGTATACAACGGTTCTGCCTGGGTAGCGGTATGAAAACACCAGTCATAGAAACCGATGATTTCACAGCGTACTACGACCAACACGAAGAACACACGTTTTTACATTGTGATGTCTACCGCTACAACAAATCAGTAAAAACAGATCTGCAGCAAGGGTTAAAACTCTTGTTAGCTATTCGTAAATCACCACTGTTTGCTATCCATGAACTCCACGACAGTAAGCACCTTAAATTTATAACAATGCTAGGTTTTAAATACCTAGAAACCAGACTTTGTCTCGACAACTGTAAAAGAGACATCTATGTAACAGAGGAAATTACCAATGGGTATTGAAGCAGCAATTATAGGCTCTGCAATAGGTGGCTATTCAGCTAACAAATCCGCTAAAGAGCGCAGGGCGAGTATTGAACAAGACCGTACAGATAGGATGGAAGGTTACAATTTCTCCAAGCCCTACATTCAGAGGAGCTACGACAGAGCTGAAGGTGCTTTAAACGATTCTCTTGAGCAAGGAGCATATCAAGGACAAACCTACGCAGACCAAAACCCCTACTTTCAAGCAGGTAACCACTACATGGGTGGTATGGGAGCTATGGGGGGCCAGGGTGCATTCGATGTTATGCAGCAAGGCCAAGGTTTTGCTAACAATTACGCTGACCTCTATCAACAAGGCGGTGCAGACCGTATGCAGAAAGCCCAGGATTATGCTATTGCAAACAGCGATGGTCTGGTAAATGCAGCAATGCGTGATGACAGAAGACAATTAACAGAACAGACGCTTCCAGGAATCAACATGGCTTCCTCTGGAGGTGGGAATATCAATTCCTCAAGAGCAGGAATGGCAGACGCTATTGCCAACCGTGGTTATGACGATAGAAAAGCCGATGTTACTGCAGGAATACAGCGTGACCTCATGGGTCAGTCTATAAATCAGCAGAACCAACAGTTTGCTGACCAAATGAGAGCTAACCAAGGTCTTCAGCAAAGTTATGGGCAGGGCATTAATGCAATGAACCAGTTTGGCAACATGATGACAGGTGCAGGAAACAACTTTATGAATTATCAGCAAGGTTACTTAAATGACCAACGTAACCGCTATGAAGACCAGAGAGACTTTGCTCTTGACCAGAACATTAAGTACCAAGGTGGCATCTTAAATAATGCTGTCTACAACACTACGCCAGGTGATACTCCTGAGAAGCCCAATACCTTAATGTCAACCTTGGGTGGCATGGGTTCTGGTTTCTCTGCAGGTATGAACTTGTTTGGAGGTCCCTAAGATGTACGATTATAACAACCCCCCTTACGGTACTCCTGCCTACTTTGAGAAGATGGAAAGACTCAAGAACGCACACAAAAGCCCTGACCCTATACTAGCGCAGCAGCAAATACAGGCGACACAAGACGCTTATGCTGCAGCTAACCCTCCCAGTCCGGTGTTACAGACAAGAGGTGCCCCATCATACGCAGCAGGTCAGCCTGATAGGTCGGCAGCACCTGGTGGTGCTAATAGGTGGCAACAGTTTAAAGATGGTGCAGCAGGTATCTTAAGTCAAATGACTGGCGGTCCTAACGATAGGATGATGGGCCAGTATGGACAACAGTCTCCAGTAGAAGCTGCTACCCAAGAATTCAACATGACTTCACCAGAAAATCTCCAACATAGAGGTCCAGAACGCTATGTCCCTGCCCCTGTTGTAGATAGCGTAGGTCAAGGACCAATGACTGACCAGGAACGAGCAGCCTTTGCTCTGACTCCTGCAGGTCAAAGACTACTTGCAGCTCAGGCGGTTACCGGAGACCCAGAAGCACAGACTGGTGGACGCAGAGACTCAACCACACTAGCTGCAGCTAAGAAAAACTCAGGTATGTCTTTCGCAGAGAAAATGGGTCGCTACGGTGGTGCCATTATGAACGCAGGTTCCCAAGGTGGTATGGCTCAAGTTGGAGCGATGGGTACTGTTACTGGTGAAATCAAAGACATAGAAAGAGAGCAAGAGAACTTACGTCTACAAAGACAGCAAACGGTTCAGCAAGCTCAACAGGAAAAGTCAGCCGAATTTGATGGAATCATTGGCGAGTACGATACTGCAATAGCACAGATGGATACGCTTTATGGAGATGTTGCAGCAGGTGGAGGGTCTTTAACAGGTCCATTCTCTGGAACTTTAGGAGCTTGGTGGGACACCTTACAAGGCAACCCTGAAGCTTACACCAGACTAGCTATGGACCAGTTCAAAGTCGATGAAATCCTAAAGAATGTAGCAAAAACGAAGGGTGCAATCTCCGATAGAGAAATGGCTACTTTTGAACGTCCTATGCCTAGCATGATGGCTGATGAAAAAGTCTGGTTAGATTGGATTCACGAAAAGAGAGCAGCTGCAGTAAGTGTTAGGAATAAACTACGAGCCATGCAAGGTGGCGGTGGTCCCTCTAACTATAGTCCTGAAGACCAAGCTCTTATAGACCAATACTCTAAGTAAGTACGTCCTTAGTCCCCTCTATTTTTTTCAAGGTATCTCTATGTCTGCACAGCTGCAACAAGCCATTATTAACGCCCATAACGCAGGTGATGTTGCTGCAGCTCAACGATTAGGACAGCTACTAAAACAGCAGAAACAAGTAGCACCTCAGCAAATGTCTAGTCCTTCAGCCGTTGCTCCTCATAGACGTAATCAGCCAAAAGAAACAGACGGTGCATTGGCATTCTCAGTAGACCAGGCTCAGAAAATGTATGGGGGTGCTGCAGAATTAGTAGGACGAGCTGTAAAAAGCCCTGGTATTGAACAATACGGTAAAAACGTCCAGGCACAGCAAGACAAAGACATCGCCAAAGGCGGCTACCAAAGCAAATACAGTACGTTTGAAGACTCTTACAAGAAAGGTGGTATTTCTAGCGCACTAGGATGGGCAGCCGAAGGTGTAGCTGAAAACGCAGCGACCACTGGAGCTTCATTAGTTGGAGCTTTAGGTGTTTCTGCAGCAGCAGTGTACGGTGCCCCTGCTTGGCTAGTTGCAGCTGCAGGTGGTGCCACTGCTCTCAATAACGTGGCCCTCAACACTGGCGAAAACGTCTTAGAACAAAAAGAAAAGTTAGGTGACTTTGATACCGCCTACGCAGCAGGTGCAGGAATAATTGCAGGAGCCCTAGATACTGTCGGTGCAGGGCGAGCTATACCAAAAGACGCTCTTAAAACAATGACTGTAGACCAAATAAAGGAAACTTTAGAGAAACAAGGTAAAGGGGCAGCCGCTAAAGAGTTCATGAAGCGTATGGGTGTTGAAGGTCTGACAGAACAAGCCCAAGAAGGCGTTTCTATGGGCACTACAGCTTCTCTAGGAGGTGAATACACCCCCGAAGAGGTAAGGACTCGTCTAACCGATGCTTTTTTACTTGGTGGTGCTACTTCTGGGACTATGAACGTAGGCGTAGGCACTGCAAAATCTGCAGCCAACCTGGTCCGTGGTAACAGTAAGAGCATAAAGAACGAAGGCGATGTAAAAGCAGCAGCTAGTTTTGCACAACGTATGGCTAATATTGCAAATGCAAATGGCTATGACCTTAAAGATATTGACAAGATGTCTACGAAAGGTGCTAGAGAGACCGTAGACAAAGCACACGTTCAATACACAGAAGAACTCAAGCAAAAGTTTGCAGACTTAAAGTCTCGTGTCAAAGTAACTGACCAAGACAGTCTTGCAGAAGTAGAAGACAAGATTATGACTGCTGCTGCCTATAGAGAAGGCCGCAACAAAACAAAGAACACTGTCGGCAACCAAGAGATGGCTGCTTTAGAAAGACTGACCGGGGACACACGCGAAGGTCAGGAAGCAATGTCTATTCTTAGGCAGCTGAACCAACTGACTGAAGTACACAACGATGGCTACCAAGGTGGTGTCTCCCAGATTACAGACCAATTTGCTCCTTTTGGTGCTTCTGTTGGGTATGACAAAGGTGCTGTAGCTACAGAAAGACTATTAAGACCCTTAGCCTCTGGAAGTGCAGCTATTACTACTGGTGGAAGCTCACTGTTAGCCCAAGCAGCAGCCCAAGGTACAGGTAGATTAATTGACAAGGTAACTGGCAAGCGTTCTAAGGTTGCTAATTACGTCAAAGAAAACTCAGGTAACCAGGGCATCCCAGGTTCTAATGCGGCAAGTCTCCGTGAAACTAATATAGCAGCACAGGAAGCAGTTGCAGCCCAGGAAGAAGAAGCTCGTCTACGCCAGGAACAATATACTGAAGAAGAGCGTCAAGCTAACCTAAGAAGAGTTCAGCAAGGTGCCCCTCCGCAGCAAGGCAGTCCAGAAGACATTATGCGAGATGCAACCGGGTTAGACCGCTCTGGTCTTGCCCAAGTAATCCGAATACTGAAAGCAAACCCAAATACACTTCCTGCTACCACACGAGCTATCGAAGCTTACGAAACTAGTGTAGCTACTGGAGGTCAAGTAGATTTTGGTTTATACCGTGACATAAATGCTCTTGTTGACCAATACCCTCAACTTCAAAACCTGATGGTTAGACCTCGTAATGCCCAGTCAGCAGCCCAAGGACAAGCTCAACAGCAGCTCTCACAAAAAGAACAGAACTATCAGCGTGGTATAGAGAACAACCGTGCAGAAGCAGCTCGTATTACTGAAGCAGTAAACGCAGACAGTACTATTCCTGTACAGCAAAAAGCAATGCTATTGAACACACTTGAAGAAATGCAGCTAGACCTAGGTCTCAACCCAGTCTCTCGTCTTCAGGCAATGGCAAGACGTTTGGAAGAGAAAGGAGTTCCTGGTCCTACTGTAGAGAAATACCTTGGTCAATACTTACAGCGAGTTATGGCACAGCAAGGAGCTAAAGAAGAACGCGATGCAGCTCAAGATGACGTGATGGAAATCGATGAGTCTAGGGCACCCTCGTTTACAAATAGCCCAGGTAGAATTAGTCCGGCTATGCCGACAGGTAAATCACCACTGTTCGATGCAAATGTAGAAAAAACCCCAGTAAGTTTAACCCTTATTAACCAAGACCCAACGCTGCCGAAAAGAATAGTAGACAAAATGCGTCCTTACGTACCTTTTCGTGAGGCACCGTCTGATGACCAAAGTTTCTTAGAGCAAGCAGTTGACTTTATGAAAAACAATTTGGTGGCTCTGTACGGAAGTGTTTCTCCAGAATATAGAGATAGGTCAAAACTTTGGTACGTTGGTGCAAATAAATTATCTCAAGGTGCTGCAGATACCTATGGGCAGACTTTAGAGGCTGTTGCAGGCGTAATGTCTGCACTTAGTCCTGGTCTAGATTGGTATGTAAACTACGATATTGGCGTAAGACTGTTAGACATTTACACAAATCACCAAGACACTGTTTTTGGAAATGCAGAGTTTGAGTCTGCAATGAAATTTGTTAACAACATAAAAGTCAAGACACCAAGACAAGAGGTGAATAAGGCTAATCACAAGGCTGTTATAGAGAGTATGCAAGGTAAAACTCTTTCTGAACTAAGCCCTGCAAAACAAGCATACTTTGTAAGATTTTATGATGTTGCAAACGCTACGGAGCGTGGACATAGGATAGTCACACCAGAAGGCGAACTTGGTGATTTTGTCTTAAATAAAAATGGCTCAAAAAAGGCAGCAGTATTTTCCGATTTTCCTCCTATCGCTACTGCAATGGCAATCCTAGCTAATCCTTCAACTGAAAACATTAGTGCATTAATGGGCATAGGTCATAAAAGACGTAATTTCTATAACAATATACTAGACCCCATGAATGACCAAGGCGATGTAACTATTGATACACATGCTGTTGGAGCTGCATTGTTTTTACCACTGGCACAAACGTCTGTTGAAGTAGTAAATAACTTTGGTACACCCGACAGTAAAAATATTGGTTCTTACGGTACCTATGGAGTTTATGCAGAGGCATATCGCAGAGCTGCTGAAGAAGTAGGCATACTTCCGCGTGAGATGCAGTCAATTACTTGGGAGGCAGCTAGAGGTTTATTCCCTGCCACTTGGAAGAGCCAAAAGAAAAATGTAGACTCAATTAGAGCTATCTGGGAGGACTACAAAAATGGTAAACTTAGCTTAGACAAAGCGAGGCAAACAGTATATGAAACAGCAGGGAATATTAGAGCAGCCCAGTGGGAAAACGACAGACCCAACTTTGCAATTAATGAAGGAAATGTCCTTCAAAATGACACAGGAAACATACCTGGGTCTGGCTTATCCAGAGGGAATCAACTCAGAAGCGGAAGCGTATCTACCGGAGGAGTTCCACAGTCTCCCCAAGAAATAGACCTATCTGCAGCACCAGGTTCAGGAGCATTAACGCAACCTGAGTCACCCCAAATACCATTCGACTTCACTACACCTACCGTTGGTCAAATCAAGGATAAACTTGAGGATGCCAAGGGTGCAGTGCAGATGGTCATTGGTAAGCCTGGCACTAAGTTTGAGAAAGGCTTGTCTAGCTATGAAGACTACAAGCAACTCGCAGACCTACTTGATGTGTCTATAGGTGTCTACGACAGTCAAAAAGATTTCATGCGTGACTTCCCTGTAGGTGAAGCTACCCTGGGTGTGTTTGGTGTTGCGAAAGGTGGTGTTTCAGGTCAAGTCGGGCTCATAAAAGGAAACAAAGAGCAGGACTTTATACAGACTTTAGCTCACGAAGTAAGCCACGCACTTGAGTCTCGTCCACAAAGTAATCAAGAGTCTCCTCTTGTGCTAGGTAGAAAACTATCTCAGAGACATGAGCAAGCTGCAGCTGACAAAAAGTCTAGCGTCTATTTAGGTAGCTTGCGGTCAAAGATGAGAAAAGAAATATTCAATGAGACACCTGTTAAAGATGAAATAGAAGTTCTACAGGACGGTACTGTTGTATCTATAGCAGCTCGTCCTGATTTACCAGGTAGACCTATACGTTTAAATGTAGACAACTCTATCGAGACATACTCTGCTGCTAACCCAGATGCTACTGTTGCTCAAATCTTTAGTGACGTAGTGCCTCAGTTCAGACAATACCAAAGTTACATCAAAGGCGATGCTGAGTTTGCTGTAGACCCAGTTATGTACTATTTGATAAATCCTAAAGCTATGAAGAAGGATATGCCTAACACCTTTAAGTTTATCCAAAAGCATTTCAACGAAAGTAACATTCCTATCAAGTTATACGCTAGTCCACTAGCGACCATCGTAGCTATTCTAATGGCAGGAATGATAGGTGGAGAAGAAGAAGAAGAGAACCCAGGCATCTTGACCCCAGGACCTGGGATGTTGTCAGCCTAAAAGGAAACCCCCATGAAAGTGAGAGCATATGACCTGGTCAACATTTTGAGCCAGGTAGACCTAGTTAAATCATCAAAGTTACTGTCCCAAGAACAAAAGCAGCATGTCTTCAAGGAAATGCTGACAGACCTTCCTATGGACATGTTCTGTAGCGGTCAAAAGAATACAAGAGCTGTGCTAACTGACGTTTTAACGAAGGAGATAAAACCAGATGAGCCCAAGAAAAAAGTCGCCCCCAAAAGTAAAAAACCCAAACATGGCGAGAAAAAATAGTTACTTCAAGACACTCATGTCCACACCAGAAGGACGAGAGTTAAGAAGACAATGGTCGACAAAGCCAAGGAAAAACCCTGGTAGACCTGTGGGTGTTCCTGACGGACATACAAAAGAAACAATTGCTCCTATCAGAGAACAAGCCAAAAAAGACGCTAAAAAGGTAGTAAAAATTATGACTGAGAAATACAACATCGAAGATGAGTATCAAAAGGAAGCTCTCACCACTGCAGTAGAAGTTATGCGGTTAGACGGACAATCCAGAGAAAGACTAGCAGCTGCACGTTTAGTTTTAGATTTTACTAAAAGTAAGCCTGCGTCAAAGTCTGATGTCTCTATTAGTAGAGCCGAAGATTTCCTAGCATCCCTGTTAACTGATGAAGAAGAGCAAACATATGAACAAGCAGCTGAAGGAAGTACGGAAGAAACTGCTGACTGATTTCGATTTTTACTCTAAGTCTGCCCTCAAGATAAGAACTAAAGAGGGCAAGATTCACCCCCTCAAGTTAAACGCTGCACAGACAATACTTAACAAAGCTGTTGAAGACCAATTGTCTACTGAAGGCAAGATACGCATTATCATTCTTAAAGCTAGGCAGCAGGGTCTTAGTACTTACACTGGTGGATACCTTTATTACTCAGTGAGTCAGCAAGCAGCTAGAAAAGCTATGGTCATTACGCACCATGCAGATTCGACCAGGGCTCTCTTTGATATGACCAAGAGATTCCACGAACACTGTCCAGATATTCTCAAGCCACACACTAAATACAGTTCACGAAGGGAGATAAGCTTTGATGTTCTTGATTCATCTTTTGTTGTTGCAACGGCAGGTGGTGAAAGCATTGGTCGAGGTGAAACACTTACTCATGTCCACGCTTCAGAACTTGCGTTTTGGCAGAAATCTACGGCCTTGGACAACTGGAATGGACTCACTCAAGCAGTTCCTAGCTCCCCCGGCACAGCTATTTTTGTCGAGAGTACGGCTAACGGTGTCAATGGTATTTTTTATGACCTTTGGCGTGGTGCTATTAATGGTACTAATGGTTATGTTCCTGTGTTTATCCCTTGGTATATTGACCCTGCGTACCGTGAAAGTGTGCCAGAGACATTTGAAAGGACTCCTGAAGAAGAAGACCTAGTAGACAAATATGACCTAGACAATGAGCAGCTAATGTTTAGGCGTAAGAAGATAGCCCAGAATGGTATCGACTTGTTTCGTCAGGAGTATCCATCGTATGCCGATGAAGCCTTTCTGACTACTGGTAGACCTGTGTTCAACCCTGAGCAACTAGCAGAACAATTGACAGTTACAAGAGACCTAGAGTCTCGTCTTGCCTTAGAAGGCGAAGAGTTCGAGAACAACCATCGTGGTGAGCTTTTTGTCTTTAGACCTCATGTCCCTGGTGAACAGTATGTCATTGGGGCTGATGTTGCTATGGGTGTTCGTGGGGGTGACTACAGTTGCGCTCAAGTATTGGACTCAAAGAAACGCCAGGTAGCAATCTGGAGAGGTCATGTCCACCCTGATTACTTTGCGACAATCCTTTATAAGCTTGGTGAGTACTACAACGAAGCTCATATCTGTGTAGAAAACAACAGTCATGGAATCCTGACATGTACACGCTTAGGTAAAGACATGGCTTATGGCAACTTCTATACAGAAGTTCAACACGACAAAGTAACTGACAGAGAAACTGTAAAACTTGGATTCTCTACTACCTCAAAAACTAAACCCCTAATCATTGACAAACTAAGAGCGTCAATGCGTGAGAATGAAATAGAACTCAATGACAAAGTCACTATTAGAGAAATGATGACATACATAGTCACTGAGTCAGGTGCTATGCAAGCAGAATCTGGTTGTTTTGATGACTGCGTTATGTCCTTGGCCTTAGCAAATTATGTGCATGAGGGTGCCTGGGACCCTATTGATTCTTCAGACAGCTACTACATAGAGATGGTATAAAAATGGCAAAGAAGCTAAAAGAGAAAAAACTGTCAGACGGCAATATCGTTGCCCTGGTAGACGAGCAGGTAGGCTTATCTGTCGGATATGCAGACTCAGAGCTATCCACAGAAAGAGCTAAGATAGTCGACTACTACAACGGTACGCTGCCTAAGCCAGTGCATGAGGGTAACTCTAAGTATGTTTCTTTAGATGTCTACGATGCAGTTGAGAGCCTTAAGGCAGCTTTGTTAGAGACATTTAGCGCAGGCAACAAGACAGTGCGCTTTGCTGCACAGAATGAAGATGACGTAGAGAAAGCCAAAGTCTGCACAGAGTACACAGACTACGTTGTCCACCGTCAGAATGACCTCTACACGACTATGTCTACGGTTATACATGATGGACTTATTGCTAGAGCAGGTGTCGTTAAGGTGTTCTGGGAGGAATCAGTAGAGTATGACTATGAAGAGTTCACTGATATTACCGATAGTGAGTTGAACCTACTGCTTGCACAAGAAGGCGTAGAGTTAACAGAAAGCTCTACTGATGAGTTAGGCCTTATTTCAGGCACCATTAGTATTGAACAAGACACTAGCCAGGTAATCATTGAAAACGTAGCTCCTGAAGAGTTTCTAATTGAAACACAAGCAAAAAGCCTAGAAGACGTTAACTTCTGTGCTCACAGAACTAAGAAAACACTGTCCGACCTGCGTCTCGAAGGTTACTCAGAAAAGCTTATAGAAAAGATTGGTGAACATCACGATGTCGACATGGATACAGACCCAGAGGTACTTGCTAGGTTTGACAACGTAGGTAACTTCCGTGGCACAAAGACTGGCGGTTACCAGGACCAGGTCCGTAACGTCATGGTCTACGAAGCGTACATTATGCTAGACGTAGAAGGCTCAGGTGTCGCTGAGTTATACCGTGTCATTAAGGCAGGTAACGTCTTACTACTAAAAGAGAAGTGCGCTAGAAAACCATTTGTTACTTTTGTACCTCTGCCAGTGCCTCACAGCTTCTATGGTAACAACTATGCAGACAAAGTAGTTGCTACTCAAAATGCTAGGACTATATTGACTAGGTCTATCTTAGACCACGCCATGATTACTAATAACCCACGTTACACAGTGGTAAAAGGTGGTCTCACCAATCCTCGCGAGTTAATAGATAACAGAGTAGGCGGCATTGTTAACGTGAGTCGTGCAGATGCCATTTCACCTATGATGCAAGCCCCTCTAAACCCCTTTATCTTCAACACGATACAGATGTTAGACGAAGACAAAGAAGACACTACAGGCGTGTCTAAGATGTCTCAGGGGCTAAATAAAGACGCTATAAGCAAGCAAAACTCAGCCGCTATGGTTGAACAGCTTGCGACCATGTCTCAACAGCGTCAAAAGATTATTGCTCGTAACTTTGCTACTCAATTTGTTAAGCCTTTGTTTCAAGAGGTTTACCAACTGGTCTGTGAGAATGAGCAGCAGGAACGTATTGTCGAGTTGTCTGGTAAGTATGTACCTTGTAATCCACGCGACTGGAAAGAGAAACGCGATGTCGTCATTGAGTTAAACCTTGGCTATGGAGAGCAAGAGAAAGAGTCTCAGAAGTACCTGGCACTACATTCCATGATAACGGCTGACCCTAACCTATCAAAGATGTACCAGGCACCTAACCAGTATGCTTTAGCATCAAAGATTATGGAGCTGACAGGCATCAAAGAAGTCAGTGCCTACCTCACTAATCCTGAGAACCTACCACCTGAGCAGCCAGACCCTGCAGAAGAAATGCAGATGCAAATGGCACAGAAGCAACTTGAGATACAAGAGCGGCAAACGGCTATGGCAGAAACTAAGGCTCAAGTAGAAGCACAGATTAGTCAAATGAAGCTAGAGCTTGAGAAAGCTAAAGCTGAGAACCAACACGCTATTCAGTCTGACAACCTCGACCTTAAGGAAGAGCAGCTGAAGCACAAGAAGTTAATCGCTGCAGCAGAGCTGTTACTAGCTCAACAAGCTGATGAGATTACCGCCATTGCATCACCTAACGGTTAATGCATTGACTTTTAAACCCCCCAACCTATGTTCTTAAAGGAGAGCAAAAAATGACTGAAGAAGAACTAACTTTACTTGGTAATGACGCGGAAGCACTGTTAAACACAGAAGCTTTTACTAAAACAATGAACACGATGGTCGATGCTACTGTCCAGGCATTCTTAGGTTCTGCACCCGATGAGGCAGACAAAAGAACTGAAGCTTATGGACACTATCGTGCCCTGGTCGACATTATTAATACACTGCGTCAGCAAGTCGAAGTGCGTGACCAAATCGATGCCAAAGTAAATGAAACTAACGATGAAGAAGAAGTAACTACTGAAGAGGAATAAGACCATGCCTAACGGTAACGTCAATAGCAATTCCATTTCTGAAGCAGCACTGACATTAGACGATGCTGCAGAAGCCATACTTGGAAATTGGGAGGACCCGGAAACGGTATCCGAAGAAGAACAAGAGGCAACAGATGAAACTACAAGTGAGACTGAAGTAGAAGAATCTGTCGAAACTGAAGATGAAACTGAAGACCTAGAAACTGATGAGGACGATGAGGACCCTGAAGAAGAGGAGCCTGAAGATACTGAAGATGACCAGGAAGAATCAGAAGAACAAGACGAAGACAGTGAAGAAGCTGAAGTCGTTGCGTTTGACGATGATACCCTGGTAGAAATTAGTGTCGATGGTGAATCCAAACAGGCATCTATCAAAGACCTCAAAAGATTGTATGGTCAAGAAGCATCTTTAACTAGAAAGTCTCAAGAAACAGCATCACAGCGCAAGATGGCTGATGAGCAACTGCAAAAAGCTGATGCGTCATTAAAAGCAATGATTAGTCGAGCCCAAGAACGGTTTAAGCCTTACTCTGAAGTAGACATGTTAGTAGCGTCTAAAAACATGAGTGCGGAGGATTTTACCCAACTAAGGGCAGAAGCTAAACAAGCCGAAGATGACCTCAAGTTCCTAACTGAAGAGGCCGATGGTTTCTACGGATACGTTAAACAGCAACAGTCCCAAGCTATGCAAGACCAAGCTAAGGAATGTGTCAAAGTTCTCCAGAGAGAAATCCCTGACTGGAACAATAGTATGTATAACGACATTCGTCAGTACGCCATTACTAACGGTTTACCTGAGGAAGCCGTCAATCAATATGTCGACCCTAATGTAATTATGTTACTGAATAAGGCTCGCATGTTTGACCAAACTACTAAGGTAGCCACCGTGAAAAAAGCCAAAGCAGCTAAAAAGGTCCTACGAACTAAGAAGGCACCACCGTCTAAAACTGACATTAAGCGTAACCGTCAGCAAAAGAATGTGGACCGTCTACGAAGTAACAGTAATGACCTGGACAACATTGCAGATGTAATCATGTCAAATTGGGAATGATGCTTCCTAAATCTCAATTTTTTAATAAGGTAATAAATAATGACTATGTTACAAAGTTACGCCACTGTTGGACTAGCAGAAGACGTTAGCCAAACTATTGCTAATATCTCTCCTACTTCTACACCATTCCAGTCAATGATTAAAAGCGAGAAAGTATCTGCTCGTACATTTGAATTTCTTGAAGATTCAATTCGTGCTGCAGGAACTAACGCGCTTGTAGAAGGAGCTGACGCTGCGACTACTGCTATTGGTCAGCCTACTGTACGTTCTAACACGACCCAAATCATCGGTGAAGCATTTAAAGTTGCTGCTACTGTTGATTCAGTGAAAACTCATGGACGTGCAAAAGAGACAGCTTATGCCCTCGCCAAGACACTAAAAGCAATCAAGCTTGACGTAGAAAAGGCCCTAATCGGTGTTGACCAAGCTGCTGTTGCAGGTAGTGCAAGTGCTGCTCGTAAGATGGCTTCCATCTCTCAGCAAATCTCTACTACTGTAGATGCAGGTTCCAACTCAACTGACGCGCTTACAGAGGCCAAGTTGATTGAGCTACATCAGACCTGTTACACCAATGGTTCTGAGCCAACAGTGCTTATGATTAAACCTGCAGATGCCACTATTATTAGTGGGTTTGCTACAGCCACTGGTCGTAACCGTGAAATCGATGCGAAGACATTGGTTAATGTTATTGACGTAATACTCACGCCTTTTGGCGAGTTACGAACTGTCATCAACAGAAATCAATTGTCAACTCACGCATTCTTGGTTGACCCATCCATGTTTAAGCAGTGTGTACTGCGTCCGTTTACTCGTACTTTGCTTGCGAAAAATGGCGATGCAGATACTCATTTCGTAGTGGGTGAGGTCAGTAACAAGCATGTCAACTATTCCGATTCTGGAATGATTACTGGTCTGTCTTAAGTTTCATAGATAGCTAGTAACTTGTAGTACTTGCGGTGGGGCCTGGGTATCCAGGTTCCGCTCTCCTTACTGGAGCCTGGGTCTCACTGCATTTTATTTATTCAAAGGAGAAGCTATGTCTACCATAGACACAAAAACCACCATGCACGATGTGCAGACAGGAGTCCTTAGAGACAACGATGATAGCAACTTTACTATCAAGCAAACACAACACATTCCTCAGAGCTTCCTAGATACTCTTAAGAGACAAAAAGAAAGCTCCTTAGACTTCAAAGAGAAAGACTACATGACTGTTGCTTCAGTCCCTGTTTCTGTCCATGAGAAGTGGCTACGCGAAGGTTTTGACATGATGAAGGAGCCTGCGTTCAAGATAGTTGCCAGGTTAAAACAAGAAGACCTGGACGCATTTATCACAACTAAAAAGAAGGTATAACTATGAACAAGGGTAGTCTAAGAACCCAATTTAAAGCTGTCTTAAACCGCAGCGATATCACTGATACCCTTGCTGATACCTTTATTGACCAGGGCATCACTAGAATCCAAAGGACTCTACGAATACCCTCGATGGAAGCCAAGCACACTTATAACATCTCTACGTCTATCACAAGCATTGTGCTGCCGTCTAACTTCCTAGAAGCGATTGACCTCTACTATGACAATAGGACCTTAGTAAGAATTCCTATGGCTGAAATGCAGGACCTAAAGAAAGCAGGCACACAAGGCAGTCCTTATTACTTTACCAGGGAAGGCTCTACGTTCTTGGTTAGCCCATACCCAAGCAGTGGTAGTCTAACTCTTAACTACTATGCTCAATTTGTCGATATGGTCTCTGACTCTGATGAAAATGCATTAGCAGCTATTGCGCCAGACTTAATCATTTATGCAGCTCTAACTTATGCATCTGACTATTACTTAGACGAAAGGTCTCCAGTGTTTGAAAGTAAATACCAGGCATTCCTCGATGAGATACAAGTACAGGCAGATGACCAAGAGTTAGCCGGGTCTCTCCAAAGCATAAGACCTGCGTATTCCCTATAACAAAAAAGGAGCTTATTCATGGCTAAATCAAGTTTCTTTAGTACTACTGGTATTACTGCAACCAATACTAATGTAATCGAATCATCAGTTATCTCTGCTGCCAATAGTGCAGAACTTGCGGCAAGTGCATTTGATTCCTTAGACGACAAGTACTTAGGCAACAAGTCATCTAATCCGACTGTAGATAACGATGGTGATACTTTAGTTGTCGGCACTTTGTACTTCAACACTGTATCCAACGAAATCAAGGTTTACAAAGCAAACGGATGGGAATCACTGACTGCGGCAGGTTCTCTTCAGGTATCTAACAATCTGTCTGACGTAGCAAGTGTAGAAACTGCGCGTAGCAACTTGTCGCTTGGAAACTCTACGACAGACACTTATTACATAAAGTCTAGAGCCTCCTCTGGCACAGCTATAAAAGTCGAAGGCACTATTGAGGCTTCAGGTAGCATGGATGCAACGGCTTACAAACGAAGTGGGACTACCTTTTTAGATCCTACAGGCGAACTTACTAACGTCACCTTAGACGCAGGAAACTTTTAATAACTTATACAACAACACCAAATGAGGCTCTCCCCCCATGGCACAAACGATTAAAATCAAAAGAAGTACAGGCTCTTCAGCACCTTCAACACTTGCAAATGGTGAGTTAGCCTACCTCAATAACTCTGCAAATAAAAAGCTATACATTGGCCGTCCTGGAGGCGGTACTGGTGACATAGATGTAATCGGTGGTAAAGATTTTACTGACAAGCTAGACCTCATTGGTGCGGCCAACGGAACCAATGCCGCAGATGCAAGTGTTGTAGCCTCTGCAAATAACTTAG
>ENA-OQVM01001064-OQVM01001064.1-marine-metagenome-genome-assembly--contig:-NODE-1064-length-38375-cov-6.483602_pt1 | contig 38375 bp, 37 predicted proteins | sample MGYA00237776_ERZ505498 | MGnify/ENA primary metagenome ERZ505498 (study PRJEB26159, sample SAMN06265151) | marine metagenome | isolation source: Helgoland LTER site | place: Germany:Helgoland, sampling...
CGGGACGGCAGGATTTGAACCTGCGACCACTACACCCCCAGTGTAGTGCGCTACCAGGCTGCGCTACGCCCCGATTTCAAGTGGGCAATCATACAGGCACGGGGTGCTTTTGCAACCAGAATAGTCTGCGATGGTTACTCTTTGTCGAGTAAGGTGATTATGCCTTCAAGCTCGGAGATAGTTTGCTCGATAAGCTGCTTGTACGGGGTCTGTTCTTCTTTGCTGGATTCGCCTTCTAAACGCTGGCGTGCGCCACCAATAGTGAAGCCCTGTTGATAGAGCAGGGAACGAATTTGGCGAATCAGTACTACATCTTGACGCTGATAGTAACGGCGATTACCACGACGTTTAACCGGATTTAAGCTGGGGAATTCCTGCTCCCAATAACGCAGAACATGTGGCTTTACTTCACAGAGCTCGGCGACTTCGCCGATGGTGAAGTAACGCTTTCCTGGAATAACAGGCAGTTCGTTATTGTTACTTGGTTCCAGCATAGTTCTCTACTCGCGCCTTTAATTTCTGGCCTGGCTTGAAGGTCACTACACGCCGTGCGGAGATGGGGATTTCTTCACCGGTTTTGGGGTTGCGTCCCGGCCGGCTTTTTTTGTCACGTAGCTCAAAATTCCCGAAACCAGACAGCTTAACCGAATCATTATTTTCCAATGCTAGTGAGATTTCACTGTAAAACATTTCGACGATTTCCTTGGCCTCGCGTTTGTTGAGACCCAGTTCTTCGAACAACATTTCAGCTAAATCAGCTTTGGTTAACGCACCCATTTATACACCTAACGTTTTTGCGTGACATTGCCACACAAGAGTAATTCCCTGCTTTGAACTGGAGGTTTTAATCAGCCTCTTAGCTCAGCTTTAAATTTATTGTCGAGCTTCTTCACGACTCGATCTATGGACATATTAATTTCTTCGTCGGTAAGAGTGCGCGAAGCGTGCTGAAACGTCAAGCCTAACGCGAGACTTTTTCCTTTGTTATCAATATCTTTGCTCTGATAAACATCAAACAACATTAAATCAACCAGATGCTCGCCAGCCGCGTTGCGCGCTTCCGACATCATATCCGCAGAGGCAATTTGGCCGTCCACAAGGAATGCCAAGTCGCGACGAACAGCGGGGAATTTACTCACTTCATTGAATTTAGGCAGTCGGCTTGCGCTGATTTTGGCCACATCAACTTGGAATAGGTAGACCGGGGTACTGAAGTCTAACTGCGCCCGAAGCCTTGGATGCAACTGCCCTATCCAACCGACTTGCTCACCATTGCGCGATAGCATTGCCGATTGACCTGGGTGCAGTGCGAGATGCTCGGCGGCGGTAAAACTAAACTGCTCTGCTAATCCAGTGAGTGCGAGAACCGATTCCAGATCGCCTTTAAGATCAAAGAAATCGACCTTGTCTTTGCTCGCGGTCCAGCCAGATGGTGTGCGTGAACCGCAGATCAATCCGGCCAGGGCCATATTCTGGGTTAGCTCACCACTTTCACCTGGGACAAAACACTGGCCGGCTTCGAAAATACGTACACGATTTTGCTGACGATTAAGGTTATAGATCGCTGTGGATAACAACCCGGGCCAGAGGCTGGTGCGCATAACTGACATATCGGCGGATATAGGGTTTTGCAGCGCTATACCCACAGTGTCAGGATCAACCAACGTTTGCAATTCTGGGTCGACAAAACTATAGGTCACCGCTTCTTGGTAACCGCTGGCAACCAGTTGCTGCCTAAAGATACTCAGGTCTTGCTGACGCTCGGGCTTGGCCTGTAACTCAAGAGCCATAGTGGGCGTCGAGGTGGGAAGATTGTTGTAGCCATAGATCCGCGCTACTTCTTCAACCAGGTCCTGCTCAATGGCAATATCAAAGCGCCAGCTCGGGGCAACCCAGGTTGAACCCTGGTCGTCACGGGCAACAAAGGTGAGGCCTAGGCGGGCCAAGATATCGTCTATTTCGCTAGCGCCAATCACTACACCCAACTGCTGAGCTAAATGTGCGTCGCGCAGCTTTATAGTGGCTGGTGCTGGCAGATGCTCGGCGGACTCTTCGATGACAACAGGTCCGGCCTGACCACCGCAGATTTCAAGCATTAGCGCTGTGGCGCGCTCAATAGCAGCTACCTGTAGTTCTGAGTCAACACCGCGTTCAAAGCGATGGGATGAATCGGTGTGCTTGCCATAGTTGCGCGCTTTACCGGCAATCGCCAGGGGGTTAAACCAGGCGCTCTCGAAAAGGATATCGGTGGTGTCATCGCCAACTGCGGATTCATCGCCGCCCATAATACCGGCCATGGCCAGTGCTTTGCTGTTATCGGCAATAACCAATGTCTGGGTATCGACTACTACTTCAGAATCATCGAGGAGTTTTACTTTCTCATCGCGACCCATGCGCACAACAATACCACCATCAACCTTGGACAGATCGAAGGCATGCATTGGCTGGCCTAGTTCGAGCAATACATAGTTGGTTACATCTACCGCTGGACCCAAGCTGCGCACACCACTGCGGCGCAATTTCTCTTGCATCCATTGAGGTGTTGGCTGACCCAGGTCGAGATTGCGTATTACGCGGCCTACATAGCGCGCACAGGCCTCTGGAGCCTCAAGTGTAATACTTATGCGGTCTTCGATAGCCGCAGCTACAGGGGTACAGGCTTGCTCTGTGACTGCAGTCTTATTGAGCACGCCCACTTCACGGGCGAGACCGCGAATACTGAGGCAGTCACCGCGGTTAGGTGTTAGATCGACTTCAATAATATTGTCATTGAGTTCCAGATAGTCGATCAGATCGCTACCAACGCTGGCATCAATGGGAAGTTCCCAGAGGCCATCATCGTCATCGCCCAGCTGTAGTTCAGTCTGAGCACAGAGCATACCAAAGGACTCAACACCTCTGAGCTTGGCTTTTTTAATCTTGAAGTCGCCGGGCAGTTTTGCACCCACCGTGGCGAATGGCACTTTAATACCAGCGCGAGCGTTTGGTGCACCACAGACGACCTGGGCGATTTCGCCGCCACCAGCAACCTGACAGACACGAAGCTTGTCCGCATCCGGATGCTGTTCTACAGAGACAATCTCACCGACCACTACACCAGACATTTCTGGCGCGGCGCTCTCTAAGGCATCCACTTCCAATCCCGCCATGGTCACTTGGGCCACTAGGTCTTCGGTTGAAATACTCGGGTTAACGGCTTGACGCAACCAGGATTCACTAAATTTCATTGTCTACCCAGCCTTAAAATTGTTTGAGGAAGCGCAGATCGTTTTCGAAAAACAATCGCAGATCGGTGACGCCGTAGCGCAACATAGCCAGTCGCTCGACACCCATACCAAAGGCAAAGCCGGTGTATTGTTCAGTGTCGACATTACAGCTTTCAAATACATTGGGATGCACCATGCCGCAACCCATTACCTCTAGCCAGCCAGTCTGGCTGCAAATACGACAGCCTTCACCCAAACAGTTGGTACACTGAATATCGACTTCGGCAGATGGCTCTGTAAAGGGGAAGTAAGAGGGCCGAAAACGTACCGGCAAGTCTGCTTCGAAAAAGGCTTTTAAAAATTGATCGATCACACCTTTGAGGTCGGCAAAACTGATGTTCTTGTCCACTACCAGGCCTTCAACCTGATGGAACATAGGCGTGTGAGTTATGTCAGAGTCACAGCGGTAAACACGGCCGGGACAGATGATGCGAATCGGTGGCGCCTGCTTTTCCATGGTGCGGACCTGAACCGGTGAGGTGTGGGTACGCAGCACTGTGGAAGGATTGACATAGAAGGTGTCATGCATAGCCCGAGCCGGATGATGGCTGGGGATATTGAGCGCTTCAAAGTTGTGGTAGTCGTCTTCAATTTCGGGGCCGGTCTCGACGTCATAGCCGATTCGGGTAAAGAACGCTTCGATGCGCTCCATAGTGCGGGTCACTGGATGCAATCCACCCACCGCTTCACCGCGACCTGGCAAGGTCACATCTATAGTCTCACTGGAGAGCTTGGCATAGAGTGCCAGGGTTTCCAGTGCTTCTTTCTTTTCGTTGATACGCGCCTGCAGCGCCTGCTTGACCTCATTGATCTTGGCGCCGGCAGCCGGCCGCTCTTCGTTGGAGAGTGCGCCCAGGCCTTTTAACAGCCCAGTTAGCCTGCCTTTTTTGCCGAGAAACTCGACACGCAAATCGTCCAGTGCACCGAGTTCGGTGGCTGCGGCAATCGAGGCCTCAGCTTCACTGGCAATCTGTTCCAATTCAATCATTAGGGGTCACCACAGTAGTTCAGTCAGCTATCTTATATTACTGATAAAAAAATAGGGAAAGAGCGTTGGCCCCTTCCCTATTCGATTAGCTTGTTACAACGCCTGCCGGAGCAGGTGAGTCGCTATTTAAGCTAGGGCAGCTTTGGCTAGATTAACTACTGCACCAAATGCTGCTTTGTCATGTACTGCCAAGTCGGCGAGTACGCGACGGTCGAGAGCAACACCTGCTTTGCTCAGACCATTGATCAATCTGCTATACGCCAATCCCTCAACACGAGACTGGGCATTGATACGAGCAATCCAAAGTCTACGGAACGTGCGCTTCTTGGCGCGACGGTCACGATAGGCGTATTGACCTGCTTTGGTAACAGCCTGAACTGCTACGCGATAAACACGGCTACGAGCTCCGTAATATCCTTTGGCTTGCTTTAAAATCTTCTTGTGACGACGACCGGCTTCAACACCGCGTTTTACTCTAGGCATATCTTTTTCCTCCCAAAACTAGTTAATTAGACGTTACGCAGCATGCGATCGACGCGTGGTTTGTCAGCAGCATTCAGAATGCTGGTGCCACGGAGTTGACGCTTACGCTTCGTTGTCATTTTGGTGAGGATGTGGCTCTTGTGCTGGTGCTTGTGCTTGTAACCAGAAGCCGTTTTTTTGAAGCGTTTTGCCGCTCCACTGTGTGTCTTACCTTTTGGCATTGCTGTTCTCCAAATTGAGAGTTAGTTTAATCAAGAAGAGACGCCCGGACAGCCTGCCAAAAAATGTGGCTGAACGCGGGTCGCGTTAAATTACTTCTTCTTGCTACGTGGTGACAGAACCATGATCATTTGACGACCTTCCATTTTTGGAAACTGTTCCACTTGTGCCAGCTCAGCGAGATCCGCTTCAATGCGTTTCATCATGTCCATACCGAGCTGCTGGTGAGCCATTTCACGACCGCGAAAACGCAGCGAGATTTTAGCTTTATCACCATTTTCCAAGAAGCGAACTAAGTTGCGCAACTTGATTTCGTAATCGCCCTGATCTGTACCAGGACGAAACTTCATTTCTTTAACCTGTGTCTGCTTCTGCTTTTTCTTCTGCAGGGCGACTTTCTTCTTAATATCAAAGACATGTTTGCCGTAGTCCATGATTTTACACACCGGAGGCTCAGCATCTGGGGAAATCTCAACCAGATCCAGTGTCTCTTTCTGCGCAGCTTCGAGAGCAGCCTCAAGGCCAACTACGCCAACCTGACTACCATCTGATGCAACCAATCGAACTTCGGGGGACGTTATATTTTCGTTTAGACGTGCCCGTTTGCTGTCTTTTTTAATAAGCTTTACTCCGTTTCAACACAAATACGCCCGCGTCGTTCCGTCTCAGAGGTAAACATGTCTTCAACCTGTTGCAGCGGCAAGCTGCCAAGGTCTTTTCCATCTCGAGTTCGGACCGCCACCGTGCGCGATTCTTTTTCATTATCACCAACAACGAGAATGAATGGGACTCGCTGCATAGAATGACCGCGGATTTTAAAGCCGATCTTCTCGTTTCTCAAGTCACAATTCACTCTAAAGCCTTTATTTTGCAGTGTTTTAGCAACTTCTTGCGCATAATCGGCTTGGGCGTCGGTAATATTGGCCACGATGGCCTGTTCCGGTGCTAACCAAAACGGAAACGCGCCTTCGTACTGTTCGATCAAAATACCGATAAATCGCTCAAATGAACCGAGAATTGCCCGGTGTAACATCACCGGAACTTTGCGCGAACCGTCTTCGGCAACATATTGCGCATCGAGACGACCGGGCATGGAAAAGTCCACCTGAATGGTACCCAACTGCCAGACTCGGCCAATACAGTCTTTTAATGAAAACTCAATCTTGGGGCCGTAAAAGGCGCCCTCTCCTGGCAGCTCTTGCCAGGGTAATTCTTTTGCATCCAGTGCTTGACCCAGAGCGGCTTCAGCGCGATCCCAATCTTCATCGGAACCCACCCGCTCCGCAGGGCGAGTCGAGAGGCGATAGATAATTTCGTCAAAGCCAAAGTCTGCATAGACCTCATGGAGGAAATCAATAAACTGCGACACTTCTGGCTGAATCTGCTCTTCAGTGCAGAAAATATGCGCATCATCCTGAGTAAATGAGCGAACGCGCATAATGCCGTGGAGTGATCCCGAAGGCTCATTGCGGTGACAGGAACCAAACTCAGCCAGACGCAGTGGCAAATCTCTGTAACTTTTTAAGCCCTGATTGAACACCTGTACATGGCAGGGACAGTTCATTGGCTTAATCGCATAGTTGCGATCGTCGGTCTGCAGACTAAACATTCCGTCGCCAAACTTATCCGCGTGGCCGGACTTCTCCCACAGACTCATATCAACAATCTGTGGTGTCTTAATTTCCTGGTAGCCCTGAGCGCGCTGCTTGCCGCGCATATACTCTTCAATGGCGCTGTAAATGCTCCAGCCCTTGGGGTGCCAAAAGATCGAACCAGGCGCCTCATCTTGCATATGGTAGAGGTCGAGCTTCTTATTGATCTTGCGGTGATCGCGCTTCTCGGCTTCCGCCAGACGATTAATATAGGCCTTGAGCTCTTTCTTATTCGTCCAGGCAGTACCGTAAATACGCTGCAACATTTCATTGTTGCTGTCGCCACGCCAGTAGGCACCGGCAACCTTGGTCAATTTAAAGGCAGACAGTTTTGCAGTGGAGGGAACGTGGGGGCCGCGGCAGAGATCGATAAAGTCGCCCTGGCGGTAGAGGCCAATGGCCTGATCAGCGGGAATGCTGGCAATAATCTCAGCTTTGTATTCCTCACCAATGCTCTTAAAGAATTCCACTGCCTCGTCGCGCTTCCACTCTTCACGGCTGATACTGTGATTCTGATTCACCAGCTCAGTCATGCGCGCTTCGATAGCCTCGAGATCTTCCGGGGTAAAGGCACGTTCAAAAGCGAAGTCGTAATAGAAGCCATCTTCAATTACCGGACCAATGGTCACCTGAGCTGTCGGAAACAACTGCTTAACCGCCATAGCCAACAAGTGAGCCGAGGAGTGACGGATAATATCCAGCGCTTCATCGGAGCGATCGGTAACAATCGCCAGGGTCGAGTCCTGCTCTATAAGGTAGGACGCATCGACCACCTCGCCATTAACCACACCAGCCAGTGTCGCTTTAGCCAGACCGGCACCAATATCCGCAGCCACATCGGCTACAGAAACAGGGTTATCGAAAATACGTTGGGATCCATCAGGGAGGGTAATCGCGGGCATTGTCTTTTCCTTTCCAGTGGTGACCTATACCAAAGGCCACGTGGGGTTAAATAATTAAGCGAGCATTCTACCTTGAACAGCCCTATTTACAAGGCTATTCAACCGTTACAATGCGCGCAACCACAACACAGAGGAAGCCAAACTTTGAAAATTTACGTGGACGCCGATGCCTGCCCAACGGTGATTAAAGATATTCTCTACAGAGTCTCTCAACGCACCGGCATTGAACTGATATTGGTTGCCAACCAGCCTCTGACTACACCGCGGATACCGACGGTGCGAAGCATTCAGGTGAGCTCCGGATTTGATGTGGCGGATGATCGCATTGTCGAGTTGGTGGAAGCCGATGACTTGGTCATTACCGCGGATATACCGCTCGCAGCTGAGGTGATTGATAAGGGCGGCAAGGCGCTCAATCCAAGGGGCGAGTTGTATACCAAGGCAAATATTAAAGCGCGACTGAATATGCGGGATTTTATGGACAGTATGCGTAACAGTGGCGTGCAGGTGGGTGGTGGTCCGCCGCCCTTGACCCAGAAGGATCGGATGGAGTTTGCTAATGCGTTGGATTCTTATGTGGCGCGGTTTACATAGTCAGCGATTTCGTGGGAATCGTTACGACGCAGCGGGCTGGATGAGATCCTTCGGCTACGCTCAGGATGACAGGCTTGTGTACCAGCCCAACTGACTACAGCGCTGGCATCCCGACCAAAACACTGTCATCCCGACCGCAGTGGAGGGACCTCATAACGCTGGCAGTGACCAAGACCACGGTTTCCCTATTCAGGAGATCCTTCGACATCGCTCAGGATGACAAACCTTTTAATCTGCCCCATCCAACAACCGCCCAATCTGCGCCGCAGTAAAAGGCCAGCCCTTCTCCTGACCATTGGCTAAAGCCACAACCGGAATACGAATCGCGTATTTTTTCTGTAGCTCAGCATCGGTTTGAACATTCACCTCAACCAAGCGCAATCCTCGCTCTGTCAGTAAGGGATAGAGCAGCGCTTTGGCCTGTTCGCAGAGATGACAGTTAGGCCCGGTATAAAGCGTCACCTGCGAATTAGACAGAGAGTTAGGCAGGGACATAACCGCTACCCAAAGGTACTGCGTCGAGTAATGCGCCACACATTGTGAATCCGCGGGTTTCTCTCAAAATCCATATCCAATGTCTGGGGGGTAATATTCTCAGCATTAAACTGTCGCGTCACCAACTCATCCATCTTAAATTTGCGGAAGTTATTGGAGAAGATCAACACACCATCAGGCGCCAGTTTGGCCATTGAGTTACGAATCAAATCGCCGTGATCTCGCTGTACGTCCAACACCACATCCATTTTTTTCGAGTTGGAGAATGTCGGTGGGTCGAGGAAGATCACATCATACTGCTCGCCATCGGTCTCCAACCACTTCAGACAGTCGGCACGCAGCAGATGGTGATTTTTAGCACTGATATTATTCAGATCATAGTTGCGTTGAGCCCAGTCCAAGTAAGTATTCGACATATCGATACTAAGGCTGCTCTTAGCACCGCCAAGCGCTGCTTGCACTGATACAGCAGCGGTATAGCAGAACAGGTTAAGTAGGCTCTTGCCTTCGGCCAGTTCAGTGACCATACGGCGCACTGGACGATGATCGAGAAACAGTCCGGTATCCAAATAGTCTGACAGGTTAGCTTCAAACTGCGCTTCCCCTTCATAGACTGTAATCGTATCGCTGGGGCCTTCATTAAAGCGTTCGTACTGACTGTCGCCCTTCTGTCGACGGCGCTCTTTGTAGTGAATATGGCCAGGGGCGTCCTTGGCAAACTCTTTAACCGCTTGTTTAACTTCGGCAAAGCGCTCACGGGCAATCTTGTCTTCAATCGTGTTTGGCGGCAAATATTCTTGGACGTGCACAGAGTCTTCGTAGATATCGACAGCGACGGAATATTCAGGGATATCCGCATCATAGACTCGGTAGCAACTGACACCGGTTTTATTTAACCAACCATTGAGTTTGCGCTGATTTTTCACCAAGCGATTGAACACCATCTTGGCGCCTTCGGTGAGTTCCTGAGCCGGGGCCGGCTTATTTAAGCGCTCTTCGATCTTTGCCGAGCGTGAGGTCAGATCTTCAAAGACCAACAACTTACAGGGAATAGTGCCGTTAAACAGCTGATACTGTTTGGTGGGCGTAAGATCGGTCTCGCGACCCAACTCAACATTGCCGGTAAACACCGCAGCTTTCCAGCCTTGGAAGTTCTTCTGCAATACCGCACCCAACTTCTGATAGATAGGTTTCAAGCCATCGACATCACCGAGACGCTCGCCATAGGGAGGGTTGGTGAGCAGCAGCCCATAGTCAGATGTGGCTTTACCAAACTGATCTATCGGCTTGTGAGCCAGACGGATATGTTCATCCAGACCGGCTTTTTCAATATTTAGCGTGGCAAACTCCAGCACTCGTGGATTGGCATCGTAACCGCGAATATCCAGCTCCAGAGCTTCAAGACCGGCAACCTTACGTTGCTCCGCTTCGTCGAAAATTGACTGCCACAGCTCTTGGTCATGCTGCTTCCAGTCGGTAAAGCCAAAGCGCTCACGCAATAGACCCGGGGCAATATCTGCCGCCATCATCGCGCCTTCAATAATCAGTGTCGCACTACCGCACATGGGATCCAGCAGTGCGGCCCCGTTTTTCATCATCTCGGGCCAGTTGGAGCGCATCAACAGTGCGGCGGCAAGATTTTCTTTGATCGGCGCACTGCCCTGCCCGCTGCGATAGCCGCGACGGTGCAGGCTCTCGCCAGAAATATCCAGAGACACGGTGACCTGACCTTTGTGCTGACGCACCTGAATGCGGATGTCTGGGTTCTTGGTATCCACATTGGGGCGCTCGCCCTCTTCGCGGCGGATGCGGTCAACCACTGCATCTTTAACTCGCTGGGAGCCATACATGGTGTTGTCCACAAGCCGCGAGGTGCCAATAAAATCGATAGCAATGGTCTGCTCGTGGGAAAAGTGCTCTTCCCATGGAATATCCAAACACTCTTGGTAGAGTTGATCTTCCTCATCCAAGCTGAAACTGTGCAGCGGCATTAATACCCGATTGGCGAGGCGTGACCAGAGGCAGGCACGATAGGCTAATTCGCGGGTACCGATAAAATGCACGGCGGCCACAGTTTCCTTGGTGCTCTCCGCGCCCAGGGCCAGTAACTCTTGGGCGAGCAATTGCTCCAACCCTTTGGGGCAAGTGGCTAGCCAAGCATGATCAACTGCAGACACAAATAGGATCCTTTTATTACTTTTTATTACCTTGAGGAGTAAAACGCACTTTTTATAGACTAACAAAATCTTCGACAGCGTCGATAGAATTTGGTGAACTGTGATCAGCGTTTTGAAAGGCGCTCATTCTATCGCTCTTTGTACAATTTTGTTTGATAAAAACTGCTCTCAGCACGTTTTTCAAGCTGACTGTCAGTTTCCTAGATAAACCATTAGGAGATATAAGTGAAAAAACATAAAAGAGATTTGGAACATCGTTCGTTTGTAAAAGGCTATCAGGCCGCAGTTCAGGGCCGCACCCTCGCAGCAATCCCCTACCAAGAAAATTCAACAATGGCCTATCACTGGTCCAGGGGCTGGCGAGAAGGCAAAGAAGATTATTGGAATGGGTTCAAACAGCACTCATTCCAGCAAAAAGCGGCAAGCTTGTAAGACGGCTTTGCGCTGAGAAGAAACCATAACAGGCAGCCTCACTAGGGAGTATGAGTGGGCAATATAAAAAGGCAGTATTGGTGAGCAACTTTAGCAGGCACGTTAAGTAACAGGTAAAAGTAAGTATCGAAAAAAAATTAAACAGGAATTTATCCTGTTTCCGGCTCACAAAAGGAGCCACCCCAATGGCCGTAACTCAATAACAGTTGCGGCCATTTTTTGTCTGTGGGTTGGGTTTGTCGCACTACTCATAAACCCAAAATCCTTGATTGCGCACAGTGCCTGGTTATTTCAAGCCGCCTCACTCTGCCAAGACAACATAAATGGACTCTGAGTTCAATAATAAGAAACTCGAGACCGACGCTGCTGTTGTACATTAGAGAAACGAATCAGAGAGACTAAACAGAATTCCGAGCGAAAAAAACGAGGGGGAAACGAAGGTAAAAAAAGAGTACGAAAAAAAGAGGGCCATAACGGCCCTCTTAAATGGAGTTACATCTGTCTTCAGCGACCGAGAATGAGGATTAGGCATTCTCTACTAGCTAGTCAACCAAGCTGGTTATAACTAAGCCAAAAAGCGAGCTGTGGCGCTGAATGCCGAGCTTATAAAAAGGACAATACAAACCCGACATTTAAAGCATAGCCAACAATCTCGGCTTGTCCAGCCCCGACACTTATTGCAGCGATTTAATCGCGATTTCATAGATATCCTTGACCAATCCCTGCTCATCGGCAATTACTTGCAACGCTCCACGCATTTGTGAGCTATTAGGCTCGGGGAATTTCTTCCAGCCTGTCAGTGGCGTCATCAATCGTGCGGCAACCTGCGGGTTGCGGCTGTGTAATGTCAAAATACGCTGTTTAAGGAACTCATACCCTGAACCATCAGGGCTGTGAAAGTTCACTAGATTGCCGTTGCAGAAGCCGCCGATTAGGCTGCGGATTTTATTCGGGTTACTCAGGGTAAAGGTGCCATGACCTTCCAGTTCCTCGACCCGCTGTAATCCACCGGGCTGGCTATTGGCGGCTTGCACTTGCAGCCATAGATTCATCACTAGGGCTTCGTCGCGATACTGCTGTTCAAACTGCTGCAATGCCGTCTCAGCCTGTGGCGCTGCGGCTGGGCAGTTGACTAGGCAGGAGAGCGCAGTGGCTTTATCGGTCATATTGTCGGCGCTCTCAAACTGCTGAGATGCCAGATCGACGCCAACCTGATCAACCAGCATCAGGTAGCTCAGGGCAGTATTTTTCAGCGAGCGGCGGCCAATCTGCGAGGCGTCCGGGGCGTAATCCTGTTCAATATTATGCCGCTGATAGACGGCCAGAAAGTCTTGACTCAGGGCGTCGGCCAATGCCTGACGAACAAACAGTCGGGCGCTGTGAATGGCTTGCGCATGGATCAGGGCGGCCTCTTCATGGAGCTGAGCTTCGCTGGGTAATTGCAACATTAGTGCAACCATCGCCGGATCCAAGCTGGCATCAGTCAACAATGATTTGTAGGCGTCAACAAGCTGGCTGTCCATTTCCAATGGCCGCTGCTGGTGACTGTCGGCAGTGAGTTTCTGGAGTAATTCAAAGCTTAGCTTTTGCCCTGCATCCCAGCGATTAAAGCCATCGCTATCGTTGGCCATCAGATGGATCAGCTGGTCTTTGGTATAGGCGTAATCCAGTTTTACCGGGGCCGAGAGTTCACGCAACAATGAGGGCACTGGGGCTTCGTCGATATTCTCAATAATCAGCTGCTGATGGGTCTGGCTGACTTCATAGACAATCTCTGTATCGCCTTGACTGTTGAGTGGCAGATCACCTGCCATACCCACCAAGCCAAGCTTCACCGGTATCACAAAGGGCTGTTTCTGAGGCTGTCCCGGTGTCGCTGGGCAGCTCTGGGCAAAGTCTAATGTCACTGTGCGATCGGCAGCGTCATAGTTTGAGCTAACCGCTAACTGAGGTGTACCCGACTGTTTGTACCAGCGGCGGAATTGGGTCAAGTCGCGACCACTGGCCTCTTCCATGGCTTTAACAAATTCTTCAATGGTGACAGCTTGGCCATCATGGCGATCAAAATAGAGGTCACTGCCTTTGCGGAAAGTCTCGGGGCCGAGCAGCGTGCGTATCATACCGACGATTTCAGCGCCCTTCTCATAGATGGTCAGGGTGTAAAAGTTATTGATCTCCATGTAGGAGTCAGGCTGCACCGGATGGGACATGGGGCCGCCATCTTCGGCAAACTGATGGGTACGCAGATAGCTGACATCTTCAATGCGCTTGACCGTTGCCGAGTTCATATCCGCGGAAAACTGGGAGTCGCGATAAACCGTAAAGCCCTCTTTGAGGCTCAGTTGAAACCAGTCGCGACAGGTCACGCGATTGCCGGACCAGTTGTGGAAGTACTCGTGGGCGACAATGGCTTCAACCCGCTGAAAGGAGGCATCGGTGGAGGTCTTGGGATTGGCCAATACCGCGGAGGTGTTAAAGATATTCAGGCCTTTATTTTCCATGGCGCCCATATTGAAATCATCCACGGCGACGATCATAAAGATATCCAGATCGTATTCGCGACCATAGGTCTCTTCGTCCCAACGCATGGAGTGCTTGAGGGAGAGCATGGCGTGAGCGCACTTATCCAGATCTTTCTCTTCAACAAATATTTGCAGAGCCACTTGGCGGCCAGACATAGTCGTGAAACTGTCCTCGACACGGCTCAAGGTGCCAGCCACCAGGGCAAACAGGTAGGCGGGCTTTTTAAACGGGTCGTGCCAGGTGACAAAGTGACGACCGCCATCCAGTTCGCCGCGGTCAATGGGGTTACCATTGGATAGCAGCACTGGGTACTGGGCTTTATCGGCAATCACCTGGGTGGTGAATTCGGACATGACGTCGGGGCGATCTAGATAGTAAGTAATGTCGCGAAAGCCTTCGGCTTCACATTGGGTGCAATACATGGTGCGCGAGCGATAGAGGCCCATCATGGTGGTATTGTCTTGGGGCTTGATCAACACTTCGGTGGTAACCACTGCACGGTCAGCAAGACCGGGAATGGTTAACGACTCACTGTCACAACTGTAGGCGCCCTCTTCTAGAGTCAGACCATCCACCGACACAGACTGTAGATCCAGTCCTTCACTGCCATGTAAAACTAGATCCGCACCCAACTCATCGGATAGCGAGTTCCGTAGTAGAGATAATGTTGTGGTAACTCTGGTGTAGTGCTCGCCGAGATCGAAAACCAGATCGGTTTTCTCAATTTCAAAGGGCGATACTTTATAGTCTTGAAGATAAATCGTTTGTGGCAGTGCGTCTTTCATGGTGACGATCCTTGTAATAATGCTGTCTGGCGATGCCTTTAATCGGCAGCAGAAAATTGAATATTGTAGGCAGTAAATTTACGAATATTAATGACGCCGGTATCAAGAATAAGATACTGACCTTTGATACCCTGCAAAACACCTTCCACTAGGGGCTGTTTATCGAGGCTGAGACTTTTCACTTTTTCCGGCCATTGGCTCACGGGGAAATCAATCGAGGTACTGGTTTCGCTGTATAAGCGCTGTAGTGCTTGCAAACCATATTCCTCCTCGAGCAATTCTAGACCCTCTTCCGACTTGGCCATCAACTCATCTCGGATCGCCGCTAAGTCTATGTCTTCCGCATTGCCCTTAAGCATTTTCTGCCAGTGGGTTTTATCCGCTACATGCTCGCGTAGACAGTCTTCAATTAGGCCTGCCTGATAGCGTGTCTGGACACGAAAAATCGGCAAACCCTGAGTGGCACCCTGATCAATCCAACGGGTCGGCAGTTGGGTTCCGCGAGTAATACCGACTTTGACTCCAGATGAATTTGCAAGATAGACAAAGTGGTCGGTAAAGCAAAACTTCTCACCCCACTCCGGATCACGACAGGTGCCATGATGAAAATGGCATTTCTCAGGACTCATGATGCAGGTATCGCACTGGGGCAATTTGGTAAAGCAGGGATAGCAGTAGCCCTGACTAAAGCTCTTTTTCGAGCGACGGCCGCAATGGATACAGTGAATATCGCCGAGGTGTTCGAGGGAAATCGCTTTGCCGATTAAGGCATTCATACCAATACGCTGATCATCCAGCGGCAGCTGATAGTCAACCCGGCCATTCTCGCCAAGGGAGGTATACATTTTTTCCAGATGCCCGGAAGCTTTTATCGACATGTTGTAGCCTTAATTAATTTTTCCATTTCAAAGGTTGTTCGTCTGGCGGCGGTGAACAGGCGGTGGTTTTCGGTGGCACATAACCGGTGCGCTGGTCAGCGGGCTTGCGCTGATCATAGGCAATAATAGCCTGCATACAGAGTGCCTTTTGCTCATCGGTAAGTGCCCGTCCATCGGGCCACTTGCCCAATTCAACGGCGCGCTTTAAGCTTTCGCAAATCTGTGGTGTGATACTTTCCAGTAACTGGGATAAGTCCATTATCTATTTAAACCTCGCTCTTACAGTGCCGACCAAACCAAAAATCAAACCCAATAACATACCTACGATCAAACCGCCGAAATGGGCCGCATTGGCGATGCCAACGCCCAATAAAACATCCAAGACGCCAGTCATACAGAACAGTAACCAAAACAGCATAAAGCCGATTAGTTCTTTGGGTAGAGCCAGTATGGGATGGGGTGCCAGCAGATTGCGAATCCAGATATAGCCGAGCAAGGCATAGATCACCCCAGACATGCCACCAAAGGCCACCGAGCCAGTCCATACAAACTGGCCCATATTAGAGACGACTGCGCTAACCAAAACCAATAGCAGTAAATGGACTGGACCCAGCAGCGCTTCAATTCGACCGCCGAGCAGTGATAACCAGAGACCATTAAAGACAAAATGCATCAATCCAAAGTGGACAAATATTGGTGTGACTAGGCGCCACAGCTCACCTTCGGCAATACCGCCGAATATCAGCATTCGGGGAATCGGATAAAAGTAGCTGCCGACAAACCAACCGCAGAGGCTGGCTAAAAATAGCAGTGCTGTGGCCGGGTGTTGTTTGGCGGCGGTGCGCCAGCGGGATCGGGCCGACGGCTCCCGTTCCAATGGCTCAGGGGGCTCAACTGTCATTATCGGCCTTGGCTTTAGCTCTGTCTAAGCGACTACCCCAACCGAGCTTTGAGCGACAGATGCTATAAAAATTGTGATCTTTCGGGTGAATCAAAATCACCCCATCGCGGTGCTTGCGGATGCGGATAATATCTCCAGGCTCACTGAGATAATCATTGTGGCCGTCACAGGTAATCAACGGGTGCAACTCGTTGCGCGAGCTGACGCGGATTTCAATCTCTGAGTTGCCGTGCAGTGCAATAGGTCGACTATTCAGTGTGTGAGGATTGAGCGGTACCACCACCATGGCATCCAGCTCTGGACAGAGCAGCGGGCCGCCGGCAGAGAGTGCGTAGGCAGTTGAGCCTGTGGGGGTGGCGACAATCAGACCATCAGAGCGCTGGCTGTAGACAAATTCGCCGTCCACATAGAGTTCAAAGGCCATCATCCGAACCGACTGACCTGGGTGCAGGACTATATCGTTTACCGCCAACCCTTCTCCAATCAACTTGCCATGGCGAGTAATCGAGGTTTCGAGGATAAATCGATTGGTTTGTTTGTAATCTCCGGAGAGTACCGGCAGCACTCGCTCGGCGATTTCGTCGGGGGAGATATCGGTTAAGAAACCCAAGCGGCCGCGGTTGATACCCAAGAGTGGAATTTTACTCGCCGCCATACTGCGGCTGGCGCTGAGCATACTGCCGTCGCCGCCGACGACTATACCCAGATCAACGGCACCGGGGAATTGCTCTAGAGGGAGGATTTTATCCACGGACCAATCGACTAGTTTGGCTGCACGCTCTTCGTAGACAACCTCTCGGCCCTGACTTAATAGAAAGGCTTCGAGCTTGTTGAGAGAGTCGCGCACCTCAGGTACATCAAGACTTGCGAGCAAGCCTATACGTTGAAAATGTGCCATATTGCTGGGTATCCAAAAACCGGTTTGGCGATTATACAGAGTAGCGCGGTAATTCACTCTTTTTAAGGCATAATAAGTGACAGTGCTCCGCACTGTCATCCTGAGCGAAGCCGAAGGATCTCATTGGGCTGGCACTTTACACTGTCATCCTGAGCGAAGCCGAAGGATCTTTTGGAATGTGGCACCACGGGGAAAGATCGCAGCGGCCGGAGGGAGATCCCTCCACCGTGGTCGGGATGACAGGCAAAGGCGCTGGATCACGATGACAGGTTAAGCCGAAAACACAAAAATAATAATGACGATAAAAAAACTATGAACCTAAAAACTACCCCCTTCACCAACGGCGAACCCGGCGACTGCTGCTACCACGAGTGGCCTGTCCAAGCCCCCCAGCAACCCAAAGCATGGATCCATATTATGCATGGCATGGCGGAACACAGCGCCCGCTACGCCGAACTAGCCGTCTATCTCAACCAGCAGGGTTTCCAGGTTACCGCCGACGATCACCGCGGCCACGGCAAAACCGCTGAGGCCAATGGCAACCTCTACCATTTTGCCGACAACGACGGCTGGAACCAGATGGTGGATGACCAGCTACAGCTTATTGAGCACCTCAGCAGAGACAACCAGTTACCATTAATTATTCTCGGCCACAGCATGGGCTCATTTTTAGCTATGCATACCTGTCAGCGCTATGCCGACAAGCTCTCTAGCCGCCTGCATGGATTGGTGCTATCCGGTTCCAACTATGCCCCACCCTGGTTCTGTAGCACCGCTAGTCAGATTGCCCGCCTCGAACGCGCCCGCTTGGGTGGCAGCTCAGTGAGCAAGTTGCTGGAGAGCATGTCCTTTGGTGCTTTTAACAATGCCTTTAAACCTGTGCGCACCGAAAAAGACTGGATATCCAGTGATGTGGAAACCGTTGATCGCTATCTAGCTGACCCCCACTGCGGCGGCGCCATATCCACTCAATCCTGGTATGACTTTTTGCGCGGCCTGGCAGATCTGTCGGCCCCGGCAGCAATGGCTAAGATCAATAACGACCTACCTATTTATATTTTTTCCGGTGCCCTGGATCCTGTAGGAGGTGCTGGCAAAGGGGTAAAAAAACTTGCCGAGGTGATTGAAAAGGCTGGTGTCAAAGAGGTTAGCTGTCACCTCTATGAGGGGGGACATCATGAAATGCTCAATGAGACCAATAGAGCCGAGGTCTATGGCGACTTGTTAAGTTGGCTGGATGGTCTAAATATAAAGGTTTAATACACCTGATTCTCAACCAACTAAGAGGCAGAAAAATGTCCGAAGAGACTTACCATCATCAGGGAGAAAACCTCCCTCCTGAAACTCAAAACGACCAGCGGGTTCTTTCAGAACAAGACGCCAAGCGCTATTGGAAAGCTAACCTTAGCTTGTTGGCCAAGCTACTGACAGCCTGGTTTGCGGTTTCTTTTGGCTGCGGTATTCTGCTGGTTGACTGGCTTGATCAGTTTTCCTTCTTTGGCTTTAAACTCGGCTTCTGGTTTGCCCAACAGGGTGCCATCTATGTGTTTGTGGCCCTGATCTTTATTTATACCTGGCGCATGCAGGTGATTGATCGGGAATTTGGTATTGATGATGAGGAGCAGCACTGATGACCACTCAAATGCTCACTTACCTCTTTGTCGGCGCTTCCTTTGCGCTGTATATCGCCATTGCTATCTGGTCTCGTGCCGGTTCCACCAAGGATTTCTATGTGGCTGGCGGTGGCGTCCATCCCCTGGTCAATGGCATGGCCACAGCCGCTGATTGGATGAGTGCCGCGTCGTTTATTTCCATGGCGGGTATTATTGCTTTTATGGGTCGCGATGGTGCCGTCTACCTGATGGGTTGGACTGGCGGCTATGTTCTATTAGCACTTCTGCTGGCCCCCTATCTGCGTAAATTCGGCCGCTTTACGGTGCCGGACTTTATTGGCGAGCGCTACTATTCCCGGGCCGCACGCATTGTCGCTGTGGTCTGCCTGATCTTTGTCTCATTCACCTATGTGGCGGGTCAGATGCGCGGCGTCGGCATTGTCTTTTCACGCTTTCTCGAAGTAGATGTTAATACTGGTGTGATCATTGGTATGGCAATTGTCTTTATGTATGCGGTGCTCGGCGGTATGAAAGGCATTACCTATACTCAGGTGGCCCAGTACTGCGTGCTGCTGTTTGCCTATATGGTACCCGCGGTATTTATCTCGATTATGATTACCGACAACCCCCTTCCACAGATCGGCTTTGGCTCTGTGGTAGCTGATGGCTCCCTATCCGCTGATGGCTCCCTATCCGCTGATGGCTCTGGTATATCTGTACTGCAAAAGCTCGACAACGTGCTGCTCGACCTTGGCTTTGGCGCCTATACCGAGGGCGCTAAGTCGACCATCGATGTCTTTGCCATCACGGCCGCGCTGATGTTTGGCACTGCTGGCCTGCCCCATGTACTGGTGCGTTTCTTCACTGTACCCAAGGTTTCCGATGCCCGCCTGTCGGCCGGTTATGCCTTGGTATTTATCGCCATTGTCTACACCACGGCCCCTGCAGTAGCCTCCTTTGCCCGACTCAATCTGGTGGACACGGTGCACAACACGCCCTACGAACAGGCACCGGAATGGTTTAGCACTTGGCAGGAGACCGGCCTAGTCGGCTGGGAAGATAAGAATGACGACGGCCTGATGCAGTACAGCGCCACCGAGGCCAACGAGGTGACCATTGACCGAGATATTATTGTACTGGCCAATCCTGAAATTGCTGGCCTACCCGGTTGGGTCATCGCCCTAGTCGCCGCTGGGGGTGTGGCTGCGGCCCTCTCTACTGCGGCGGGTTTGTTATTGGTGATCTCCAGCGCGGTGTCCCACGATTTGCTGAAACAGACCTTTATGCCAGGGATTAGCGATAAGCAGGAGTTGCTGTTTGCCCGTATTGCCGCGGCAGTGGCGGTCTGTGTCGCAGGACTCTTTGGCATTTACCCACCGGCCTTTGTCGCTCAGGTGGTGGCCTTTGCCTTCGGCTTGGCGGCCTCGTCGCTATTTCCTGCGCTGCTGATGGGTATTTTCTCAACGCGAATTAATAAGGAAGGCGCCATCACCGGTATGCTAATCGGCCTGGTGTTTACCTTTACTTATATTGTCTACTTTAAGTTTGTCGCGCCGGAACTCAATAGTGCTGAATACTGGCTATTGGGTATTTCGCCTGAGGGGATTGGCTTTATTGGTATGCTGCTGAATTTTGCCAGCGCCTATGGCATCAGTCGGGTCACTGCGCCACCGCCGGTGGAAGTGCAAAATATGGTGGAAGATATTCGCATCCCAGCTGGTGCAGGTATCGCACACCAGCATTAAGGAGACTCAAATGGGCTGGAACTAAAGTTCCGGCCCGACTGATACCAGACCGCTGTGCACATCGCCGTTTTGACCGCGATTGCGCAAATAGTGATCCATCAGGGTGATGGCCAGCATGGCTTCGGCAATGGGCACCGCACGGATACCGACGCAGGGATCATGGCGACCAGTGGTAACCACTTCTACTGACTCACCGGCAGTATTGATCGACTGGCCAGGAATACGCAGGCTTGAGGTGGGCTTCAGTGCCAGGTTGGCAACAATGCTTTGACCCGATGAAATACCCCCGAGAATGCCGCCGGAGTTATTCGACAGAAAACCCTCTGGGGTCATTTCGTCGCGATGCTCAGTACCCTTCTGACTCACTGAATCAAAACCGGCACCAATCTCCACGCCTTTAACGGCGTTAATACCCATCAAAGCATGGGCCAGATCCGCATCTAAACGATCAAAAACCGGCTCACCCAATCCCACAGGAACCTGTTTCGCCACTACAGTGACCTGAGCGCCAATGGAATTGCCCTCTTTGGTCAGTGCCTGCATATAGGTTTCCAGCTCGGCAATCTTGTCCGGATCAGGAAAGAAGAACGGATTTTGCTCGATCTCTTCCTGCACAAAACGCTCGGCAACAATCGGACCCAGCTGGGACACATAGCCGTAAATCTCAACACCCAAGCGCTCTTTTAAATACTTTTTGGCAATACCGCCAGCGGCAACGCGCATGGCTGTTTCACGGGCAGAACTGCGTCCGCCACCGCGATAGTCGCGCTCCCCATACTTCTGATGATAAGTATAATCTGCATGAGAAGGTCGAAATAAGTCTTTGATTTTACTGTAATCTTTCGACTTCTGATCTTTGTTCTCAATGATCATGCCGATAGAGGCACCAGTGGTCTTGCCCTCGAATATTCCAGAGAGGATCTTCACTTCATCGTCTTCACGGCGCTGGGTGGTATAGCGCGACTGACCCGGCTTGCGGCGATCCAGATCCGGCTGCAAATCTGCGGCGCTGATCTCTAGGCCTGGAGGGCAACCGTCGACAATACAGCCAATCGCTAAACCATGGCTCTCGCCAAAGCTGGTTACGGTGAAGAGTTTTCCTATACTGTTTCCGGACATAATGCAGTTAAGCCTTGTGGTGTCTGCTGTAGAGCCAGCGATTATACGTAAGTTATTAGAAAGATTCGCGGTGTTCGAGTAACTGCTCGCGGGTCAGGAGAAACACACCATTGTCACCCTCGCTAAATTCAAGCCATAAAAATGGCACTCTGGGGAAATCCCGTTCTAGGGCCACCCAAGAATTGCCCACTTCAACCACTAGCACACCCTCTTCCGTTAGATGATCGGCGGCTTCGCGCAATAGTCGGCGGGTAAAGTCGAGACCATCATTGCCGGAGGCCAGAGCGATCTCAGGCTCATGTTGGTACTCGTCGGGCATGGAGGCAAAATCGTCGGCATCCACATAGGGTGGATTGCTGACAATCAATTGAAACTGCTGGCCAGACATCTGTTCAAATAGATCCGATTCTACTGCGGTAACACGATAGCCGAGCTTGTGCTGAGCTATATTGGCCTCGGTCACCTGAAGAGCCTCTGGTGAGATATCGCTGAGCACTACCTCGGCCGCTTCAAAGGCATAGGCGCAGGCGATGCCGATACAGCCACTGCCGGTGCAGAGATCCAGCACGCGGCTCGGCTCTTCGGCACACCAGGGCTCAAAGCCCGCCATAATCAATTCGGCAATCGGTGAACGTGGAATAATCACCCGCTCGTCGACGGTAAAAGGTAGGCCGCAAAACCAAGCCCGCCCAGTGAGGTAAGCCGCGGGAATACGCTCATCAATGCGCCGCTGATAGAGTGCCAGAATAGCCGCCTGTTGCTGGGGACTAAGTTCTTTCTCAAGTACAGCACGATCTACATCTGGCGCTAGACCGAGCACAAAGGACAGCAGATAGACCGCTTCATCCCAGGCATTGTCTGTGCCGTGACCAAAGTAGACACCACTCTGCCCAAACAGCGTTTGGCCATGATCGAGCATCGCGGCAACGGTATTGGTCGCAATTTTAATCGTTGAACCCGAGTCAATATCTGACTCGGAAGGCGCTTGTTTCTCTGACATGGTTTTGGATTCTCCGCTAGAGCAACATTTTACCCTTGAAACTAGTAATAATGTGCACTTTGTTACAGAATGCGCCGTATAAATAACAATCTAATTTTACTGGCCTGGAAACATTTCAATGAGAGATCACTACGAAAAAATTATTCAGAGTACTGGCGAAGATATTACCCGCCCTGGACTCATAGACACTCCAGATAGAGCCTCTAAGGCATTCTCCTATCTCACTAGCGGCTATGAGATGGATATCAAAACAGTGATCAACGATGCGCTGTTCCCTTCAGATTCTGAAGAGATGGTGATTGTGAAAGATATTGAGCTATTCTCTCTCTGTGAACATCACCTGCTGCCCTTTATTGGAAAATGCCATGTGGCCTATATTCCCAATGGCAAGGTTCTTGGTCTCTCTAAAGTGGCTCGCGTCGTGGATATGTTTGCCCGCCGCCTTCAGATCCAAGAAGCCTTGGCACAGCAGATTGCCTCGACGATTGCTGATGTTACTCAGGCTCGCGGTGTCGGCGTGATTGTTGAAGCCAAGCATATGTGCATGATGATGCGCGGTGTTGAGAAGCAGAATTCGTCGATGAAGACCTCAGCTATGCTGGGTACGTTCCGCTCGGATCAGGCGACCCGTACTGAGTTTCTGACGCTGCTGACGTCATAAGCAGAGCAAGACTGCCTATCCCAATACGCAAAAGCCCACTATTAAGTGGGCTTTTTGTTGTCTGCTGCTCCTTCCTACTTATTTTCTAGCACTTATTACCTGACCAGCTGATCGGTTTTGGCGGCACAGATAAAGTCATTGATATGCAGCCCCTTGATTGAATGGGTCCACCAGGTCACCTTCACCTTGCCCCACTCCGTGACTATAGACGGATGATGATCTTCAGCTTCAGCCAGCCCTCCCACTCTCTGGGTAAAGGCCATAGACTGAACGTAATCGGGAAAGTGAAATTGCTTCTCTAGCTGCTTGATTCCACCGCAGATTTGCAACTGCCAATCTTTAAGTTCAAGCATCAAGCGATCAAACTCAGCATCGGCAACTGGTGCTGAATCCGGTCGACAGGGGCTGCACTGCTGTTGTTGAAGTGGTGTCATTGCGCGTCTCCCGGTAAGGCTCCCAATAAGGCTCCCAAAAAAAGTCCGCCAAGGTCAATCTCTAGCGGATAAAATCCGTTGGCTTTTCAATTTCATAAAAGGCGTCAGTGATCGATTCGAGCTTTTGCTCAAGAATCAGTTTGGCATCACCTAGACCACGGTTGTAGTGATAGGCACCCACTTCCTCAGAGAAGAAGTCGAGTAAAAACTCGGCGTCGAACTGGGCTATATCCTGATCCAGTTCCTCGCGAAAATAGAGCTTTATTTTGCCGACGATGGCGGCCTTTTCAATGTCGCTAAATTCAATTTTAGCCAATGCTTATCTCCCTATATTAATACGACAGCTCACTCTATTAAAACGACAGCTTAGGCCGGCAGTATAAACTTTTGAACTTCAGCTGCCACCTGCTCAGCCTGCTCTTCCATATGCAAATGGTGGGAGCCGGGCATTTTCAGCAACCGGAAATTGGTGATCCACGAAAAGGTTTCATCCTGCTGGGCATCAGGCTTAAAGCCACTGTCTTCCGCTTGAATCAGCATCACTGGCGCAATCACCGAACTGAAGAAATCCTGCATATGATCACGGGTTAACTTGAGCTGTGAAGCGGCCTTTAGGCGTTGATCTGTATGCCAGTAGAAACCTCTCTCATGCTGACGCACTCCGCGCTGTGCCAGTATCGCAGCAGCAGCCTCTTTGAGCGGGATAAAGCCATTCACCCGGGCCTGAACGGCGCGATCAAAGTCGGGGAAGAAGCTCGGGCTAGCGCCGCCAAAGCGCTTTGCTTCGTAGACCGATTTTGCTAGCTGAACCGCTGTACCTTTGGCATCCGCAAGACCGGGCATATAGCCATCAATCAGCGCAGCATGGCTAATGCGATCGGGAAAGGCGCCGGCAATCAGCGTCGAAATAATCGCGCCACGTGAATGTCCCAGCAGAGCAAATTGGTCCCAACCCATAAGGTCGGCTACGCCCAGCACTTCAGCTATATCCTGCCAGATATTGTAGCCCGAGTCCGCCGAGCGGAAGCTGCTGCCGCCGTGACCAGCGCAGTCCAAGGCAATCACATGCATATCGCTCAAAAATGGCAGCATCAGATCAAAGCTGGCGGCATTATCCAGCCAACCGTGCAGTGCTATAACCGGTTTATAGCCGGGAGAGCCCCACTCTTTTGCAGTGAAGGTTAAGCCGTTGACGTCGAAGGTTCTTTCGCAGATAAAACTAAGAGACATAGTGGGTTCCGTTATTATTTAGCCATGGCCGATATAGGGTCATGGCAAAAACTTTCTTATTATTGGTCGATTAAAGAGTCCCTTTATTTTAGAGTCCCTTTATTTCAGAGCCCCTTTACTTCAGAGCCTCTGGTTTAAACTTTCCCTTGATAAAAAAATCCCTTAACAAAAATCAATCACTCCACAGGCATAAAAAAGCCAGCTGAGGCAATACCGCAGCCGGCGGGTCTATCTATAACACTCAAGCTGTAATTCTCAAGCCAAAACTCTTAAACCAAAACTCTTAAACCAAAACTCTTAAACCAAAACTCTTAAGCCAAAACTCTCAAATCACAAGTCTCAAGCCAACATCAGCTCGACTTAGGCTGTAGGTTTGGGGCCATCTTCGTCTTGGTTAGACTGCTCAGCAGTAAACGAGGGAATATCGTCGTTGACGACCTTTTCAGCATCAACTAACTCGCCCTCGGCAACATCTTCGGTCGACTTCGCCGAGTAGCCCTCAGAGGTATCAGTCGCCGGCCACTCATCAAAGGGAAAAGGCTTGTCTTCGCTATTAAAGGTCAGGAACATCAGTGTCTGATAGACCCATTTGCCCAAGCCCTGCCCAAGGTTACGCAGATTTTGATTATCGGCGCCAACCAGCAGCACAAATAGAAATTGCACAACCACGACTATGCTAATAACCAATCTTGCAGCCACCAACAGCAGCCCGAATAAAAGCATATAGGCGCCGCGGATCCAGGTATTGGAATTAAGTAAGGAGATTTTTTTATCGCTCATTTGATTTCACCATAAATTCAACGTCAGTGTTTTGTTCTGCAACCATCATCGTGCGCAGGGACTCAACAATCGGTCGCTGCTCAAACATAGTGGCATACAGTGCCGAGGCCAATGGCATATAGATACCCAATGCATCGGCTCTCTCTTTTACTAGTTTAGTCGTATTTACGCCTTCGGCCACTTGCCCAACATCAATAATCGCCTGCTCGAGGCTCTTGCCCCCTCCCAGCGCCAAACCAATACGAAAATTGCGGCTCAAGGGCGAGCTACAGGTGACATAGAGATCACCGACACCACTGAGGCCTAAGAAGGTCAATGGGTTTGCTCCAAGCTGGCAGGCAAAGCGACTCATCTCAGCGAGGCTGCGGGTCAATACAACACTCTTGGTGTTTTGCCCGACCTTCATGGCCTCGGCAATTCCCGAGACAATGGCATAGATGTTTTTCAACGCACCAGCCAGTTCAACGCCGTAGCGATCGTGGTTGGCGTAAATTCTAAAATACTTTGAAGCCAATATCTCTTGGGCACGACTACAGACTTCACCGTGCTCACTGGCAATCACCGTGGCGGTGATTTCATAGTTGGCAATTTCTTTGGCTAGGTTGGGGCCACTGAGTACACCGACCTTAGAGCCTGGCAATTCCTGCTCGAGGATCTGGCTGGGCAGAGCAAAGCTCTCAGCCTCTATACCTTTGGCGGTGCTGATTAACAGCGCTTCTGGGTCAATCGAGGATTTGGCGAGCTTGGCAACCAGACGCAGTGCACTGCTGGGCACGGCAAAAAACACCGTATCAGCACCCTCTAGAGCCTGTTGCAGATCCGAGGTAAAGGCGAGCCTTGAGTCAAATTGATAGCCGGGAAGATAGGCGGCGTTTTCACCCGCGTCGGTAATCGCTTGCAACTGCTTGTCGCTGCGCATCCACAGAGTGCTTGCAAAACCATTGACCGCGAGCATATTGGCGATCACGGTGCCAAAGCTGCCGGCGCCCAATACGGCAATTTTATAATTATTATTGGCTGTCAAAGAAACCCTACTCCAGATGGCTAAACGCTGATGACTAAAAAGTGAGTACTAAAAACTGCTGTGGGCAGCATTATAGGGGGATGTGCGGCAGAGTGTAAGCCGCCATTAAAAAAGCACCCTCCATGAAAGATCACAGAGAGTGCTTTTGATCCTGCCGACACAACTTTTAGGCGTCAAACATCAGGCTATTAAGCTGCTGTACAAACTGCGCGGGATTCTCCAATGGTCGACCAGCAGACAGAGCCGCCTGATCAAATAGGACACTGGCCAAGAGCTTGGCTTTGTCGTCATGGGTTTCACCATCGAGCTTGCTAACCAAGGGATGCTCAGCGTTGATCTCAAGAATCGGCTTCACCTCCGGTACAGGTTGCCCCGCCGCTGCCATAATCTTACGCATCTGCTCGCCCATATCATCGGCACCCACTACCAGACAGGCTGGAGAGCTGGTCAGTCGCGTGGTGGCGCGAACTTCTTCAACCTTGCCGTCAAGCAACGTATTAATGCGCTTTAATAGAGCACCCTGATCGCTGTCGTCGTCTTTCTTGTCAGCATCTTCAGCCTTAGGTTCTTCGCCGGTTATTTTGCTCAGATCCAACTCACCGCGAGCGATATCCTGGAAGGACTTGCCGTCGAACTCGTTGAGGTAACCCATCATCCACTCATCGATGCGATCGGACATCAGGATCACTTCAACACCGTGCTTGCGGAAGATTTCCAAGTAGGGGCTGTTGTTGATCACCGAGTGGCTGTCGCCGGTAAGGAAGTAGATCTTGTCCTGCCCTTCTTTCATGCGGCTAACATAATCTGTCAGACTCACATCAGTTGCAGCAGAGTCACTGGTGGAGCTGGCAAAGCGAAATAGCTTGGCAATTTTTTCGCGATTGTTGTGATCTTCGCTGGGGCCTTCTTTTAATACAGGACCGAACTGAGTCCAGAATTTGGCATACTTTTCTGGCTCGTTGGTGGCCATTTTGCCGAGCATATCCAGCACACGTTTGGTCAGCGCGGCACGGATGCTGTCAACCAACGGTGTCTTCTGGAGAATTTCCCGGGAGACGTTTAGCGGCAGATCGGCACTGTCGAGCACGCCCTTCACAAAGCGCAGGTACATGGGCATAAACTGTTCGGCATCATCCATAATAAAGGTGCGCTTGATATACAGCTTAATACCGCGAGAAGCTTCACGCTGATACAGATCCATTGGTGCCATGCCGGGAATATAGAGCAGACTGGTGTAATCCTGTTTGCCTTCAACGCGATTGTGGCTCCAAGCCAATGGCTCGGCAAAGTCATGGGACACTAAACGATAGAATTCTTTGTACTCATCGTCGCTGACATCCTGACGTGAGCGCGTCCACAGAGCCTGGGCATCGTTTACTGCCTGCCACTCAGGGGCTTTGTCCACATCCGCTACTACTGCATCATCTTCAGTGGGAGCCGCGGGCATTTCCTGCTTGATCATCTCGACTGGAATAGCGATATGATCTGAGTACTTCTTAACAATGCTGCGCAGGCGCCAGTCACTGGCAAATTCATGTTCGTCGCTCTTAACATGCAAGGTGATTGAGGTGCCGCGCTCGGCCCGTTCAATATTTTCGATCTGGTAGTCGGCTTCGCCTTCACAGCTCCAGCGAAACGCTTCATCGGCAGCGGCACCAGCGCGACGGGTTTCGACCACAACGCGCTCGGCAACGATGAAGGAAGAGTAGAAACCGACACCGAACTGGCCGATCAACTGGCTATCTTTCTTTTGATCGCCAGAGAGGTTCTTGATAAATTCGGAGGTGCCGGAACGGGCAATAGTGCCGAGATTGGAGATCACTTCATCACGGGACATACCAATACCATTATCGGAGATGGTGATGGTTTTGGCGTCTTCATCAACAGCAATGCGAATGCGCAGATCGCCGTCATCTTCATAGAGAGCAGAATTTTCCAGGGCCTCAACGCGCAACTTATCAGTTGCATCGGAGGCATTGGAAATCAACTCGCGGAGAAATATCTCCTTGTTGGAGTAAAGCGAGTGAATCATAAGATGAAGAAGCTGCTTGGCTTCAGTTTGAAAACCCAGTGTTTCGGCTTTGTCTTTGGCTTTAGCTTTAGCGGTCATATGCTGATGATCTCCTGATCTGATATTGATGACATGAGCTGTTCCTATATGAACGGCTTTCTTGATCTATCAGATGGGGGCGGAGAAAGAGATTTCAAGCACTCAGATTAGAAAGTGACAGCGGGCCGTGGCTATGGGGGTTTGCTCATCATCCTGCCAGGCGGCGGCCGAGACATTGACCAGTTTTTTGCCCTGACGCATGACCTTGCAGCTGGCGTAGATAGTCTTGTAGCGACCGGGGCGCAGGTAGTCCAGGGAGAAGTCGACGACTTTGGGCATATCCGTGACATTGAGACTGTAGATAATTTCTATGGCCGCGGCCAATTCTAAGAAACCACCAATCACGCCGCCGTGAATGGCTGGCAGTGAGGGGTTACCTATATTGGATGCACGCTTATCTAACCAATAGAGCAGACGCTGATCATCCACTTTGGCTTGAGCGCCAATAAAAGCGGCATAGGGGATCATATCGAGCAGCGATTGCGGGTCACGCTCTTGGCGCGCTGCACCGACACGTTCTTGCCAATCGAGCAGTAACTCGTCTGTGTTTTGCTTATCCATCACTTCTGCTCACTATCGTTGACTGAGGTCTGGCGCCAAGGCATTAAACGACGCAGTTTTTTCCAAGCTATGCTGCGGAACTGAATGCTCTTGGAATCAACTTTCATAAAATTGGCCACACAGTGAGCGATGGGGTTTTCTTTATCATCCTGCCAGGCAACACCGCGACAAAAAATCACATTGGATGACTGGCGGTAGACTTTGGCCTCAACATAAATTGGCTTGCGGGGCTGTGCTGGACGCATATAGTCGAGCCGCAGATCCATGGTTGGAGTGACTGAGGGCTTCTTTTGGATGGTCATGGCCGAGCAGCCGCAGGCGGTGTCGAGCAGACTAACGATGGTGCCGCCATGAACCACGCCGGTGATTGGATTGCCGACTAGATCTTCGCGATAGGGGAAGGTCAGATGGGTCTCGCCGCGCTCGAGTTTGTCGAGGGTAAAACCCAGAGCGGCGCCATGGCCGTTGCGCTCTAGTGCGTATTTGAGGACTGGACGAACCAGCGCCATTGTCATATCAAAGGCCATGTTTTTATTGTTCTACGCTAAGTTGAATTTGAAGGGCAAGGATCGAAGCTGAGAGTTTAACAGTTATTGTTTTGTAACTATGCGGTTTTTTTATTAAGGAATGAATATGTAAGGCCTCATCAATGGAGCTCGTTGCTGAATGCTGGAGACCCTGTCACATTCACCGCACTGCTCGCCCCAATGACCGCTTTAGCTTTGCACTACCAACGCTGTTAACGCACTCTTCAGGCCAAGCCTGTCGCCTCTAAACAATATAAGTCAGAGAAAACCTCTATGTTCTTCAATACCCCGTTATATCCTCTAATCGGTATGCTCTGCACTGCTCGAAAGTTCAGCCTGATTGTCTTGTGCAGTACACTTATGGCCTGTGGTGGTGGCTCATCAACCGCGTCAGATCCAATTACTGGAGATAATGAAGTAGAGACACCGGTCATTGATGAGCCTGTTATTGAAGAGCCTGTCATTGAAGAGCCCGTTGTTGAAGAGCCTGTTGTTGAAGAGCCTGTTATTGAAGAGCCCGCTGTTGAAGAACCTCAAGTCGAAGAGCCCGTAGCAGAGCAGCCCGACCCCCTTTCAGCCCAATCTGACACTGCTCGTGCAGGCAAAATAACCGGCGTTAATATTTGGCAGCTACCTAATTCACCAGACGGTGATCGTCCCGATCAGTGCTGGCTAGCGGTGGGTTCTGATCCCAGCGGTGAAATCTATATCTCCGGCCATGACCACCAGACCAACTCCATGCTCTACCGTATGTATCAATCGGATAATACAGTGCGCTGGATTGGCGATGCGCGCACCGCCTCTGAAGCGGCGAATAATTGGCAAAATGGCGAAACCGCAGAGAAATTTCACACCCGTCCTATCCACCATGATGGTCAAGTCTATGTGGCGACACTGGACAATTCCAATATGAACGATGGCTTCCGAAATACCAGAGGCTTTCATTGGTACAGCTACAAAATCGGCCAAAATAGATTCTATGACCTGAGCGCCACAGAGACCAACGGTGTCGGCGCAGAGACATTACAGCTTGCCACGATTCAAATAGACCCAATCAACAACCTGCTCTACGGCATGTCGATCCCAGAAAACAAACTGGTGCGTTATGACATAGCTGCAGGCACCACCACTGTGCTGGGCAATCCCGATGCCTGGACCGGCTACTTCTATACCAACCGCTTTATGTGGGTCGACTCTCGCGGACGTGTCTATATCACCGGCGGCTCGTCGAGAGGCCAGTGGAATCAGGGTGAGTCTCCCGCAGTGTTTAATCATGTTTGGTACTACGACCCAGCTACTGGCTTTGGTGAACTGCCAGAGTTTGCGCTTCAGGGTCCCAATTCAATGGAAGTTGGCCAGTGGGATCGCGAGCATAAGAACCTCTATACCAGTGATGACCAGGGTAATATTTATCGTTTTAACGATGCCGCTGCCAGCTGGACATTTCTCGGCCGACCGGACTTTTCCGAGTCACTAAAAACCTGGATTTTCCAGCTCTCTGCCGACGAAGAAAAAATCTATATCGGCCTCAGTGACGGCTCGCGCCCCAATGCGATCTATGAATATGATATTGCCTCTGGCAATTCCTATGAATTACTTGAGATGACTGACCTCGACGACGCCGCTGCGGCAGAAAACTTTATTACTGGCTATGATTCTTGGGACAGCAAAGGCAGTTTTTATATCGCCAGTTTTAGCATGTATGACAATGACAATGTCTATATGCTCGGCATTAATCCGGTAGAAATTAAGCTGGTAAAAGGCCTGCTCCCTGAGCGCGTAGAAGTCACAGCGACAATGGAAAATGGCGGCAATATTCAAATATCACGCAGTGGTTCAACCACGGCTTCGCTAGATATTTTATATGAGATCAGAGGCTCTGATAGTGCCGGAGAATGGGTGGCCTCAGCCTATGGGGAACTGACTGTTGCAGCACAGCAGAGCGGTTTCAGTGTTGATCCTGTAAGTCTAAGTTTGCCCACGGGAAGCTCGGCAATAACATACCAATTCTTGGTTGTGCCGGACGGCAATGATTATCTGGTGGGTAACGATACTACCGTGGCGTTTATACAGTAGCGAGCGAAGTGGTTATTGAGATCCTTCCACTGCGGCCGGGATGACAAGGTGCAGCGGCCGGGATGACAAACCAGCCTGTCATCCTGAGCGAAGTCGAAGGATCTCCCGCCGACTGCCTCAGACCCTACAGATTATCCATCATCTTGGCGATAGCAATATTACGCTGATCATCCACCAACTTAATCATCGGCCGCTCCGACATCATCAGCATCCACTCACGCAGACCCTCCACCTCAGACAGCATGTCCCAGCCCCAGACTTTCTTGGCAATAATTCGTGCATTCATGACAATGTAATAGGCATAAAAATCCACCATAGTGACCTGGCTGCCCATCATATAAGGTGAAAAGCTGGCGAGACGATCAACCGCTGCCAAGCCCTTTACCATCACCGGCTTGATCTGATCCGCAACCGCCTGATTCAGCTCAGCACCGAAAAATACATGACCCACAAGCCGCGCAGATTCATTGCCCACATAGAGCTCAATGACCTTAAGCAACTCAGACATCTTGGCACTGGCAAAGGGATCAGACGGTGTCATCGGTTGGTCCGGCACACAGTTCTCGAGAAAACCTAAAATCGCACTGGTCTCGCTGAGATAACCCTCGTCCACTTCAATAAAGGGCATCTTGCCCATCGGGCTCAGTTCAATATACGGCTCGCTGTAAGTGGGTGCTATTGCAACCTCCTCAAATTGAAAACCCTTCTCCAACATAAAGGCTTTGACCGCAGCGTAATAATTACTGATTTCGAGACCGTAAAGTTTGATCATTTCTAGAGTACCTGTGCAGTTAAATAATTTATCGGCTCATTTCAAGCCCTGTAATCTTTAGCCTGTAATGTTAAGCCTGTAATGTTTAGCCTGTTATTAATAACGCTTCATAATCGGCGACAATCGGCCCAAATACAGCAGGGTCTGCCGCGGCCTTCTTTCGGTAGTGAGCCAGAGTCTTTTGCCAATATTGCTGATGATCTAGATTCAGCCGATCCCACATATTTCCGCCTGTGGCAACAATCGGTTGCGTCGAATTTTGTGATACATGAATAGCCTCATAGAAGCGATTATTCTCGAGAATAATCTGCTCCTTCTTTAGCCCAAAACCATGTTCAATGAGGGCTTTGCGCACCGCATAATTACCGTGCACCGAGCAGAGTAGCAAATCAAAAGGCAAGCCTGGCATAGCCGCGCAGAGACTCTCAACAAACTGAATCGTCTTGTTGCCACCAACCCCGGCGATGATAAACAGCTGTGACTCAACCTCAGGCACCTCAAGCTCTTTTACATCTTGGCAAATCACCTGCCAGTTAAGCTCATCCCCTGGGAAGCGCTCCTCTAAATCCTTCTTCAACAAAGCCATTTGCGGACTCAAAATATCCACAAAAACAACCTTCTCCGCCAGCTTGCGCTGTAACAAAGACATCCCCAGCAAACCATGATCACAGCAGCAATCCCAAATAATCGAATACGGCTGCTCAAGCATAGTATCTAACTGCCTGAGACGACGCCCGAGCTTCACTGCTGTTTGATTGTTCATGGAGATTACCGGAGTAAATTTCCGAGAAGGTTACCGGATAAACAGCCTATAAAGAACGTTTTTAAACCACAACCGCCATAACAATCCAGAGAATAGTGGTTATAAGCCATTCATCTGTAATTAAACTACAGATTAACGTATAATTTTGCCCTTAAATTCAGTGCCGCCCGTGGCGCTAGAAACCATCCAAGATCAAAGGAGAAGCACCCCGTGCTAGAAGCCTACCGCGCACATGTCGCAGAACGAGCATTAGAAAATATTCCCGCCAAACCACTGGATCCAGAATGGACTGCGGGGTTAGTAGAGCTATTAAAGAACCCACCAGCCGGCGAAGAAGAATTTCTGCTCGACCTAATTGCCAACCGCGTACCTCCTGGAGTAGATGAAGCTGCCTACGTAAAAGCGAGCTTTTTAAGCGCGCTGGTTAATGGCGAAGCCTCCTCACCGATTATTGATCGCAGCGCCGCGGTAACCTTGCTCGGCAATATGCACGGCGGCTACAACGTCGCTACACTGGTTGCCCTGCTTGACGATGCAGAGTTAGCCGGCCAAGCTGCTGAAGAATTAAAAAGCACCCTTCTGGTCTTTGACGCCTTCCACGATGTCGCCGAAAACGCCGATGGCGGCAACCTGCACGCCAAAGCGGTTATGCAGTCTTGGGCCGATGCGGAATGGTTTACTTCCAATGATACAGTCCCCGAAAGCATCACAGTAGCCGTGTTTAAAGCCACTGGCGAAATCAATACAGATGACCTCAGCCCGGCACAGGATGCTTGGTCGCGTCCGGATATTCCATTACACGCCCGCGCTATGTTCAAAATGACCCGCGATGGCATGCACCCAGAAGAGCATGGTGTGACCGGTCCCATGACCCAGATCGACGAGTTAAAAGCCCGCGGACTGCCAGTTGCCTTTATTGGCGACGTGGTTGGAACAGGCTCATCTCGTAAGTCAGCTACAAACTCAGTATTGTGGTTCTTCGGTGAAGATATGCCCGGCGTTCCCAACAAGCGTTCTGGCGGTATCTGCTTCGGCAGCAAAGTAGCCCCGATCTTCTTTAACACCATGGAAGATGCTGGCGCACTGGTCTTTGAAGCCCCAGTAGACAATATTGCCAATGGCGACGTGATCACTATCTATCCTTACGAGGGAAAAATCCTCAACGAAGCGGGCGAAGTGGTTTCCGAGTTTGAACACAAATCAGAAGTAATTCTCGATGAAGTGCAAGCCGATGGTCGTATCAACCTGATTATCGGTCGTGGTCTTACACAGCGTGCTCGCGAGCACATGGGCCTGCCGCCGTCAGACGTCTTCCGCCACCCCACTGCCCCTATAGTTTCTAACGCTGGCTTTACACTGGCCCAGAAAATGGTCGGCAAAGCCTGTGGCACCGACGGTATTCGTCCCGGCACCTACTGCGAGCCGAAGATGACTACTGTAGGCTCACAGGACACCACTGGCCCGATGACTCGCGACGAACTGAAAGATCTGGCTTGCCTGGGTTTCTCAACCGATCTGGTCATGCAGTCTTTCTGTCACACCGCCGCTTACCCCAAGCCAGTTGATATCTCCACCCAGCACAGCCTGCCCGACTTTATTATGAACCGTGGCGGTGTTTCCCTGCGTCCCGGTGACGGCATTATTCATAGCTGGCTGAACCGTATGTTGCTGCCCGATACCGTAGGTACTGGTGGTGATTCACACACAAGATTCCCCATGGGCATTTCATTCCCAGGTGGTTCTGGTCTAGTCGCTTTCGCCGCAGCCACAGGCGTTATGCCATTGGATATGCCTGAGTCTGTGCTAGTTCGCTTTAAAGGCAAAATGCAGCCCGGTATTACACTGCGCGATCTAGTGCATGCGATTCCCTACTACGGCATTAAAGAAGGCTTGCTAACCGTAGAGAAGAAAGGCAAAAAGAACTTCTTCAGTGGCCGTATTCTGGAAATCGAAGGCGAAGGTATTGAAAGCCTCACCGTTGAGCAAGCATTTGAATTATCCGATGCCTCAGCCGAGCGTTCAGCTGCCGGTTGTACCATTAAGTTAAGCGAAGATTCCGTTGCCGAGTACCTGCGTTCCAACGCCACTCTGCTGCGCTGGATGATTGCTGAAGGCTATGGCGATGTGCGCACCCTAGAGCGTCGTGTACGCAAGATGGAAGAATGGTTGGCCGAGCCAACTCTGATGGAAGCCGATGCTGACGCAGAATATGCCGCCATCATTGAGATTGATCTGGCTGACATCAAAGAGCCAATCGTCTGCTGTCCAAATGACCCGGATGACGCCAAGCTCTTATCCGATGTTGCCGGCGACAAAGTCGACGAGATCTTTATCGGCTCATGCATGACCAATATTGGTCACTTCCGCGCCGCGGGCAAGCTCCTCGACGAAGCCGGTTCAGTAGATTCCAGATTCTGGATCTGCCCGCCGACTCGTATGGATGCTCACACGCTGATGGAAGAAGGCTACTACAACATCTACGGTAAGGTTGGTGCCCGCACTGAGATGCCAGGCTGTTCACTGTGCATGGGTAACCAGGCGCGTGTATTAGCCGGTGCTACTGTACTCTCGACGTCGACTCGCAACTTCCCCAACCGTCTGGGCGATGGCGCCAATGTTTACCTCACCTCAGCCGAGCTTGCATCGGTCGGTGGTATCTTGGGTCGACTGCCGACAGTAGCCGAGTATATGGAATACGCCAGCAAGATTGATTCAATGTCTGCGGAGGTTTATAGCTATATGAACTTCGATCAGATCGAGTCGTTCCAGAAGTCCGCTGAGGAAGGCAAGTTGATTGCTGCGCAGCAGATTGTTGAGGTGGCGGTAGACTAGGCTGCGACTGTCGCAACAGATCTACTGTAATTTCGACCGCTGTAAATTATTACCCTCCCCTGCGTACCATCATCTCGGTCGCAGCGGAGGGATATCAGCGATTTTTCGGCTTCGCTTATGAGATCTATAAAGTTTAGTGTTGGAAAGCTTAGGATTGGAAAGCTCAGTACTGGATTCCCTGAGTCATACCTCCATCGACAATTAAATTAGTACCCGTGGTAAATCCCGATCGGGAACTGGCCAAGAAAACGACAGAGTTAGCCACATCTTCGGGAGTCCCCATTCGGCCTATGGGAATCTTTGCTAAGGTTTGTTGATAAAGCTCTGATCTATCACGTTTAGCGATTTCCCAAAAGCCATCTTGATGACAGATTGGCCCAGGCGATACACAGTTAACTCTTATGCCTTCCGGCGCCACTTGCTGACCAAGATGCTTAGCGTAGTTAATGATGGATGCTTTCATTGTATTGTAGGCGCATGGGGCAAAGAAATTTTCTATGGCTGCAATAGAGCTGATTACAACAATTGCGCCCGCGTCCGATTGTTTTAAATAAGGGGGGTAGTGTTCATAATTTTGTGTCAGCTTCATTTTGTCGTTTCCAATATCATCATAAATCGATGACATCATCAAGCCGACCTTCAAAGAAGATGGCGAGCTGTGAGAGCGTTTGACCCCAATCACGGAACGACATCGTCCATTTCTTACTGGCATTTTCGATGCCAAGATACAGTAGTTTCAGCAGGCTATCTTCATTAGGAAAGCCGCCTTTGGTTTTGGTTAATTTACGGAACTGGCGATGAACAGCCTCGACCGCGTTGGTGGTGTAGATGATCCGGCGGATGTCTTCTGGGTACTTAAAATAGGCTGAGAGGTCATCCCATTTTCTGCGCCAGGATTGAATGACAATTGGGTATTGTTTTCCCCACTTGGCTTCAAGTTTGTCTAGTGCATCTTCGGCGGCCTGCTTGGAGACGGCACGATACACTGGCTTCAGATCAGCCATAAATGCACGTTGATTTTTATAGCCAATATACTTTACCGAGTTACGGATTTGGTGAACGATACAGAGCTGAACCTCCGTTTTTGGAAAGATGGCTCTGATGGCTTCAGGGAACCCCGTAAGGCCATCCACAGAGGCGATTAAAATGTCATTAACGCCTCGATTCTGCATATCCGTCAGTACGGCTAACCAAAAGTTGGCGCCCTCTGATTCAGAGAGGTAAAGGCCTAGAACCTCTTTACGACCATCGACCTTCAGGCCAAGGACCGTGTAAACAGCCTTGCTGACATAGCGCCCTTGGTCTTTGACTTTGTAGTGAATGGCGTCGAGCCAGACGAAGGGGTAGACGCTCTCTAGAGGCCGTTGCTGCCACTGTTTAACCTCATCAATAATCGTATCAGTAACGGCGCTGATAGCGGCATTCGAGACGTTTATGCCGTAGATCTCTTCGACATGCTCGCGGATGTCGATATAGCTCATGCCGCGGCCATACATGGACAGTATTTTGCGCTCAATCTCGCCGCTTATGCTGCTTTCATTTTTCTTAACAAGCTGTGGTTCGAACGTGCCACTGCGGTCTCTTGGTGTGTCCAGACGAATATTGCCGACGGACGTCTTTACCGTTTTCCCGCTCCTGCCATTTTTGCGATTGGGTTCAGTTTCTTCGTCTAGGTGGGCCTCTAGCTCTGCCGTCAGTGCGGCCTCGGTGAGCTGTTTTATTAATGGCGCTAACACGCCATCTTTACCTGTGATCGCCTGCCCTGACTGGATTGCTTCTAGGGCTTTGCTATAGTCGAATTCCTTTGACATGTGTGTCTCCTCTTTTCAACATTATAGGATTGACACAAAATTTAGAACACCCTCGATACAGGTTTGACTATAGCACTACTTACAAATCCGTGCCCAACTCATTATGCTTTAACCACTCACTATT
>ENA-OQVM01001065-OQVM01001065.1-marine-metagenome-genome-assembly--contig:-NODE-1065-length-38347-cov-4.492501_pt1 | contig 38347 bp, 32 predicted proteins | sample MGYA00237776_ERZ505498 | MGnify/ENA primary metagenome ERZ505498 (study PRJEB26159, sample SAMN06265151) | marine metagenome | isolation source: Helgoland LTER site | place: Germany:Helgoland, sampling...
TTATTCTGGCCATCGATCGGAAGCACTCACCCATCACGCAGTCGAGTGACAGAAAACCTAGGGTAACTACCGATTTGTAAACCAATCCGATAGCGATCTCCGGCCTGCAATGGTGTCAGCTCACGGCAGCGCAAGGGTAGGGTTATTTCCGATTCGTAATCGAGTAGCCAATGCTGTTCAAAAGCCCGAATTCGGGTAAACAGCACGGCTTCAAAATTATGCAGATCGGCTGTGGCGGGAATGGTCACTTGCATTGGGTTCAGCTCCAGCAAGCCATGGCTATTTTGAGAAGCCTGCTGTTTTAGTGTTGCGGCGTTTTCTGGTGTCAGACAAAGCACCGTGGCCAGTGGATGCCGCTTGCCTGCCTCAGCCAGGGCGTTGGGGTCTGGTGCATTACCCCTTTGAAACGCCGCCGTTTCTTCCTCCAGTTTGGCGAGGCACAGCGCAACCTCGATCCTTTGAGGAATAAAGATTCCCCTCGCATGCAGCTGAGGTGCGAGGTTGGCGGTGACGGCAAACTGCGGCTCCTGCTCCAGAGATTTTTGCATGGTCTCAGTGATGATCACATGGGGATTACTCGAGTGTTGATAGTGGCAGGCATCGTCTTGTATGTAGCTGATACGGTGCACCTGCAGGTCAAAATGCCCGATGAGCAATGCCACGCAGTCGAGCGATCGTTGATGAATGTCAAGAAGATGCACCACCAGCTCACCGGGGTTTAATTTTGTCAGTAGTGGCAGCAGTAGCGTGGCGAATGGCCCGCAGCCTGCGTACAGAATCTCAATGGGGCCGGCGGTAAAGCGCTGTTTGGCCGCCGTTATAGCGGCGTAGGCCGCGCGAATAAAAACAACAGTGCGCTGAGTGTCGCTCACGCAGTGGGCAGCCGCTTCTGGACTAATCGCGACGCCGTCTTTTAGGAGAGAATCTTCTGCCCAAGCATCAAAGCTAGGGTCGGGTATCACGCCGCTAATGTCGCTGCACAGCTGTGCAAAAGCGTTCAGGGCTGCTCGCAAATCTGCGGGGGAGCTGGCCTCATCAAGGAGCGTGTCGGCAATAGTTTTTAGCTTCATGGGCGCTTACTTCAGTACCTCTCCACCTGCACGTTTATTGCAAAAATTAAAGGTCGGGCCAAGCTGCCCTTGGGGGCTCAGTAGTCGTCGACTCTGCCGCGATTTTTTTTAATAGAGCCCTGTTTTTTCTTGCTATCAAGGCGCTTGCGCACCGCTGATCTTGAGGGACGAGTTTTCCTTCTGGGTTTATCGACAAACTGACATTTCTTAAGCATGTCATCGAGTCGCTCGAGGCTCTCTAACCGGTTTTTTTCCTGACTCCTGAATTTTTGCGCCTTGATCACGATCACGCCTTCAGAACTGATTCTGGCATCGCGCATGCGGAGAAGCTTTGACTTAACAGCTTCCGGTAGGCTAGAGGACTTGACGTCAAATCTTAAGTGAATCGCAGAGGAGACCTTGTTGACGTTCTGGCCTCCCGGCCCGCTGGCACGGATTGCCGAAAACTCAATTTGGCTTTCGGGAATGTCTGAGACGCGAATCATCAGACAGACGGTATGTCATTGACGTGGTTTGGATTCATCTTAATGTTTCCACCCTGATCTAAAAATTCTGGCACCTAGGTGTTGAGCCTCGTTGATAGCGATGCAGGTTCAACGCGCTTAGGGACCGAAACGCTCTAATTCCAGGGCGTAATTTCGACGACCTCCCTCTTTACAGGTTGAGGCAAGTCCGTTGGGCATTTCCACCTATGGTGTTTGCATAATACCTCTATGCACATGACCAAACTACGGTTGAAATTTTGGGAGCTTTGCAAACAAGGCCGCCGATATGACCATAAAGGCTGCGGCTGTCCATAAAGATGCGGTGTAACTTCCGGTTGCGTCGCGAACCGCCCCCAGAATGACCGGACTGAGTCCTGTCGCGATTAAGAATGTTGAATATTGTCTGCCATAGATTTGCCCGTAGGCCTGTATGCCAAAATATCTTGCCACGAGGTAGCCCATGAGATCGACTTCGGCGCCTACCGAAAACCCTATGACAAACGCGGCAGGCACCGCGGCTGCGGTGCCTAAAAACGCCAAAGCTAAAACACCGCTGATGCAAGCAATTAAAATGGCAATCGCCACTCTTGGCGCGAAGATGCGATCAACGGCAAAACCCACCAAAAGACGCCCCAGCACAACCGCAATACCAATAACACCGGCAATCTTGACCGCTGCGCTCGCAGTGAAGCCTACGTCGAGCAAAATAGGCACAAAATGAATCATCAATCCGCCTAGCCCGAGGGACAAGAAAAATATGGCAGCCATAATGGTCCAGTAGGTGCGACTTGCCTTGGCGAGTTGGCCCATAGAGAAAGCCTCATAGCCGACTTCTTTGAAATATATTTCAGCCGTCTCCAGCACGGCATGACGCCGCAGCGCTTTTTGTTCGCTGCTTCGCGCTCTGTGATTTATAGCAATGGCTGCATTCATGAGTGTCTCTACCCTGTGGTTTCTGGGGTTGCGGTGCCAACCTCGAGGCGAGCTTTAAAATATTAAATGACCGTCGGTCAACTATATAGCTGACCAGCGGTCATTACAACTTCTGGTGAGGTCTTTGACTTGGCTGCGGCGATGAAAGGGGGAGATCTATGGCCCACCGGCAGGCGCGAGCTGCGAGCAGGGCGTAAGACGGGCGCTATCTCAGGCATTGAGCTGTAAACGGCGGAAATGTAAAACCTGTATGTGTCTTTTTACTAAACCTCACCTGCGCGAGCCGGTGCTGCCGAAACATGATGTTCAAAAAGCGACACTTTGGGCTCTAAAGGCTGGCGCCCACGTCGTTTAGAAGTAACCTGACGGCACATTCATTAGAAGGCTCGATCGGCAGGAGAAAGGCCTGTAGATCTGAGAGCACAGGTAAATACATGGTGTATGCGAATAGAGAATTACTCATGAGAGTGGCAGGCCGCGCATTGTGGGCGACCTTCGTAGCGGGCAGCTTGGTCTTCAGCGTGTTCACGAACGCGGCTGGCGAGCACAGTGACGCGCCGCCAACCCTGCCCGACCCCAGAACTACTTACTCACCCTACCTGCAAGACGCCTTTCCGAACCAAGTGTTTTTTGGCGATACCCACCTACACACCGCTTACTCTGCCGATGCTGGGTTTTTTCTCAACCGCCTCACACCCGATGATTCTTTTCGGTGGGCGAGAGGAGAGACGGTTACCTCGTCTACCGGTGTCCCCTCAAAGATTGTTCGGCCCCTCGATTTTCTAGTGGTGAGTGATCATGCCGAGACCTTTGGGCTTGCCATTGCGATTCAGGAGAACCACCCCTCCTTGCTTAAAACAGAATGGGGTCGAAAATTACTCGAGCTCGCTGAACCCGATACACCCCAGGCGTGGGGAGAGGTTTACATTTACTGGGCGCAAGCCTTTATTGGTGAGGACGGGCCGCCTGAAATGGATCTGTCTTTTATGGAGGATATGTGGGACAACGCAACCGCGTCGGCCGAGCGTTATAACAGCCCAGGCTTATTCACCGCTTTTATTGGTTATGAATGGACTTCCGGACCCGCGGGTAACAATCTGCATCGTGTCGTGGTTTACCGCGGTGACAAAGAAGAGGCGGATCAGGTCGTACCCTTTAGCGCGTTAGAAAGTTCAGATCCAGAGCGACTCTGGGACTGGATGGAGGCCTATGAAGCCAGCACCGATGGTCGGGTGTTAGCCATTGCGCATAACGGAAACCTTTCCAATGGCCTCATGTTTGACGATGTCACGTTAACCGATCGTGAGCCGCTCGATGAGGATTATGCAAAAAGGCGTCAGGCGTGGGAGCCGCTTTACGAGGTAACTCAGATGAAGGGAGATGGTGAGGCCCACCCCAGTTTGAGCCCTGACGATGAGTTCGCTGACTATTTCACTTGGGATGTCGGCAGTTTTGGCCCGCAATTGAAGACGCCGGATATGTTGCCCAAAGAGTACGCGCGAGCAGCTTTCAAGCGCGGCATGCTCTATGAAAAATCCCTTGGTACGAATCCCTTTAAGTTTGGCATGATTGGCTCTACCGACTCCCATACCTCGCTGTCCACCACCGACGAAGCCAATTTTTTTGGCAAGATTGCGGCGGTTGAGCCGACGGCCGATCCGATCCGCTTTGACGAGATCATCACCGGGCGTCTGACCCCCGACGACCCTACCGATGACCAAACCCATGAACAGGCTTTGGCCGCTGGTTTGGCCGGCGTTTGGGCTAGAGATAACACGCGAGAAGCGCTGTGGGATGCGATGAAACGCAAGGAAGTTTTTGCAACGACCGGAACCCGCATGCGGGTGAGAGTGTTTGGTGGCTTTGACTATGTGCAAGAGGATTTGTACCGAAGTGACTTTGCCCGCTATGGATATGCCAATGGTGTGCCCATGGGCGGTGATCTTACTGCCGCCGTTGATGGCAAGGCACCAGCACTCCTCATCGCGGTTTTGAGAGATCCCGATGGCGCAAATCTTGATCGAATTCAGGTGGTCAAGGGCTGGACCAACGACGATGGCTCAGCGGCAGAGCAGGTCTATGATGTGAGCTGGTCAGGTGATCGGCAAAAAAATGCCGATGGCAAGGTACCAGCGGTAGGTAATACCGTGGATATCGAAACGGCGTCTTACTCCAACAGTATTGGCGCCCCGATTTTGAGCGGCTACTGGAAAGACCCTGACTTTGACCCAGACCAACATGCTTTTTACTACGTGCGCGTACTCGAGATCCCGACACCAAACTGGACGACTTATGACCATGTCTACCTGGGCGTCGATTTAGCGAAAAAAGCAGTGCCATATCAACAGGAGCGTGCCTACACGTCTCCCATTTGGTACACGCCTTAAGAGGGCCCGAATGCCCGATCCCGGGCCTCAGCGTCTAAAAGAAAACAAATGACGCTGGTAAACTTAGCTCTAGCGACATGGGAGCGACGCGCTAATCACACTTGGGCGGGTAGTGACACCCGCCCTGCAGCGCAAAAGGACACTCGGGGACAATAGATGGCAATCGATTTCGACAAGGAAATGGTCGGCACCGTAGAGGTGTCTGACAAAGATAAGCTCGATATGGAGGCGCTTACCGCTTGGTTTGAGGCCAACGTTGAGGGGTTTAAGGGCCCGATCAGCTACACCAAATTCAAAGGTGGCCAATCGAATCCGACCTATAAGATTGAGACGCCGTCCACCCATTACGTCCTTCGCCGTCAGCCGTTTGGCAAATTGCTCCCATCGGCGCACGCGGTTGACCGCGAATATGCAGTGATGACGGGTCTACACCCAACCGGTTTTCCCGTGCCCAAAACCTATGGCCTGTGCGAAGACTCTGCAGTACTAGGCTCCAAATTCTTGGTTATGAGCATGGCTGATGGTCGATCACTATGGAATGGCGCCCTCCCCGGTAGGGAACCTGACGAGCGCCGGGACATCTACAATTCGTTGATCGACACCCTAGCCGACATGCACCTCAACAAGCCCGATGAGATTGGTCTTGGGGACTATGGCAAACCGACCGATTATTGCGCTCGCCAGATTGGGCGCTGGTCTAAGCAATATAAGCTCTCGGAAACCGAGCATATGCCCAAAATGGAGCGGTTGATTGAATGGCTGCCTGAGACCATTCCGCCACAGCATGGAAGCTCTGTTGTTCACGGCGATTATCGCCTCGACAATGTGATTTATCACAAGACTGAGCCACGCATTATCGCGGTACTCGATTGGGAGCTGTCAACGCTTGGCGATCCAATTGCAGACTTTTCATATCTCATGCTCAACTGGCTGCAACCTGCTGAAGGCCGTGCGGGCCTGCTTGGTCTGAATCTCGAAGAACTGGGCATCCCGTCGGTGCAAGAGGCGGTTGATCGCTACGTTGCGCGCACTGGTTTCCCCATGCCGCCAATGGAGTGGTATTTTGCCTACAACCTCTTCCGCGCGGCTGGCATTACCCAGGGCATTAAGAAGCGCGTGCTTGACGGAACCGCTTCTTCGGCGCACGCAAAATCCATGAGCGATCGCGTCGCGCCTCTGGTAGATGCGGCTTACAATTTTGCGCTGCAGGCTGGAATGCCCGAGTAAGGCACCCCGATAAACCATTCGATCAGCAATATGGGCTAAGCGAAATCAGTGCGTCTAAGCGCTGCTACGGCGACCCTTCCCTGCGGGCGCGTGTTCAGCTTTCTGCCAGACCCCTCAAATGCAAAAGGGGCGACCCTTACGGATCACCCCTTTTTCATTTGGTGGAGGCGGCGGGAGTTTGAGCTTCGCAGGCCGCAGGCCTGCTCACCACGCCTCGCTGCGCTCGCCGACCCTTCCCTTCGGGCGCGGGTTCAGCTGTCACAGCCGCTAAAAACAAAAAAGGCCACCTGAAGGTGACCTTTTCTGTTTTATGGTGGAGGCGGCGGGAGTTGAACCCGCGTCCGCCAGTACTCTGCCTTTGGCTCTACATGCTTAGTTTCCGTTAATTAATTTAACGGCAAACAGCCCAACGGTCAGGACGTTGGCCGCGAGCCCCGTAAAGTTTGACAGTCGATCCCGGGACATAACCGACTGCGGTCCAGTTCTATATGACAGTCACAAGCTCGGTACTGGCACCTTGCTATAGACCGCCAGGGCCGAAGCACCTGGATGGTGTTACAAAGGGCTACTTACGCAGCCAGTTGTGCACCGTAGTTGTCGTCATTGGCAACTAATAGTTTGCAGCTTTGGATTTACGTGATTGGCTACCATCACGGCATGCACCGCAGGTTTCGTTACCGTCGTCGAATCCGTAACGCCCCCAAGTCATTCAGAGTATAACGCAGAATCAAGGGTTTCTCAGCCAGTGAATGCGCATTGGGGCTACTTTTACTATCGCGCTTAAAGACCTCTATTTGTGGCCTAAAGCAGCCCAGACAATGCCGGCTGATTCATCATGTTGACTCGTAACACACGGTGCATTTTGAGTTTGACGAAAGGTTTCCTTGCGTGGCAGTTGCGCTGAACCATGATTCAGATCTTTAATTTAAGGGCAGGGCAGGCCTGTTTCTGCTGCGATCTGTTCCCATTAAGGGGTATTCGGTGAAAACCGCTTTAGGATCTACAGTAGGGCCCATGCGCACTTCAAACCTCAATACACCATCGGTTTTTCTGGCGGCTGCGGCAACCGGTACTGCGGCGGTAATTTTATTTTCGCTTATGCCCGTACTGATTGGTGCTCTCGCCGATCAATTTGACTTATCGGATACCCAGAGTGGGCTAATTGCCACCGCCTATTTTTCAAGTTATGCCCTGGTGACGTTGACGTCACCGGCATGGATTCGTCGCTCTAATTGGCGTCGCGTGACGGTGTTCGCTTATGTTGCGCTGGTCTTGGGAATCCTGTTTTTTTGGTTGGCCGGCAGCTATACGCAAATCCTGGTCAGTATGGTCGCTGCGGGTTGTGGCGCCGGTATTTTATTTCCTCTGAGTCTTACGATTGCTGCAGACACTGAGCGACCCGAGCGCACTTATGCGTTGCAAATTATGCCAGAGCAATTGATACCGGCGGGGCTCTTGTTGTTAGTGGCTGGCTTGAATATTGTAGGAACAGGTAGCCTCATACTCATGGTGATGGCGACGGTGCTGTTGTGTGTGCTGGCGAGTTGGGGGATGCCCGCACAGGGTCTTGCTGTCACTGCAAGCAACGCCCGTCAGGGTAACGTGGCGCTGGGTTTGCTGGCGCTGCTGGCTTTGGCGATAAATTTTTCAGGCTATGCCGGCCTTTGGGTGTTTTTTGAGCGCATAGCCGCGCAGCAAAAGTTTCCTGACACCTTTACTCAGACCTGGCTGGCTGTGGGGCTGGTGATGTCAGGTGTGGGGCCAATTTTTGCAGCGATCTATGCAAATCGGTTTGGCTATGTCATGCCCATCATACTGGGCACCGTAATTTCGATACTCGCCATGGCAGCACTGGTGGCCGAAGTCAGTCAGCTTCGCTATGCCCTCGTTCTGGTCGTGCTGCCCCTTGCCTACTACGTGGCTATTACCTACATCATGGCTGTCATAGCCGATGTGGATGATACCGGGAAAATGGCGGGACTCATGTCCTTTGCTCTGGCTGTGGGTGCCGCAGGCGGACCTGCACTCTTTGGTGCCCTCAATGATGCTGGTCACTCTGCTGTACCGGTCATGATTGTGGCTGTGGCTCTGGGCGCGGTGCTGTCTGCCATCGTAATGAAATTGAGCGCCCACAAAAAAACGGGGTTTGTATGAGTGGTTTGATCCGCGAAGAGAGCATTGAATTTTTGCATTTTTGTTTGGTTCGTATAGCCGTCGCTGCAGGTATGACGACGATACATGCGCAGTATATTGCAGATGCCATCGTGTTCGCCCATCGTCAGGGCAAGCTGAATCAGGGACTGGGTGTCTATGAGGCGCTAGACATTGCGTTGGCGGCAGGTGCGTTAGATCCCACTGCCATTCCTGAATGTGTTGATGAAGGGCCCGCTTATGCGGTGTTCGATGGCCACCGGTCTAGTGGTTATTACACCCTAAGTTTAATGGCGGCTGCGGCCATTGAGAAGGCTCGAGAGACTGGGATCGCCATCGCGTTTGGTGCCAACCATAATGACGCTGGAAGTTTTGCACACTATGTTCATTTGGCTTACGAGCAAGACATGGTGGGAATAGCATCGAACAACACCGTGCCTTTGGCGGCTCCCTATGGGGGCATGGAGAACCAACTGTCATGCCCCCCTTTCGACGCGATCATTCCTGGTGGTGTTGAGCCCCCAATCTGGGCCAGCCTGAAATTTGCCGAATGGTATGACGCCGATATTTCAGAGGCTGTATTGGAAGACAAGCCCATGAAGGGCAAATGGTTGATAGACCCTGTTACCGGTGCATTAAGTGACAATCCTGCACCCTTTGCCAAACCTATTCCCGGTTATGGTCGCGTTTGGGATGCCAGTTGTGCAGGACAAATCGAAACTCCGAGAACCTACGCGCTGAATCTGTGGAATGAGGGTATGTGCGCCATTATCAACCCGCTGGGAAAAACCAGCGTTGACCTGCCCACCATCGACGATTTCGCCGGAGGGTCGGCAGACCCCAGTGTGGGTGGCAGCTATTACATGGCGATTGACCCAAGCCGGTTTGGGCCTATTGCGGCGGTCAAGGAGCGGTCAGATCACTTTATACGTACGGTTAAAAATACCAAACCTCGCCCTGAGCATCGTATTCGTGTTCCCGGAGAATCCGGTTACGAATCTATCACTCAAGGCCAGAGTCAGATAAAAGTCATGGAGAATCACTGGGAGGCATTTTTTAATACCATCGCTGCCAAATATGGATTAACAGAAGCTTTACTAAGAAAGGAGTACGGTGATGACCGGAGTGATAAAGGGTGATGTTCCTTTTTCCATCAAAGACTATACCTCGGCAGGTCTTCGACTGGAGTCTTGTATCCGATATCAAGGCAAAAGCGCTGAGGACGTTTTTGACATTATGGGAGATCCCGAACGCATCACCGATTGGTATCTGCTTGCGAAGCAGGTAAAAATTCATGAATCACCGACAGGGGGCGCTCAGAACTTTAATGTGGAGTTTACTTTTTTCGGCGATGTCTTTGAGGAAATTCTTCATTGGGACCCCCCAAACCGTTATGTGTATGCAGCCCGAGGCAATGAATTCCCCATGCGAGACTACGTTGCCTGTATTGAGCTAGAGGAAGCTAGCGCAATGTCAGGGATCATGCGCTGGCAAATCTACAGTGACGTTATAGAAGGCGAACATTTTCAGCGCATTCTTCCCGTGATTCTTCCTGTGATCAATGAAGTCAGCATGCATAAGCTTTCAGACTTGATCGGCGGGGTAGAGTGCACTGTAGAAAGCTTTTTTTAAAAGGACTCCTATGTTTTTCTCGCTACAGAATAAGCGTGCTTTGATTACCGGAGGTGCCAGCGGCATTGGCTTGGCAACCGCGGCTCGATTCAGAGAGGCGGGTGCATCGGTCATCATTGCTGATATCTGTGACGGTGAGGATGTTGCCGCAGCGATTGGGGCAGCGTTCGTTTTATTGGACGTCAGTGATAGCGGATCGGTCAATGCGCTGTTCACTAAATTGGCGGCTGATGATCAGCTGCTCGATATTGTCATCAATAATGCAGGGCTCTCTGGTGAAGATGGCGTAGCAATTGTTGACAGTGATGAGGCATTGACGCACCGGCTTTTTGCAGTCAATACCATGGGCGTTTACTACGGGCTGAAGTTCGCTCCCCAAGCCATGGTCGATGGGGGCAGTATTATTAATACCGCTTCTTTGGCGGCGTCTTATGTTTATCCCGATTCTGGTCCTTACTCAGCCACTAAAGCTGCTGTTGTCAGCTTCACCACGATGGCGGCCGCCGAGCTAGCGGATCGTCAAATTCGAGTGAATGCGGTGGCGCCATCTTTCATCAGAACGCCTATGACAGCACCTGAAATGGCTGTTTTTGAAAAGTTTGGTGAAAAAGCGACGCATGCTTTACGCATTGCTGAGCCAGAAGAGGTGGCCTCTGCGTTTCACTTTCTAGCGAGTGACGATGCCAGCTATATTAATGGTCAGGTCATTTGCGTGGACGGCGGTATGGGGCTTGGATTTACGCGGGCCATGACTAACCTCATTGCCGAGTCTTAGTACTGCTGCCTAGGACCACCGCGTGGTGCCGCAAGTCTGCCGTGCTTTTCTGCTATCGCAAAGGAGGCATAACAGTTCAAAAAACAAAGCCGCTGCAACATGACTACTTTGGCCGTCAGTGTCGCGCAGCGGGTTGAGCTCTACCATATCAGCCCCGATGATATTAAGGCCCCTTGCTCCGAGGATCATGTCACGAACCTGCCGAGGGTTAAGACCGAAGGGCTCCGGGCCTGTGGTACCCATCATGTAGCTAGAATCCAGGCTGTCGACATCTAGGGACAGATATGCCTTTTCCTCACCCACGATTTCATGAGTTTTATCGATAACGTACTGTGTACCTTTTTCAAAGACCTCATCGGCACTGATAACTGTCATACCGGTATCGTGAGAGAACTCCCAAAGAAAGTTCGCTCTGCCACGAATACCTATTTGAACTGTGCGCTGTGGATCGATAAATCCTTCTAGTACGGCCTGTCGGAAGATCGACCCATCATTGACTTTGTCGCCGCCCCATACCGCCATCGTGTCGCAATGAGCGTCGATATGAATCACGCCAAAGCTGTCGTCGTGAACCTCTGAAAGTGCCTTGAGTACGCCGAAGGAGGTGGTGTGTTCCCCGCCACAGTTCAATGTTGCGCAGCCCGCCACTGCCAGTTGATGGCATGTGTTGTAAATATCATTTAAACGACTTTGCAGATCAGTAGCCGACCATTCGACATCACCATAGTCGACAATAGAACATAGCTCGAAAGGAATGTTTCCCGTGACATCATGTACCGGCCCATAGTTTCGGCTCGACTCACGGACCGACTTTGGGCCGTGGCGCGTTCCCGATAGGCCAATAGCACCAAGATCAAGTGGGCTACCCAGCATGGCAATATCAACATCGGTCAGATCAACCCGATGAGGAGCCTGAAAAAACCCTGGATGTTTTAAAAAGCCGTTTGTGTCCAGGTTGTAGCCTTGTGCAAGGGCGCGCTCAAAAAAAGCCGCGACAGGTGTGTCTGCAAAATCAAATGCTGCACGATCAAGATATCGATACTGTTCAAGTTGACTCGAGGTGACTTTTGTCATGACTAGAAACCTTTATTTCGTTTGTCCTACTTTAGATTGTCTCTAGACTGCGTTCTTTACAGGCCCGAGGCAAAACCCCCTGCAACAGGAAGTGCCACCCCGGTGACATAGCTAGCCATATTGCTGGCCAAATAGACCGCAGCCTGAGCTATTTCTTCTGGCTGCCCGGAGCGTCCCATGGGTATCAGGCTTGATTCGAGTTCCCGTGCATCAGCAACGCTCAGGTTCTCTGCCTCGGCAATAATTTCCAGGCTAATGTCCAGCATTTGGGTTTCAATCGAGCCAGGACAGATAGCGTTACATCGAATATTTTTTTCTGCATACTGCAGCGCAAGTTGCTTGGTAAGCCCTACAACCGCGAACTTGCTGGCGCTGTAGCAGGCGGGAATACCCGAGACCGCCCCCGTGCCTGCCAATGACGCAATATTGATGACACTGGCATTCCGGTCCATGAGGTGTGGAATCGTCTCTCTACAAACATTGACCACACCGCGCAGGTTTACGGCCAAGGTCACGTCCCAGTCATCATCGCTAATGGCCATGAAGTCTGCTGAGCCCCGTCCTACTCCGGCGTTGTTAACAACAATATCGAGTTGGCCATACTGCTCAATGATATTGCTTACAGCTGACCTAATCGATTGGGCTTGCGTCACGTCACAGGGTAGGCCATCCATATCGGCAAAGCCTTCGGCAGTCGGCAAATCAACGCCGACTACGGAAGCCCCTGCCTCTTGTAAGGCAGTGACAATAGCCCGGCCGATGCCGCGTGGGTGTGCGGCACCTGTCACCAGAGCGACCTTATTGGTGAGGGTGTTAGTCATGATCCATTCCTCCCATAATTTCTACGGCACTGAGCAACCACTTCGGGGCGTCCGCTTCTGCGCCAACACCGCCATAGCTGAGCAGGCCCTCCTCTTTAAGCTGTCCGGATCGTATGCGGGCGGAAACATCGTCGAGATCAGTAACAAAGCGGCTCAAGGCTTCGTCTGACATAACGTCGATGGTTAGGTGAATAGCAGGGGGAGTACTAACACCCAATAAACGCCAACCTTTTTGTTCCATACCACCCACGACCAGTTGAATATTGAAATCATCCGAGGCAATCATCATTAGCGGCCCGTGAGTAGGCCAACTGCGTAAACCGTCAATGCGTTCACAGGCTTCCGCGAGTGTCTGCTTAACACGTAATAGTGCTCTGGCATTTTCAAGGTACCCCTCGTGACCCCAGTGGTGCATCAATGCCCAGACAGCGGCTACGGGCCCAAGAGGTCGACTGCCCACGAAGCTTTGAGAAAGGTATAGCCCACAAGCCCATTCAGTCACGGGTACAAAGTGAAAGCGTTGCTCTTCTTGAGAGCGCCACAATACGGTCGAACAGGGTTTTGGTGCATAGCCATATTTATGGAGATCGGCGGCTATGGATCGGACGCCAGCAACGCTGAAATCATAGGGCGGAATCGCCTCGCCCAATTCGCGCATAAACGGAAGGATATAACCGCCAACACAGGCATCAACGTGAAGCCAAAGACCCTGTTTAATAGCGAGTTCGCCAAGTTCAGTAATAGGGTCAACGTGACCGTAGGGCCAGTTGGGTGCGGAGGCCACTATACCAATGGTGTTTGGACCAATAGCATTCTCAAGCGCTTCAAAGTCAGCACTAAGGTCAGATTTCTGTGCCACCGTAACGACCGTAATGTCGAGATATTTTGCTGTTTTGTGAATGGTCGAGTGTGTTGAGTAGGGCGCTATAATTTCGGGGTTTGTAATCTCGGGCTTATGTTCTCTTGCCCAGGATCGCATGGCATGAAGTGCGCAAAAATTACTCTCAGTACCTCCCGATGTCAGGTTGCCACGCCCCTGTTCGCCACCACTAACGAGATTAATACAAATATCCAGAACCTCGTTTTCAAGACGCGCAGCAGCGGCCTCTTGGAAGCTAAATAAGCCATTCCAGCCAAGAAATTCAGTGAAAGCAGCGGTTATGAGCTCGCCCATTTCGTCGCGACCCTGAAAGGCGGTGCTGCTCAGTTTGCCGCGATCATTGGAGGTCATTGTGGCGCGCAAATCACGAATTTCATCCAGCACTGCGGCGCTGGGCTGTCCTTGCTGTGGCAGCTTGTAAGGGCTGGACACGTATACCTCCTCATGAGTAAAAAAAGCGATGATAGGTGACATTGCACTACCACTTTACCTTAGAGACGCTTCTGTTTGACGGCCATCACCATCAATGGGTACAGTCACTGCTCTAGGTATCAGAGGTTTCCTCGGTGGCAAAATCTAAGCTGGTTGAACAAGCTTGGCAGACGCATGTTTCACATGCGATAGAAAATTTATCCCGGGAAGATTTTTACAGTAGCTTTGCAAGTTGCTGCGAATACCTAAGTGGTTACGACAGCACACTCGTGGTCTGGCTGAGCCGTGAGCATAAGCCGCTACATCTGTTTGATAACATCCCTACATTGTACTTGAGCCAAACGCAGCCACCTTGGATCAATGGTGCTTATTTGCTGGATCCTTATTATCAGTTGTTCCTATCAAACGCACCCTCGGCAGTTTATCGGCTTGAAGATGTCATGCCCGACAACTTTTTCGAAACAGATTATGCAAAAAGTTATTACCACGATACGGGCTTGATCGACGAGTGCGGGCTGCTAATAAATCTCGGTGATGATCACGCCGTTTTAGTGTCTTTAGGGTTGCGCTCACAGGGCAAGTTATCCGAGATTTGTACCCGCGATATTACCTCTGCGTTACCCACCCTTGCGTCTCTGTGTCGCAAACAGCAATCTGCGGCCAATGGAGAGATAAATTTCTCTGCGCCGCTAGACAAAGCCTTTAGAAATTTTGGCCGGGATCATTTGAGTAAGCGTGAGCGCGAGGTTATTCAGTTACTCCTTAAAGGACACTCCAATAAATCTATTGCTCAGCTTCTAAATATCAGCGTAGACACGGTAAAAGTATTTAACAAACGGTTTCACCTAAAATTAGGCATTTCATCTCAAGCAGAATTATTTTCACTGTTTTTAGAGTCAATATCCATGATTCCCTTTGATGCCGATATTGATCCATTGACACATTATCTAGAGATTACGAGACCGTCTTCATAACGGTATTTCAAATACGTTTTCGGTAAGTTTTTTTAGATTTATTTCGGGCGCAGTTCAAGCATTTAAAATCCTGAAAAATGGGGCATAAATTTCGATTTAAACAACGATTTCAATAGACACATTTCCCGCCATGAACCATGATGTTTTAACGTGTTGGCCGGCTGTGGAATTCATGAAGAACCCAAAGAATAATGAATTGCCCCCATACCTAAGCTATGAGGCTGTAACGTTTTATCGGGCTGCTGTTCCTATCACGCACACCATCGATTTTGGTGATAGCGAAGCGGTACGCGAGTTCAGAAAAGAGGTTCATGCTGACTGGGCGAAGATCACTGAAGAGATCGATTTTTCTTTCGATTTGCATGAAGAATATCTAGGTGATGTCCGCGCACTTCGAATCACTACAGACACCACACGAGAAACGGACAAGACTATTTTTCTGCTTCATGGTGGTGCTTATGTTTTAGGCACACCCGAGGTGAATGCATCGTCTGCGATTTTGCTGGCGCAAGCCACGGGTATACCGGTGTTGTCGATTGACTACAGGTTGGCGCCGGAGCACCCATTTCCAGCCGCTCTGAATGACGCGCGTGACGCTTATCTAAGTCTAGTAGAGTCTGGGTGCAAGGCAGATGACATTTTCGTAGTGGGTGAATCGGCGGGCGCCGGACTGGGCGTATCGCTCTGTCTTACGTTGCGCGATTTGGATAAGGTACGACCGGGGGCATTGGTTTCGCTGTCTATTTGGGCTGATCTTGAGGCGTCGGGCGATAGCCTGACAACCCTCATCGATTCAGACCTAGATTTTGGCAATCTGGCGGCGCTGTACGACTGCGGTTACCCCTACGCGGGTGATAATGATTTGAGCCTGCCATTAATGTCCCCTGTTAACGCGGCGTTACATGATTTGCCGCCTATGCTCATACAGGTTGGCGCCAGAGAAATGCTCTTAAGCGATAGTCTGAGATTAGCTTCTAATGCCCGGGATGCAGGTGTCCCGGTTGATCTCGATGTATGGGATGGTATGGGACATATGTTTCAGGCTATACCGTCCTTGCCCGAAGCGACAAAGGCGCACTTACGCATTCGCGCGTTTTTGGAGAAATTAGGGTGAAGGGAATCAGTACCGATCAACCGGTGAACCCCGATGACTCTAGGGTCATTGGTGCCGCGGTGGTGATGGCGGTGATAGGCCCGATTTTTTTCCTGCTGCAGCCATTTTATGTGGGGGCATTAGCTGATGTAGTCGGTTTTAATGCACAACAGATTGGCTGGCTAATCGGCGCCGAAATTTCTGGTACTGCTGTTGCGTCCATTGCAGCGTTTTTTTACGTACGCTACTTAAACTGGCGCGCGGTTGTTACATTTGCCTTGCTGGCTCAAGCGATTTGCAACCTTGCATCTTGTTTGGTCACAGGCTACACGGAGCTTCTACTGCTTCGCTTCGTCACGGCGGTACTGGGTATGGGGCCGCTTTATATTATTGCTATTGCGATGCTTAGCGTTACCACGCGCACGGGTGTTAACTTCTCTATAGTCGTCTTCGGTCAGATGACGCTGGCTATTGCAGGATTGGCCATATTGCCAAATTTTGTTCAGCAATTCGGGATGGCTGCACTTTTTGCTCCCATTGCAATCATCGGAGTTGTCGCGTTTAGCATCACCGGGTTTATACCCAGGCAGGCAATGACAAGAGCTGAAGGTAGGGTTCCAGAAATTGCACGAAATAACGCCAGACCCGCGATTGGAGTGCTCTGGGTGCAATCGCTTTGGTATCTCGGTATCGCAGGGGTATGGACTTTTATTGAGCGCATTGGGGTTGAGGCAGGTCTAGCATCAACAGATGTAAATACGGCGCTAGCTATTGGCATGGCTGTGGGTCTTGCGGGGGCTATTAGTTCTGGCTATCTCACCGAGCGCTTTGGCCGTGTGTTGCCCTTTCTGGTGGGTATGATATTTCAGTGTGTCGCAATTACATTGCTTCTTGAAGGACGAGATTATTACGGTTTCCTCGCCATAATTTGCCTCTACAATCTGATGTGGAACATGAGTATGCCGCCGCTGTTTGAGCTTATGGCCTTAGCGGATGGTCAGAACCGTTATGCGGTCATACTACCCACAGCTCAAGCCTTAGCGTTGATGATAGGCGCAATTATGGGTGGGATATTTGTGCATGACTTTGGGTTGAGCGCTGTCCTGATTAGTGGAATTGTATTTACCTTACTGGCTTTACTATTGTTTTTGGTGATTGCTTATTGGCTTGACCGGTCTGCAAAGATTCAGTCAGCGCCGACATAGTTCTCCGCTAAAGCCATCACCGTCTCAATAATATCGGGGGTCAGAGCGATAGCCGTATCGGTAGTCTTTCGCGTGTGGAGCCATCCAAGATAGGTAAGTCCGCGAGCGAGCAAGAAAGTGTCCAAATGCTTGAAGTGCTCGTCAGGCATGGCGCGTTGTTCTCTATAACCCTCCAATAAGGCAGCTCTTAAATCTTCGAAAATAGCGTCTCCGAGATAGAAGAAAAGCGGGGTGGCAAATTCAAATAAATGCCAGCCATAGCCAAAGTCATCAAAGTCGATTAGATGAATATTTTGATTTTGCACCAAGATATTTTCGGCGAGGAGATCGGCATGTATCAGACTGAAGTACCGAGAATCTTCTCCCAGTGTCTCCAGTTCAGTACGCAGCTTCCCTCGAGCCGTTTCAAGTACTTTTAGTTGCTCGCTCGTCAGGGCCTCCAATTCCCAGAATCGTCCCATAACAGGGTCGCTGCCGATAAGGCCCTCAACGTCCCATGCGTGTCGTTTGAAGTTTTCGGGAGTAATCCAGTCCACCGCTTGGTTATGAACTTGGGCGGCGAGATTTCCAAGTAACCGGTAAGCGCTGACTAGCTCGGCATCATTTGTCTCAGTTTGTTCGTCAATGGAATCTAACTGTACGCCATCGATCCATTCAACCAAATCGCAAAAGTAGTTTGAATCTGCAGCATTTATTTCGGTAACAAGGGCTCCTTCCACTGTGGGGCGGACCGTTGGTGTACGAATGCCGACCTCGTTCAGAGCTCGCATCCAAGTAGTCTCAGACCGAAGAGCCCGCTGGTCGTGATAGTTGGGTCGATGGACGCGCAGGACAGAATTAGCCTGTTCATTGACTGACACTTTAAAAACCGCATTTTCTCGAAATTTGAGCAATTCCAGGCCTGCATGAGAGAGCCCGTAAGAGGCCAATGCTCTGCGAGCAATGCCTTCTGCAGATTCAGTCGTTTCTGTGTTGGTCATAAAAAGCTCTCATGATGGTTCTGTTAGAAGGGCGCAGAATCATTGAAGCGTCGCAGTACATTGCGTGTCACTGCGGCGACATTGTTCTCGAAATTGTTGTGGTTGAGTGCCGATGACCAGGCTATGGATCCGGTTGAGAAAACTGCGCCGCCGCCAGAAATAGATCGAAATGTCATTTCTGCATAAACATCGTCAACCGTATAAAAGTCATCAGGCTCCAGGATGCCCGGCAGCGTGGCGCAGCGGGCCAGCACAATCGTGTCGTTAGGGGTGCCCATTTGAGGATCAGTGCGGTCAATTTCTTCGCCGACAGCGCCGCCAAAATGATTGCCAAAATTGCCAATAATGTCGTCAGTAACACCTTCAAAAATGAAGCCGGTTTTTTCTTCGTCGAGATTCTTTTCGCGCTCATAGTAGCTGGGGCCAAAAAATGCCATAGCGACAAAGCCAACTCCCAATAATTTTTGTGGCGCACGATCGTTCAGTGCCCAGAGGGAGCCTGACACACCATCAAACTCATGAAAGCTCTCGCCATCGGGCATGAGTCTCCGTACTTCAATAACACCGGGTAATTCTTGATGATGGGATGTCACCCAAAAAAATCCGTTGGCTCCCATATACATGAGTCGTCCTCCGGTTTGGGTATAGGTTTCTACCGCATCGAGCATTTTTTTAGTGACATATTCTGGGTGGCTACCCGTCATTACCACCCGATAGTTACTAAGTAATTCGAGGCCCTCATCGTGTAGGAGGTCGTCGGTAATAATATCGAAAGGTATTTCTTCATGCTCCAGCCAATCGATAATGTCGGTATCGGCCACAAAGTTATAGGCCTGCCCTCCCGGTCGATGATGAACCATGGGGCGCAGTCGAGAGGCATAATTAACCTCAGACTGGTCGGAGTGGTAGCAGTAAGTACTTCGGCCAACTTCCGGATGTCGCTCTAAATAGTCACTGTCCTTCGGACTGGTGTGAACCATGGGGAATCGGTCGTTCCAGGCTATGTTCAACGTATGGTTGGCGTAAGCTATGTAGCTGGTCGTTGGCATGAGTAGTGCAATGTTGCTGGTTGCTGTGCCGCGCTTTGGCGCGACGAAAAAGCAGATGTGGTCGGTAGATTGTTGATGGGTTAGGCGCGCGGCGTAGAGTCCGCTGGGAAGGTCGTCGGGTATTTGATACGTGAAGTCTGTGCGCCACTCGGCGTCATAAAGATCGTCATCGTGAAATTGAACAGCACCATAATGACTTGGGTTATCTACCCAATTTGTGCAGTCGCCATTCCATTCAACACCAGCTACCGCACGCAGGGGTAGGTTAACGGTTTCGCCATGCAACCCATAGGGGCCCTTATCAATAATTCGCGTACTGCCGATGCCTTCTGAGAAATCCCAGTCAGCCAGTAGGCGCTCAGTCTGGTCGGGCCCTAAGTGAACGGTGCCTAAAGCAACCAGTTCATCTCCCTGGGTCCTGTAACCTTGCTGCTTCGGTACTCCAGAAAATATTCTGGGTCGCTCGATCTTGCCGTTGAAACACCCGGTGGGGCGTGCTCGGACACCGTTGCCTAGCCCGTCATGAGCAGCGCCAATACGAATTGGTCCGCTTTGGGTGGGTGTAAAGGTTTCCGGGACTGTGAGGCTGCGCCGAAGAGGCCAGTCCAGCAACGTGTTACCGGTCTTGGTAGCCCGGGATGTAAAAATCTGACATTGCTGGGTTTCGGAATCAAAACTGATGGTGACATAAGTCCAAATGCCATTAGTTGCCAGCATGTGGGTAGACAGTTCCAAACTGTTCCCCTGACTGTCTCCAAGTAAAAGGGCAGGGCACCCTTTCTCGTTAAGAATAACAGCCCAGCCGTGCTGTGTTGTTTGATTCCAGCGGGACAGAAGGTATTGGCGGCCCTTGTGAGCAGTGGTGGGTTGAAAATACAAAGAGACAGAAAAGCTGTTGGGTAATACTGCAAGCGCCTCGTCTGCTACCTCAATAAATGAACCGGTATAAATGGGTTGTTTCGATCCCTCGTATTCGCCAGCAAAGGCTGCTGCAATAGACCTTTCACAAAAACGGTTAGCGTCAGTTAGGGTATCGGCATTTCGCAAGCGCACGAGATCTGCTTGATATGGAGCTTCAGTTTCTGTGCTGACTTTAAAGGCAACGGTTTCTCCTGGTCGTGCAGTAAGAGGGTCGCAATAACCGATCACAGTCTGGTCGTGTGTCATAGCTTGTTACGCCTTTATAAACCGTGAAAACGCGCCTTCAATGACAAAATATTATTGAGGTTGCCGTTATCAGACATTTGAGGATCACCTAGCAGTTCAATCTGGTTTACTCGCTGCAATAGCGTGTTTGCCGCAACGCGGGCCTCCATACGCGCCAGTGGTGCACCCAGGCAAAAGTGCGGACCGCCTGCAAAACTCAGATGTCGGGGGCGCTTGGTTGTAATATCAAAGTTATTGGGCTTTTCGAAAACACTGGGATCACGGTTGGCCGCAAGGAACCACAAAGCTACAGAATTACCGGCAGGAATCGTGACGCCATGGAATTCTGCGTCTTTGCAAACGCTGCGTATAGTCATTCTCAAAGAGGGTTCAAGGCGCAGTGTTTCCTCAATGGCCGCATCAATCAGGTTGGGGTCTTTTTTGAGGAGCTCAAATTGAGAGGGGTAACGAACCATGCAGCGAATAAAATTTGTGATCAGGTTCGTGGTGGTTTCATTCCCAGCCAGCAATAAGAGCATTGCAGTAGATTCAATTTCTTCGTCACTAAAGCGCTCGCCATCGAGCTCGGTTGTCATTAGGGTCGATAGGATATTGTCATCCTGTGGATTTTTTCGTAAGAATTTAAGGTGATCGTGAAAATAGTCAGCCATCTCCTGTGTAACTCTGACTACGCTGTCAGCCCTCTCGTCGTCCCACTCAGTGAGCCAAAACGACGCCATCGTGTTGCGTTGCATGGTATTTGTCCAATCACGCACAATAGACCAGTCATCAGCGGGCAAACCTAAAATGCCTGTAATCATGCCGATGGTGAGTTGCGACGAGACGTCGTTAACCAGATCAAACTCATCCACCTTCAGGGCATATTCGAAGCGTTCTTTGGCAATTTGTTCGGCTCGCGGAAGAAATTTCTTAATCACCTTGGGGAAAAACCCCTGCTGGGCCAAGCCACGAAGCCGGGTGTGACGCGGTGGGTTCATCAAAATGAAGTTTTCGGTGGCCCGGCCCAGGTTGAGGGCATCGAGATCAGTATTGATGGGTTCGCTTGAGAACGTTTCCCAGTCAAGCAGGACGCGCTTTACATCTTCGTAGCGAAATATGCTGTAGACCGGGTCTAGGGTGACGTCATGCTTTACAATCGGGTGTTCTGACAAGCCCTTGGTCATGAAAGGCAGGGGGTCTTTAATAAAGGCGTCGCTGAGGGCATTAAACCCGAATGCTTGCGGCGATGGACTGTTTGCAGATTCAATCATGGTGATAGATCATCCTCACTAGGCCCGTCGAATTTCGAGTTCTACCGCCTGAAGTAGTAAAGCCACCTAATCTGATGGCATGGGTTTGTTAGCAGATCTTAACTCGAATTAATTTGAGTTTTATGACATTTATTTGAAATAGTATGGGTCATAAAATTTTTAACTTCAAATTTTTTCGAGTTAACGAGTTTTAAGAGCGCTAAGTTGTGGAAGCTTATTTGTGATGAAAACAGCAGAAAAAGGCCAGTCAGCCACTCAGGCACGGGGGCGGGAGCGCCGGCAGCAACTGATCGAATCGGCTAGATTCCTACTCGAATCCCATGCAATGGATGCGCTGTCTCTGGCCGATATTGCCGCAAATGCTGGTATCCCTACAGGTTCTGCCTACCACTTTTTCCCCAATGTTACGGCGGTTTACCAAGCGCTGGGAGAGCGCTTCTCTGATGAGTTGGATGCTGAATTATCAAAGCCATACCGGGTCTCGGCGGAAGATGGGTGGTTGAGCATCATTGATGAATCGATTGATCGAGCACATCGTTTCTACAAAGCCAGTGGGGCCTACAGGCAGTTAATTATTGGGGCACGAGTTCCCGCCGATATCAAATTGTCGGACCGCCTCAACGATGAAGTGATCGGTCAGATCTTGATTAATGCGATAAATGATCATTTTTATCTGCCCGAGATTCCTCGTGCTAATGAAATCTTTTTTCACGTTGTAGAAATCATCGATCTGTTTTTCACACTTTCAGTGCTGCGCAATGACGAGATTACAGAGCACATGAGTATCGAGGCCGGGCGGGCGTCAAAAGCCTACTTGCTGACTTACTTTCCCAGCGTTCTGACGCCAAGAGATAAACCTAGCTCAAAGCAGGTCCCTCAGGGTGTTTGATTCAACGTGTTCAAACCCGATTGGCAGGAGTGTGCGTCCAATCGTCTTGCGCGACTGTTGACAACATTGAGAAAAATATTAAACCGATGCCGCAGCATGCTGGCCTATTCGCAGGTTGTTTAGTTTGTTCGGGCAGTTATTACTTGTTCTATCGTGATCCTGTGATCACGAAGGGGCAACGTGACTGGCTCATTGTGGCGCTTGAGAAGACCTTGCTGGAATTGTGCGGCACTGAAGCACAGATTGATGGGCGATAACTGCGTTGAATCGACTGGTTATGGCGATTTTTCTTTAGCTTTTGCTTCGGCCAACAGACATAAAATCTCATACATCAAAGTGGCGCCCACGAGGGCGGTATTACCACTGGGGTCAAAGGGTGGCGCAACCTCCACCACGTCACCACCTATCAGATTCAAACCGCGCAGCCCACGCAAAAGCTCCATCGCTTCTATGGTGGTGAGGCCGCCAATTTCTGGGGTGCCTGTACCGGGTGCGTATACCGGATCGAGGCCATCGACATCAAAAGAAATGTAAGTCGGATGATCGCCAACTAACCTCCGGGCTTCATCAATGACCTGTTTTACTCCCAGCGCCGTGAACTCCTCCATGAAGACCACACGCATACCTTGTTCAAGTGAGTAATCCCAGCCTTCACTGGTTTCCTGGGCGCCTCGGATGCCTATTTGGATGGTTCGATTTGGATCTATAAGCCCATCCTCACAGGCCCTTCGAAAAGGCGTGCCATGCATAAATTTTGATCCGGAGAATTCATCCCAGGTATCGGTGTGGGCATCAATATGAATGAGCGCGACAGGACCTTTGGCCCCAAGGGCTTTCAAAATAGGATAGGTGACCGAGTGGTCTCCACCTGCGCTCAACGGCATAACATCTGCCTCGACAAGGCGCTGATACTGCAGTTCGATCTCTCTAACGACGTGCTCGTGTTCGTACATACGAGACAGTTCGATATCACCTATGTCGCCGATGCGACACAAATCATAAGGGCTGAATTTATGGACGTGATGAATGGAGCGCATCAGCGTGGAGGCTGCTCTAATCGCTTGCGGCCCGTGCCGTGCTCCGGGTCTATTAGTGACGGCACCGTCATAAGGAATTCCAACCAACGCAATATCAAGGTCTGACAGGTCGGTTACCAAGGGCGTACGCATAAAGGTGGGAATGCCTGTGAATCGGGCTTGTTTCATGGGGTTGTGCGAATCATCGGAGAGCGCCGAATTACGTTCATAAAAATTATTCATGTTCGATTTATTCCTTTTTTTTGGCTTGTGCGTGGCGCTCAGGTGATGGGTACCCCACCTTCCTCAAGAATGCGGCGTAACGGCATGAGTTCTTTCTCATAGTGGCGCCATCGAGCTACCGAGGACCGATAAACCGGCTGCCTAACCTGAGCCGCGCTGGCTGTCGTTGATGCTGCTGAATTCTTGTGAAATTCGAGTACAGAGTCGCTCCAGCTTAAGCCACAAAAATCTAGAGTTTGTTTTGCCGTTGTTTCCAGATCTTCGGTGAGGGCTTCGTACTGGACCTGATAAATTTGCTGAGGCAGTGCGTTATGCCAATGTTGCATCAGGTGATAGTAGGCTACGTAGTAGTGGCCCAGATCTTCCAGAGAATAAGAGTAGGGGGCCCCGGCATTGAATAGCATTTTAAAATTTGAGTAGCAGGTATCCATGGGGTGGCGAACCAGATTGATCATTTTTGCATGGGGCATCGCAAGGTAAATCAAGCCGCAGTACAAAAAATTTATGGGCATTTTATCAATCCAAAAGGGTTTGCCCCGAGCATATTTTTTGGTGGCATGTAGATACGTTTCACCCAGCTTAAAAAAATCAAGTTGGCTAGAACCCTGAACCAAATCGAGCTTGTTGAGTTTGGAGTCGCCCGCCAGACCCTTCACGATATGACTGATCATCAGGCTGAGTTCATTCAATTCACCGGCAGCGGTCACCTCGCCTTGGCTGGCAATAACTCGCTCCAATAGAGTCGTGCCTGTACGCGGCATTCCCATTATAAAAATAGGTCCGGTTTTATCGCTGCCCGGCGGATGTTCCTGACTAAAAAACGCGGGGCTGAAGGTGTCTTTGAGCGCCTCCATCACTTCAACATCGTGCTCAACTTTATAGGCCATACCACTTCGACGGATTACAGCGCCTGTTTGCAACGCGGCAAACGATTTCTGGTATTCCTCGAGGTCTTCATATTCTTTAGCCAAGGTGAAATGATGGTGAAACTGATTCTGTCGCCCCTCAATACCAGCGGCAATACGGGCCTCAAGTTGTTGTATGTGATTATTTTCGAGCGTTTGTTTGCGCACGTCTGACCGCAGAAAAAGGCCTTCAAAGTTGTTGGGATCCAAGGTTACGCAGCGATCAGCATGAGCCTCAGCTTCCTGTAGCCTGCCCAAAAATCGGGCATTGGTCGCGGCCATATAACAGAGGTCGGCATTATCTGGCTCCAGTTTGAGACCATCGAGAAATAGTCTATAGGCACGCTCATAGTGCTCGGTCTGGCTGAAAACCGAGCCCATCGACATTAGGACTCTAGCGTCAGTTGGCTGGGTTGCTAAAACCTTTTCGGCACAGCTCATCGCCTCATCTGTTCTGCCGCGCAGTCGGCATAGGATTTCAGCGAGTGTGATAAGAAACGGGAGGTGGTCGGGAACCAATTCATGGGCGCGGCGGTAACAGCGCTCGGCTTTCTGCCAGTTCTCCATGGCTAGATAAACCTGCCCTGCAAAGGATACGAAGCGTGGCTCGCTACTATTGGCGTGCAGGAGTTTTAAGGCAGACTCTTCCGCAAGGGAGTAGTTGCTCTGACGAAGTGCGCTCTGGCCTTGGGAAAAAATAGCCGACAGATTGTCATGATTCATCGTTATCTGTCCGGTGCGGCGAATGACATACCGTTATCTATAGCATACTGCCGCGCTCACTTGAATGAGAAGGGGTTGCCGGGCTGCGACTACCCCTCCTATTTCAAGAGGTTCTCAGAACTCGTAGCGCACTCTAATGCCAAGACTGCGAGGCCGTTCGGCTGCTTCGTAGTTGGTTCCAGCCTGAACAGCGACTGTGGTGACAGCATGGGTTTCATCGGTGAGATTGTTGGCGAATGCGCTTAGGGTCCATTCATCGCCAACAAGATTTATGCTTGCATTCAAAATGCTGAACGAATCGAGCTGGTAATCGTTGAATCCACCTGTGAGATCGTTTCTCGCATCACTTCTGTAACGTCCGTCCCCATGAAGCAGCAGATCAAAGCCACCAATAAGAGCGGGAATCTGGTAGTCAATAGAGAAGTTCGCCATGTGTTCGGAGATGTTGGGCAAAGGCGAGCCTGCGATACCGACAACGGTTCCAGCTGCGGCTGAGAAACCTTCGGTCAATTCTGCGTCGGTATAGACATATCCGACGAAAAAGGACAATCGTTCAGTGAGATTTCCCGTAAGCGACAGTTCCAGACCTTTGCTCTCCGACTCGGCAGCGTTGATAACCGCAGGGAGCGCGGCAATACTGACAAAAGCTTCTATCTGCGACTTGTCCCACTGAGTATAGAAGCCCGTTGCCGAATACTGCAGTTGGCCATCCAACAGGTAACCTTTTAAGCCCAGTTCCCAGTTTTGTGTTTCATCCGCGTCGTAGCTGATGAGCTCCTGAGTAATGATGTCGAAACCAACGGGTAATGCATTAGCCCCGCCATGTCTAAAGCCCTCAGCCCATGTAAAGTACAGATTGTGCTCGCCAAATTCATAGGAGGTGTTCAGTTTGAAAATGAGATCAGACTCGTCTTGTTGGTTGTTGCTGCCAGAGACACCCCACAGGGCGTTCAATTCATAACCCAGCTCGCCGCCCAGTTGGTCCATGAACGCCTGGTCGGCAGTTGTGCATGCAGCTCCGCAATTGGTGAATATTTGCTGCAGAGCGATTTCGTACTCCTGATCAAAGTAGCGAGCACCACCAGTAACTTGCCAGTTGTCAGAAATATGAAAGGTCACTTCACCGTAAACAGCCATGTCCTTAAACTCTGATTGCCTGGCGATATAGAGCTGGGGGACGCCAGGCTGGGGCGTCAACGCGTATAAAAGCGGGTTTAGCCAAGTGTTGGCAAAGTTATATCCGGGTGGGAGGTTAATGTCAGCGTCGTAGTACGCTGATATGGGGCCATCTGCCGAGCCATCAAGCGAAGCCCATTCAGCGTACCCCGGAATCTCTTCGTCAGAGATTAAGTCCGTCTCTTGGTCGTTGTAATAGGCGCCAACGAGCCAGTCAATTTTGTTGTCATCGCCGTTGGAGGCTAATCTGAATTCTTGTGTGAAGTCGTCCCGGTCTTGCGGCTCCCTGGCTGGAAATAAATTAGCTCTTGGATAGCATCCATAAAAGCCACAGCCCGGACGCGTTGCTGACCCTACGCCAAAGAGGTAGTAAAGCGGGACTGAATCCAAGTAGGTGGGCAGGTAACCCAAGTCGCGCACCGTGTCGATCTCACTCTTGGTGTATGCGGTACTAGAGGTCAGTGTTGCAAAGCCTAGATCAGCTTCGACTTCAAGGCTGACAAGATCGACCTCCTGCTCAAAGGTGCTTCTCGAAGCATCGAAAGACTCGTAAGTATCAGACCCGAGCTCGCGGTAATTCTCTCCATCAGCGTCTACATTTTGATGATGGAAATTAAGTTGGGCGCTGAGGCTGTCGGTGGGTTCCCAGAGTAGGCTGGCACGCAGCGTGTAGCTCTTGGCCGTATCGCCATCTTCGATGACCTCGGTCGCGGCCGGACTCCTTAAAATATCATTCGGGTTCTGGAGTACGGTTTTTCCACCCTCGCGCTGATAGATCGAGGTGTAGTCGATAACGCCGCCGCGGTCTTCATAGGCTCCCGAGACTCGCAGGGCCAAGTTTTCTCCCAGGGGAAGATTGATCGCGCCCTCTACCTGATAGGTTTCATCTGAAGACTCTCCCAGCCATTCTGTTCCCCCTGAGATATAGCCTTCAATTGCTTCGGTACTGGGTTTATTGTGTATAAAGCGTACTGTTCCTGCGAGAGACCCTGAGCCATAAAGGGTGCCTTGGGGGCCCCGTAAGACCTCCACTCGATTTAAATCTACGAGCTGAAGGTTGAAAAATGCTGGCGTATTGTCGATGTATGTAGACACCGTCGGAACGGCTAGATTGGAGAAAATACCATTAGTTGCCTGGGCGCGAATATTAAGGCCGCGCATGACAATGCCATTATTCATGGCGTTGCCTCTGGGGCCTTGGTCAGAGAACACAATACCGGCGACACTATTCATAACGCCTGTCAGGTTGGTTACACCGGCCTTAGCCAATTCGTCAGCGCTAAGCGCACTGATGTTGTAAGGGACTTCGATGAGACTCTGGCTTCGCCGAGTCGCCGTGACCAGTACTTCCTCCAAGGCGAGGGCTGACTCTTGGGCAAACGTTGTCTGGACACAGGTTGCGCTCGCCAATGCGACCGCGACTGCAACAGGTTTTTTATACAGCTTCATGGGGTGGCTCCCTTGCATACCATTTTGATATTGCAGATTGCCCCCGAAACGACTTTCAACGGAATGCCCTTAAAGAGGTACACGCGTTAATATTGTTAGTGTGGCACCGGGAGCCTTGTTTTCACTATAACTCGAAAATATTTGAGTTAAAAGGAGGTTAACACCCTTATAATCAATAAAATCAGGGATTATCTGGAAAAATATTGAGATTTGCGGGGATGGCAAGCATTATGATGGACGAGGAAGAAAGTGCAGAATCCATAAGCAGAGTTAATCGCAGTTTGAGTATTCGAGGCGAAAGACTCTATATTGAAGCATGCGATGTGGTGGAGCTTGCTGAACGGTTCGGCACGCCGATCTTTGTCGTATCTGAAAGTCATGTCCGTGAGAATCTCCGGCGCTACAAACAGACGCTTTCGGAGCATTGGCGTAAGGGACCGATTCGTATTATGTGTGCGTTTAAAGCGGCTCCCCTGCTGGCGCTTCGAAACATGCTTAGTGAAGAGGGCAGTGGCTGCGACATCTTCGGCCCCGGTGAACTGGAGGGCGCGATCAGGGGTGGGGTCCCCCCCGAGTTGATCTCGGTTAATGGATCAGTCAAAGACCGCGATATGATTCACCGTGCGATCGAGCTAAGCGCTAGAGTCGTGGTCGACAGTACACGCGAGCTGCTGTTATGCGAAGAGGCAGCCAAGGCTCTAGGTTGTCGCGCAAGGGTGATGGTTCGCGTTAAGCCCTTCCTGAAGGATTTAACACGGGAGTCAGATTTTCTACCGGGCGCAGAGATAAGAGAACTGACTCAGATTATCAAATACGGTGTGCCAACATCGGAGCTAAAAACGCTGGTGTCACAGGTTGCCAAGTCTGATTGCATCGACTTAGTGGGGGTTCACGCCCACATGGGGCGCCACAGCAAATTTTCCGAAGTATGGGAGGCATGGACTCGGCACTGTGTGGAAATTATCGCGCAGATACGAGACCAATTATCTGGCTGGAGCCCCCTAGAAATTGATCTGGGCGGGGGGTTTCCCAGCGAGTCTGATCGGGATACTGATGTCACCGTGCAAGGCTACGAGGGCGCTTCCCTAGAGGAGTTCGCTGCTGTGATTGCTACGACTTTAGAACGTGAGTTGACAGCACATGGCTTTGACCCGGCGGGCATTACATTGGAAATCGAGCCCGGCCGGGGCCTGCATACAGACTCAGGAATTCACCTTGCTGCCGTAAAAAATGTCAAAGAAGAAGCTGTTCACCGCCCCCGAAAATGGGCAGAAATGGATACTTCAGAAGTGTTCCTAGGGGTTGGGGGGCTTAACGACACTCCGCCCTTTGATTTTATGATCGCCAGTAAAGCTGGTGCCCCAAAAGATGACCGCTATGACCTCGTTGGCATGAGCTGCAATGCCGAGATCTTATTTCAGCAAGTTGCGACTCCCTCACTAGAGGTCGGCGATATCGTTGCACTACTAAATACCGGCGCCTATATCGAACCCATGTCGGCTAACTTCAATTCCCTGCCTCGCCCGGGAACTGTTCTGGTTCGTGGGGCGCAGGCTGGTTGGGCCAAGCGTCCCGAAACCGTGGATGAAGTTTTTGCCCGGGATCAACTGCCGGACTTTTTGAAGGAGAGCAAGCAATGACTATAAAGATGGCACTCTCATGGGAGGAATATGCCGGTTTAGATGCGACTGGCCTAGCAGATCTGCTGAGGTCTGGGGATGTATCGGCTCAGGAGCTTGCCTATCAGGCTAGGGCGGCTGTGGGCAGGGTAAACCCTGCCATCAATGCGGTCGTTGAGTTATTTGAAGATGCAATTGTCGAACCTCAGATCTCTGATGGGCCGTTTATGGGGGTTCCCATGATGCTCAAGGATCTGGGTTCAAAAATGAAAGGTCGAGCCCAAGAGGCCGGATACAGCTGGCTTAAAGGGCTAATCGCTGAGGAGGATGATCCCTTAACCGCAAACTTCCGCTCTGCCGGTTTTAATCTCATAGGGCGCACAACGACCCCTGAAGACGGTATGACAGGGGTCACCGAGACATTAGGTTTTGGTATTACGCGAAACCCCTGGGATTTGACCCGGTCTCCGGGTGGTTCTTCGGGTGGGTCTGCCGCCCTCGTTGCGGCGGGAGGGCTACCGGTTTGCAGCGCCTCCGATGGTGCAGGGTCGATTCGTTTGCCCGCGGCCTGGACGGGCTTAATCGGCCTGAAGACAACCCGAGGTCGACTGCCCCTGCCGACAGGAATTCACGAGGCGATCATGCCCTCAGCCTCTGAGGGTATTGTGACGCGCAGTGTGCGTGATACGGCTTATATTCATGAGTTACTAGCCCGCCGCTCCCTCGGTGCGGGGTTCATGCCCTATATGGAAGAGGCCTTGTTGGGTCCTAGCCTGTCACCTGTAGATCGCTCGCTGCGAATTGCGGTCTCGACGGGTAATTGGTCCCGAGTCGATACAGTACCGACTGATGCTATTGAGGCCGTAATGCGGGTGGTCGATTGGCTGTCGAATGCTGGCCATAAGGTTGAAGTGGTCGACGATAGCCAAATTTGCGACTTTGAGCAGGTTTATGCGTCTTACACAATTGCTAATTGGGTGGCACCCCTAGGGCGCTGGATTCCTGAACTGGCAGCGGCTTGTGGTGTTACGCTAACGCCAGAAAACACCAGCAATCAGGCGCTACAGCTGATAGAGGCAGCCAAAGAAATTTCTTTGGCTGATTTTCTTGCGGCTATGGAAACAAATGCGACCACTACACGACAATGGGGCCAATTTTGGGAGAGGGGTTTTGACCTGCTCCTAACACCGACCCTTGGCGATATCTGCTCGCCCGTGGAGAGCGACTATGCCCTGTCGAGCCAGCTTCCCTACCGTGAGTTTTTTGATCTCAGCGTGGATCTGTGTCGCTATACACTGCCTGCCAATGATGCCGGCTTGCCTGCCATCAGTTTGCCTGCGGGGCTCGATCGTAACGGTTGCCCACTAGGGATTCAGTTTTACGCGCCTTGGTGCAGAGAATGCGATTTGATCTGGATGGCAGCAACGCTAGAGCGCGAGCTGCCCCAGTATTTTTCTAAGCTTGCACCCCACAATGTCGTAACGGCGGAGTAACCGAGCGATGACAGCAGGAACCGTACCGAATATTCAGGAATTACAGGATATTGAGGCGATCAAACGTCTGAAGGCTTATTACTGCCAGTATGCAGATAGTGGTGAGCACCCCGAGGAATTTGCCAGTCTGTTTACCAAGGATGCGACTCTTGATGAGGGTGAGGACGGAATATTTGAAGGGCGTGATGCCATCGCGCAGATGTATCGGGATATCTGGCCTTATTTTCGACTTAATCAACACCTTGTGCTTAACCCTATTGTCGAGGTCGATGGTCTCCACGCAACCGGCCACTGGCGACTAGTTCAATATATGACCACAATCCACCCCGAGGGTGATAAAGCCTTTCTGGCGGTAGGTGGTTACGATGAGCGATACCTTAAAGAGCGTGGTGTTTGGCGGTTTCAGCACGTGCACGCGCGAGTGCATTTTTGTTGTGATGCAACGAAAGGCTGGGCACGGGAGCCTTTTGCAACACTGTTGTCACCAGACGCCATGGCGGCCCTGGGTTTACCCATCACAGCTTAATCACCTGATAACCGATGGGAATGCTGGCGTTGATGTGTCACGAATTTTGGGGGCTCCCGCGAAGAATCAACGACTTGGGAAGTTTTTGCGCCCATGAGCGGAGAATAATCGGCGTTACCTATTCCCATATTTAATGCCTCTTAGAGTCGGTGAGACAACCAGATTTATATGTGTTCTAGCAGACTGAGGAGCATGCTTTTCAGCGACGAGAAGCTGTGCGTATTGGGCTGAAATGATAGCGGCCGTAGTGGTCTTATCAATATTAGCGCGAGTTGGCCTCTTTAAGTGTCAGTACTTACTCTGATCTAGGTCAGTTAAGAACTTCCATGGTCGCCCTTTTAAGTTGTGTGAGCTACCCGCTTAAGGTTGTCTATCGAGCCGTCGATACTGCGTCTAGCTCCTCACTATCGTTGAGTTAACGGGCCTACTGTTAGGCCGCTTTTTACTTGCTAATATGTGGCTTTCTTATCTCTTCGTCGAAGTATAAACAGGTCCGATATCCCCTTTGCGATGTCCAGTGGACAATAAATCGTTATACAGTATGACGCTGTATTTCACAGTCAGGTTTTGGAGTAATAGGTGTCAGAAGAGCAGTCAGCTGGGCGGGCGGCAGAAGCCCCTCAAAAAACCACGTTTATGGGCTCAGACAATCAGGCAGGTGCACACCCAGCGATTCTTGAGGCACTGGCATTGGCATCAGACGGCTTGGCCTCGGCCTATGGTGAAGACAGTCTCTCGGAGACACTGAACGCCCGGGTCAGTGATATTTTTGAAACTGATTGTGAGGTCTTTCTGGTTGCTACGGGTACAGCGGCCAACTCATTAATTCTCAGTGCCATGTGTCCGCCCTGGGGCGCTGTACTGTGTCATGAGGGCGCTCACATTATTAACGACGAAAATACTGCTCCTGAATTTTTCACCGGTGGTGCTCGCCAGATTGGCGTACCGGGTCAGCTGGGAAAACCCTGTCACGACGCTATTCGTGGGCAAGTCGAGTTGGCCCAGCTGCATGGAGTCCACAACGTCAAACCCACAGCGATCAGTCTCACCAATGCCACAGAGCAGGGAACTATTTTGCAGCCCACTGAGGTTGCCGGCTACGGTGAACTAGCCCGGGAATTGGATCTGGGCTTGCATATGGATGGCGCGCGCTTCTCCAACGCGGTGGTCGGTTCAGGTGCGTCGCCAGCAGATCTTACCTGGAGGGCTGGCGTAGACGCGCTGACCTTTGGTGCCACCAAGAATGGCGCTATTGCTGCCGAGGCCGTGGTGTTTTTTAACGATCGCTTTAGTGCTGATTTTGCCTATCGGCGTAAACGGGCGGGGCATTTGTGGTCTAAGCATCGATTTTTAGCCGCGCAATTTGACGCTTTTTTGGCCGGTGATTTGTGGTTAGACAACGCGCGCCATGCCAACGCCCTCGCAGCGCGTCTCGCGAACGGGTTGTCGCAGCTGCCGGGTGTTACTTTGCCCTGGCCCACAGAGGCCAATGAGGTTTTCCCGGTGTTGCCTGAAGTTATAGACCAAGCGCTGGAAGCCGCAGGCTTTGTGTACTACCCGTGGCCCATGGTCCCCGGAATGAAGCGGTTTGTGACCAGCTTTGTAACAGACCCTGAAGATATCGACCGCCTGTTGGCCGTTGCTCAGTCGGCGGTCTGATTAGTATCTTTCAGAGGGTTTGCGTAACTCCAAATTGCCCGCAGTAACCAACGACGCGTTTTCTAGCTGCGTTAGCGCGTTGAACCGCTGACAGAGGGTTGTGCTCAAACCCCTGTTGATGCGCTAGTTCGCGGCCATTGCTGCTTGCAGTGCTTTGAGATTGGCTTTGTCTTCGTCGCTGAGCTGGGTGGGTTCGCAGCGGGGGTCGGTTTTCTGGATCGCACTGATCATGCCCCTAGACAAGGGAATGGGTTCACAACCGTGGTTGTTGTCGCAAATAAGATCCCACTGGGGTTCGGCCTGAACGTGGCAGGCAAAGCAGTTGCCGCCAAATCGATTCACAACTTCGGCAAAACCGCGCTTGCCAATAGTTGTGCCCTCTGAAGAAACGTTTAACTCGAAAAACTCCCAGTCGTTGGTTGCGGGGTTAAAGCCGGCTTCACGCTTTACCATGGCCTCAGCAGGCACCAGTTGCACCACCGCACCTTCAGGATAGGTTCCTCCGTTGGCACTGTTTGCTACCGCAACCGTTTCTGCAATATTGCCCAGCAGGTTGTCCACATAGAAATGCCTAACAGGGGTCATATCATTGAGGCAGCGAAAGGTCTCGTTGGTGACTTCTGTAGCCACAGCAGATTGCGATAGAGCCGCAGTCATGAGGGCGGAAAATAGCAGGCCAAATCGATTGCGCATGGGGGCTCTCCCTTGTTGGATAACCTGAGTATACCCGAGGTAGAATTTGTGCAGATTTGCGCTCGCTTGCGAAGGCCACTACTGTGGGCGCCCTCACAATTCGACCGTTAGCGAGAAAGGAGTTCCCATGCGGTTTACCCTGTTAGTTCCAATGTTGTCTGCCTTGTTTGCTGTGTTTATGGGTTTTATTGCCTCTGCGAGTGCCAATGAATCTTCACTGACGGTGCAAAGCATCGCCGAGCGCATCCAGTCTGGCGAGTTAGACGAGAGCCCGTTGTTTATGCCCACGGCCGAGCGGCGAGTTGTTTTTGCCAATCCCGAATACTTTATGCCAGTGCGAGAAATAACCCCAGGGGGAAGTCCTTACCCATTGCCCTCGACACCGTTGGATCTGAGCAGTGTTGCCTATGAGGTCGATGGCGAGGTCTTCACCCTGCAGCATTTTTTGTCGCAACAGCCACTGATGGGTTTTTTAGTGATTCGCGATGGCGCGCGGCTACTGGAGCACTATGCCAATGACCACTCGGTAGATTCGCGTTGGATTTCTTTTTCGGTCACCAAATCGGTGACATCTTTACTCGTGGGCGCGGCCTTGGCCGACGGTTTCATTACCAGCTTAGACGACAGCGTGACTGACTATTTGCCTCGGCTACGCGGGAGTGCCTACGATGTAGTCACCGTGAAGCACCTGCTGCAAATGGCCTCGGGCGTGGCTTGGAATGAGGATTACTTCGACCCCGAATCAGATGTCGCCCTCGCGGGCATTCTCGGCGGGGTGGCGCTGACTGATTATCTTTTGGAGCTGCCCAGAGCGCATCCACCGGGTACCCATTTTAACTACAACACGGGGGAGGCCAATCTCACGGGTGAGTTACTTCGGGCGGCCATTGGTAACAACGCCTCTGGTTACCTGAACCAGAAAATTTGGGGTCCCTTTGGCATGGAGTTCGATGCTGTTTGGCCGGCTGATGGCCCCAGCGGGGGGGAGGCGGGGGGCTGCTGTATTAGTGCGGCCTTAAGAGATTATGGACGGTTGGGGCAGTTTGTCTTGGACGATGGCGTATTGCCTGACGGCTCCCGGGTCCTGCCAGAGGGTTGGGTTGCCGCTAGCGCCGCTCCTTCCGAGGGTTCTGAAGAGTATGGCTACATGTGGTGGCGCTATCCGGGTGAGCGATTCAGTGCCGCGGGCATTTTTGGTCAGAAAATATTCATCGATCCTCAGACAAGAGCGGTGATCGCAGTCCACAGTAATGCCGATGCCGCGAGCGGCAGCGTTTATGCCGCACACCTTGAGGCGGTCATGATGGCAGTAACTGACGCGCTCAGGAGCCAAGAGTGATCAAGCGCAGAAATCCGTTAGATCGGTATGCCAAAGACCTTGCGCCAGGCACGGTTAGCTGGATAGGCGTGCGTCCTTTGCGCCGAGAGCCGCTACAAGCGGTAACCGAAGCAAAAGCCTGTGCCGGTCTGGGTCTTGAGGGGGATCATCGCATGGGCAAGACCCCTGGCTCGGGTCGACAGGTCACCCTAATTTCAGAAGAGTTTATCGCCCAAATCGAACACTTTACCGGTTTAGCCGCTATTGAGCCGGCTGTATTAAGACGAAATTTAGTGGTTTCAGGTATCAATCTAAACGCCCTGAGACGCCAGCGTTTTCGCGTGGGTGAGGCTGTGTTTGAAGCCACCCAATTGTGCCATCCCTGTGCGCGCATGGAGGAGGCCTTGGGTAAGGGGGGCGTCGCTGCCATGCTGGGGCACGGCGGCCTTTGCGCTAAGATAATCGAAGGTGGAGCCATTAGAATCGGCGATGCCATTACTGTAGTGGAGTCTATTAATGAGTGATGAATTAAACGCGGTACATACTATCCAATTGACGGGTAGCGGGGTTTTTAATCCTGAGGTGCTCAGTGCCACCCACAAAGCGCTTGATGCGGTGGAGGCTGACCCCTCAATTCAGGCGGTGTTCCTGCGCGGCGAGGGTAAAAACTTTTCCCAGGGCTTAGATCTTGAGTACCTCATGGCAAACCCCGACATTTTTAGCGAATTTGTGACCAGCACTATGCACCTGGCCGCTCGATTTCTCACTTTTCCGGTACCGGTTGTTTCGTTGGTTAACGGCCATGCTTTTGGTTTGGGTGCCATGCTAGTTTTAGCGTCTGATTATGCGGTTATGCGCGGTGATCGCGGGTTTTTCTGCCTTCCTGAAATTGATATTGGTATGACACTGACGGTACGCATGAATGCCTTGGTAAAGGCCAGTATGTCAGCCTACGCCATTCGTGAAACACTGCTGACCGGGGGGCGACTCACTGGCGAGCAGGCGCGTTCTATGGGGGTTGTTGACGCAGTAGGTGACGACTCTGAGCTGGAGGCCCTAGCGCTGCAAGTTTCAGCCCCTATGCGAGGCAAGCCACGAGAGCTGCTCGCAGGGCTCAAATACGGCGTGCACCAGGAGCTTGTCGACCTGATGATGTCAGACGCCCCTGACGATGCTTTCCAACAGGTGAAAATTTGGCCGCGGTAATTAACCGTACTCTAGTTAATTAGGGATCGGCGTAGTTGCGTCAACACAATATGGCTGACTAAGGGATCAAAAACCATGGCCATGTGGCTGCAGTCCACTTCAATGTTGGTGGCACTGGTATCGCCCATATCCTGAGTGGCGCGCCAGTCCACTACGCCATCGCGTTTGCTCCAGATGTAGGTCACCGGCGTTTGTAACAATACCGACTCGCGTTCTGTGACTTTGGCCTCGATAGCATCCAGATCCCACCCCAACAATTTATAAGCTGAGGCAGCGGCAGTGTACTTGGGGCCTCCTTTAATGGGGCTGCCTAAGGTAATGACTTGCGCTACCAAGTCAGGCCGCTCTCTAGCGGCTTCTCGAGCGAGGTAGCCGCCCAAGCTCCACCCCACCAGTCGCAGGGGTTGCTCATGAAGCGTCGCAGCCTGCTCGAGCTGTTCTATGAGTCGCGGTAAAAGCGTGGGAACGTCACCCTTGTTGGTGCCAAGCCCCCACTTTAGGGCATTGAATCCTGCTTTGCGTAGCTGTCGTCGCAGCGCCGTCATAGCCAAATCCCCAAACCCAAAGCCGGGCAGTGCCATCACCGGTTCACCTGCGGCCATAGCCACAGGCTCTAGGCGGCCACCAACAGCAATTCGGGCAACACTCCTGAAGGTACCGAGCTCCCGCAGTAAATGCGTTGGAGGTATGGTCATAGGGATATTGTCTGGCATGGTGAGCTCATGAGCGTTGCGATTATTGCTGATACGAGCTGCATGCTCTCGCAGATGTCTCGTCGGTAAATTCGATAGAAATATAGGCGCGACGGGTTTTCTGATGTCCCGCGTATCAGTAGCAAACAGGGATTGTTTCTACTTTTCCAAAACGGTCTGCAGTATGAGTGACCCCTAGCGACGCAGGAGAAAACCATGAAGTTTATTAATTTAGTTCCTACTTCGGCCATTGCCATTCTGACGGTGTTGGCTGCAGCGACGGTAATGGCGCAACCGCCCAATAAAAGCCAGCGCATGATGAGCCACCTCGATAAAGATGGCGATAATTTAGTCTCTGTTGAAGAGTTTGAGGTACCTTCTAGGGGTCGGGATCGAGGTCGGCTCGCCAGTGCAGATAGAGATGGTGATGGCAATGTTAGTCGTTCGGAGATGCAAGCTCAGGTCGACGAGCGGACGGAGCAAGCCATTGAGCGTTTTGAATTGGCCGACTTAAATGACGATGACTTTCTGACTGAAGAGGAAATAAAAATGGCAGCCTTCAGCCGGCTTGACAGGAATGATGATGGATATATTGACGCAAAAGAACTGTCTATGGCTCAACACACGGCTAGGCACCAACGTCCCGGCTAACAGGCGATTGGGGTAGGTGGAGTGTTGATTTAAGTGTCTACTGAGGCGCAACAAATGCAGCGCGTTGCCAAGGGCGATCGCGGTGCTTATGCCGCTTTGGTCGCGGATCACCTGAGGCCCATTTCAGCCTATGCCCAGCGTATGACAGGTAGCGTGGCCAATGCTGAAGACATTGCCCAGGAGGTCTTTCTGCGTCTTTGGCTTAAGGCTGGAGAATTTGATGCAACGCGTGCCCGCCTGACCACTTGGTTGCATCAAATGGCGCATAACTTGGCCATAGATCTGCATCGAAAGAAACAACGAGAAGTTTCTCTCGAGGTGATGGATATCCCCGATGCTGCCGTCACATCGACTCCGGAGGAGCCCGTGGGTCCTGTAGCCCAAGCACTGCTTCAACTGCCCGAACGGCAGCGCAGTGCTTTGGCATTGACCTATTATCAAGACCTGTCGAATCGAGAGGTGGCCGACATCATGGGGCTGAGCACGCGTGCGGTTGAGTCTTTG
>ENA-OQVM01001071-OQVM01001071.1-marine-metagenome-genome-assembly--contig:-NODE-1071-length-38098-cov-4.808842_pt1 | contig 38098 bp, 52 predicted proteins | sample MGYA00237776_ERZ505498 | MGnify/ENA primary metagenome ERZ505498 (study PRJEB26159, sample SAMN06265151) | marine metagenome | isolation source: Helgoland LTER site | place: Germany:Helgoland, sampling...
ACCGCTGGTGTAGAAGGCCGCTTACAACGTCGTTCTAAGTACGGCGCAAAACGACCAAAAAAGTAAATCCTCTCGCAAAAATTAAACAATGAGAAAAAGACAAGCAAAAAAACGTCCATTACTCCCAGATCCAAAGTTTAACGACCAGCTCGTTACCCGCTTTGTGAACATGTTGATGTGGGACGGAAAAAAATCAGTTGCCTTTCAAATTTTCTACGACGCCATGGCGATTGTAGAGGAACGCAACCAAGACGAAGAAAAAACACCCGTCGAAATTTGGAAAGATGCCCTTTCGAACGTTATGCCCCATGTTGAGGTGCGTAGTCGTAGAGTAGGAGGAGCTACCTTCCAGATTCCGATGCAAATTCGTCCAGACAGAAAAGTATCACTAGCCATGAAATGGATGATCAGTTTTGCACGTAAGCGAAATGAGAAGTCCATGGCCCTTCGCTTAGCCAATGAAGTAGTTGCGGCAGCAAAAGAAGAAGGAGCAGCAGTTAAAAAACGTGTTGATACGCACAAGATGGCTGAAGCCAACAAAGCATTCTCACACTTTAGATTTTAATAACAGTCTACTGACATTATCATGGCAAGAAATTTAAAACTAACTAGAAACATTGGGATTGCTGCGCACATTGATGCAGGTAAAACCACCACCACTGAACGTATTTTGTTCTACACAGGGGTGAGCCACAAAATTGGTGAAGTGCACGATGGTGCAGCAACCATGGACTGGATGGAGCAAGAACAAGAGCGCGGAATTACAATTACTTCTGCAGCGACTACCTGTACATGGCAATTTCCTACTGAACAAGGAGAGCAATTACCAGATAGTAAAGGATACCACTTTAATATTATTGACACCCCCGGCCACGTAGATTTTACCGTGGAGGTTAACCGATCACTTCGTGTACTCGATGGATTGGTTTTCTTGTTTTCTGCTGTTGATGGCGTAGAGCCACAATCAGAAACCAACTGGCGTTTGGCTGATAATTATAAAGTGCCACGTATTGGATTCGTGAACAAGATGGACCGTCAAGGCTCTAACTTCTTGGGCGTTTGCCAACAAGTACGTGATATGTTGAAATCTAATGCAGTGCCAATTGTACTGAATATTGGAGATGAAGAAGATTTTAAAGGAATTGTTGACCTCGTTAAAAACCGTGCGATTGTATGGCATGATGAAAAGTTTGGTTCCACTTTCGACATTGTTGATATTCCAGCAGACCTTAAAGATGAAGCAGAAGAATTGCGTGGTCAATTGATCGAAGCAGTTGCTGAATACGATGAAGGTTTATTGGAGAAATATTTTGAAGATCCAGATTCTATTTCAGAAGATGAAGTGCACAACGCATTGCGTGCTGCAACACAAGACATGAGTATCATTCCTATGATCTGTGGTTCATCTTTCAAAAACAAAGGAGTTCAATTTTTATTAGACGCGGTTTGTCGTTACTTGCCTTCACCAGAAGATAAAGAAGCGATTATGGGAACTGATCCTGATTCAGGAGATGAGATTTCTCGTAAGCCATCTGTGGACGCTCCGTTTGCTGCCTTAGCATTTAAGATTGCTACTGACCCATTCGTTGGGCGTTTAGCCTTTTTCCGTGCATATTCTGGTCGTTTAGATGCTGGTTCTTATGTATTGAACAATCGTTCAGGGAAAAAAGAACGTATTTCACGAATTTATCAAATGCACTCCAATACCCAAAACTCCATCGATTATATCGAAGCAGGAGATATTGGAGCAGCTGTTGGATTTAAAGACATCAAAACGGGTGATACACTTTCTGCAGAGAAGCATCCAATCATCTTGGAAAGCATGGACTTCCCTGATCCCGTTATCGGAATCGCGGTAGAGCCTAAAACCAAAGCTGATGTTGATAAATTAGGGATGGCATTGGCTAAACTGGCTGAAGAAGATCCAACCTTCCAAGTGAAAACTGACGAGGCCTCTGGCCAAACGGTTATCTCTGGAATGGGAGAATTACACTTAGATATTATTGTTGACCGTTTACGTCGCGAATTTAAAGTTGAAGTAAACCAAGGACAACCTCAAGTAGAATACAAAGAGGCCTTGACTGCTTTAGCGGATCACCGTGAGGTATACAAGAAGCAATCGGGTGGACGTGGTAAGTTTGCCGATATCGTCTTTACCATTGAGCCTGCTGAAGAAGGAAAGACTGGTCTTGAATTCATCAACAAAATTAAAGGAGGAAACGTACCGAAAGAATATGTTCCTGCGATTGAAAAAGGTTTCAAAGATTCTATGAAGAACGGTCCTTTGGCTGGTTTTGAAGTAGATGCAATGAAGATTACGTTGAAGGACGGTTCTTTCCACCCTGTGGATTCAGATTCCCTGTCGTTCGAACTTGCCGCTAAGATGGGCTTTAAAGCATCAGCAAAAGCAGCACGTGCAGTTATTATGGAGCCAATCATGAAATTGGAAGTATTGACCCCAGAAGAAAACATGGGAGACATTGTTGGAGATTTGAACCGCCGTCGTGGTCAAGTGAACAACATGGACGACCGTGCTGGAGCCAAAGTAGTTAAGGCAGAAGTGCCCTTATCAGAAATGTTTGGTTATGTAACTTCGTTACGTACACTTTCATCTGGTCGTGCTACATCTACCATGGAATTTTCACACTATGCAGAAACACCTTCTAACATTTCAGAAAGTGTTGTTGCAGAAGTAAGAGGTCAAAAAGCTTAAATCATTTACGATGAGTCAAAAAATTAGAATAAAATTAAAATCATACGATTACAACTTAGTAGATAAGTCTGCTGATAAAATCGTTAAAACAGTAAAAACTACCGGTGCGGTGGTAACGGGTCCAATTCCATTACCAACACACAAGAAAATTTTCACTGTATTACGTTCTCCCCACGTTAACAAGAAGTCGCGTGAGCAATTTCAATTGTGTTCATACAAGCGCTTGTTAGATATCTACAGTTCATCTTCAAAAACGATTGATGCGTTGATGAAACTTGAATTACCAAGTGGAGTAGAAGTAGAGATCAAGGTGTAAGTAAGGTTTTAGTAAAACGAATTATAAACAATTAATTATATAAAATGTCTGGGTTAATAGGAAAAAAAGTCGGTATGACTAGCCTCTTTGACGAGAAAGGGAAAAACATCCCTTGTACCGTTATCGAAGTTGGACCATGCGTGGTAACCCAAGTCAGAACCGCAGCGGTTGATGGCTATGATGCTCTTCAATTAGGTTTCGATGACAAGGCAGAGAAACGCACAGATAAAGCGGCCGGTGGCCACTTTAAAAAGGCGAACACCTCTCCTAAAAAGAAAGTCGTCGAATTCCAAAATTTTGATCAAGAGTATCAGTTGGGAGACACAATTACAGTAGACCTCTTTACAGAGGGAGAATTTGTTGACATCTCTGGAACTTCCAAAGGGAAGGGTTTCCAAGGGGTTGTAAAACGTCATGGTTTTGCCGGAGTTGGTCAAGCCACTCACGGTCAACACAACCGTTTACGTGCGCCAGGATCTATTGGTGCAGCTTCTTACCCTGCTCGTGTATTCAAAGGAATGCGCATGGCCGGAAGAATGGGAGGCGATACAGTTAAAGTACAAAACTTAAAAGTGTTAAAAGTTGTTGCAGATAAAAATCTTTTGGTTGTCAAAGGATGTGTACCTGGACACACTAACGCTTATGTAATCGTTCAGAAATAATGAAAGTAGCAGTAGTTGACATTCAGGGAAAAGATACGGGAAGGAAAGTTGAACTTTCTCCAGACGTATTCGGTATTGAGCCAAACAATCACGCTATTTATTTGGACGTAAAGTCGCACTTGGCAAACAAACGCCAAGGAACACACAAAGCCAAAGAACGTGGTGAGATTAAAGGTAGTACACGTAAAATAAAGAAACAAAAAGGAACTGGTACAGCTCGTGCAGGTTCGATCAAGAATCCACTCTTTCGAGGTGGAGGACGTGTTTTTGGACCACGTGTACGTGATTATAGCCAAAAAGTAAATAAGAAAGTAAAACGATTAGCACGTAAATCTGCCTTGACATTAAAAGCGCAGGAGAAGTCAATCATCGTTTTAGAGGACTTAAAAATGGACTCGCCAAAAACTTCAGCATACATCGCTATTTTGAAGTCTTTAGGGATTGATAGTAAAAAGTCTTTAGTCGTCTTGGCTGAGCCAAATAATAACGTATATTTGTCGTCGCGCAATTTAAGTAAGTCAGAAGCAATAACTTCTTCAGAATTAAGCACTTACAAGATTGTTAATGCAAATAGTCTTGTTATAAGCGAGTCGTCAGTAGGCGAGATAGTAACTATTTTGAATAAAGCATAGTGTTATGAATATTTTGATAAAACCAATCATTACGGAAAAAGCCACTGCAGATAGCGAGATGAATAATCGTTATACTTTTTTGGTCGACACTACTGCGAACAAAGTAGAAATCAAGAAAGCTGTTGAAACAGCTTACGGGGTTTCTGTTAACAAAGTAAGAACGCAAAACTATGGTCCAGAACGTAAAACACGTTATACAAAAACTGGACTGCAGAGAGGACAAACAAACCGTATCAAAAAGGCCATCGTAGATGTAGCCGAAGGAGATACAATCGATTTTTATAATAATTTATAATAGCGTCACATGTCAGTTAGAAAACTAAAACCGATATCTCCAGCGCAGCGATTTAGAGTAGTAAATGGATTTGACGCCCTTACTACTGACAAGCCGGAAAAAAGCCTTTTGGTTCCGAAAAAGCGTAGAGGAGGAAGAAACAATACCGGGAAAATGACCATTCGCCACGTTGGTGGAGGGCATAAGAAACGGTACCGTATTGTCGATTTCAAACGTAATAAGTTTGATGTTGCAGCGGAAATTAAATCAATTGAATACGATCCAAACAGAACTGCATTCATTGCCTTGGTAGAATACACCGATGGTGAAAAGCGATACATCATCGCTCAAAATGGATTGCAAGTTGGACAAACCGTAGTTTCTGGAGCTGATGTAGCTCCTGAAGTTGGAAATACACTTCCATTATCGGCTATTCCACTTGGAACGATCATTTCATGTATTGAACTACACCCTGGTCGTGGTGCCAACATTGCACGTAGTGCAGGAGCATTTGCTCAGTTGATGGCACGAGACGGTAAGTATGCCACAGTGAAAATGCCTTCTGGTGAAACGCGTATGATTCTTGTTACATGTTTAGCAACAATCGGAGCGATATCCAATTCAGATCACCAACTACTGGTATCTGGAAAAGCAGGTCGCTCACGCTGGTTAGGTCGTCGTCCTAGAACTAGACCGGTTGCCATGAACCCTGTCGATCACCCCATGGGTGGAGGAGAAGGTCGTGCTTCTGGAGGTCACCCACGTAACCGTAACGGTGTACCTGCGAAAGGATATAGAACACGTTCTAAGACCAAAGCGAGTAGTAAATTCATTATAGAACGTAGAAAAAAATAAACAACTATGGCACGTTCATTAAAAAAAGGACCTTTTGTACATCACAGCCTCGTTAAGAAGGTAGATTCCAATCTAGAGTCCGGAAAGAAAACAGTTATCAAAACTTGGTCACGCGCCTCGTTAATTACCCCCGACTTTGTTGGGCAAACGTTTGGAGTACACAACGGGAGACAATTTATCCCTGTATATGTAACCGAGAACATGGTAGGACACAAATTAGGCGAATTTTCACCAACTCGATCGTACCGCGGTCATGGTGGTGCAAAGAATAAAGGCAAAAAATAACAGACATGGGAAATCGTAAAAGACAAACTGCACAGGCAAACAAAGAAGCGAAAAAATCGCTTGCTTTTGCTAAGTTGAACAATTGCCCTACTTCTCCACGAAAAATGCGTTTAGTCGCAGATTTAGTCCGTGGTGAGGGTGTCAACAAAGCGTTAGCAATCTTAAAGTTTAACTCTAAGGAAGCATCAAGACGTTTGGAGACATTGCTATTATCAGCTTTAGCCAATTGGGAAGCAAAAAATGAAGATGCTGACATCGAAAATGCAGCATTATATGTGAAAGAAATCCGTGTTGACGGAGGAAGTATGTTAAAACGTTTACGCCCAGCACCGCAAGGTCGTGCACACCGCATTCGCAAACGTTCAAATCATGTGACTCTCGTTTTAGGATCTAACAATACAGAAAGTTAATATGGGACAGAAAACGAATCCAATCGGAAATCGCTTAGGCATCATTAGAGGATGGGACTCCAACTGGTATGGAGGAAACGACTATGGTGACAAACTTGCCGAAGACGACAAGATTAGAAAATACATTCACGCACGTTTGGCAAAAGCTAGCGTATCGAATGTAATTATTGAGCGTACCCTTAAACTCATCACAATTACCATTACTACTGCACGTCCAGGTATCATTATCGGGAAAGCTGGACAAGAAGTGGATAAATTGAAAGAAGAGTTAAAGAAGATTACTGCGAAAGAAGTACAGATTAACATTTTTGAAATCAAGCGCCCAGAATTAGATGCACAGTTGGTAGGAGCATCTATCGCTCGTCAAATTGAAGGACGTATTTCGTACCGTAGAGCCATTAAGATGGCTATCGCTGCAGCTATTCGTATGAATGCTGAAGGAATAAAAATCCAAATCTCTGGACGTCTAAACGGTGCTGAAATGGCGCGTGCAGAATCGTACAAAGAAGGACGTATTCCTTTATCTACATTCCGTGCTGATATTGATTATGCATTGGTTGAAGCTCATACCACTTATGGTCGTTTGGGAATCAAAGTTTGGATCATGAAAGGTGAGGTTTATGGTAAACGCGAATTATCTCCATTGGTAGGTATGACCAAGAAGACCAATAACGGAGCAAAGAATAACAATCAGCGTCCACAAAGACGTAGAAAATAAATAGGTAGGAAATCATGTTACAACCTAAAAGAACTAAATTCCGTAAAGCGCAGAAAGGCCGAATGAAAGGTATTTCTCAGCGTGGACACCAACTTTCCAATGGAATGTTTGGAATTAAATCCATTGATACAAAATTTATCACCTCTCGTCAAATTGAAGCTGCACGTATTGCTGCAACACGTCACATGAAAAGAGAAGGTCAGTTGTGGATCAAAATATTTCCAGATAAGCCCATCACTAAGAAGCCTCTTGAGGTTCGTATGGGTAAAGGAAAAGGAGCACCAGAATATTTTGTTGCCGTTGTTAAACCAGGACGCATACTTTTCGAAGTATCTGGTGTAGCTGCAGATGTAGCAAAAGAAGCCTTACGCTTGGCCGCTCAGAAACTACCCGTAAAAACGAAATTCATTACTGCGAGAGATTTTCAAGCATAATTGAGCAAACACTATGAAACAATCAGAAATTAATAATCTTTCGATAGCAGATCTTCAGGACAAATTGACAGAGCACACAAAGCAACTCAATGAGTTGAACTTGGCCCATGCAATTACTCCGCTAGAAAATCCATTGCAAATTAGAAGTGCACGCAAAACCGTTGCACGTTTGCATACCGCAATCACGCAAAGACAACAAGAAGCTTAGTATATGGAAAGTAGAAATCTAAGAAAAGAACGAATTGGCGTTGTTACCAGTAACAAAATGGAAAAATCCATTGTTGTCTCAGAGGTAAAACGTGTGAAGCATCCAATGTATGGGAAATTCGTTTTGAAGACCAAAAAGTATGTTGCCCATGATGATACCAATGACTGTAATATTGGTGATACTGTAAAGATCATGGAAACCCGTCCTTTGAGTAAGTCAAAGTGCTGGAGACTAGTAGAAATTATTGAAAGAGCTAAATAATCATGTTACAACAAGAATCAAGATTAAAAGTAGCCGATAATACCGGTGCCAAAGAAGTCTTAACTATCCGTGTTTTGGGTGGTACAAAAAGACGCTATGCTTCCCTAGGCGACAAAATTGTCGTTACGGTAAAAGACGCTTCCCCTTCTGGAACAATCAAGAAAGGAGAAGTATCTACTGCAGTAGTGGTTAGAACAACAAAAGAAGTACGTCGCCCAGACGGAACATATATCCGTTTCGATGACAATGCTTGTGTGTTGCTAAACCCAACTGGTGAAATGCGTGGAACACGTGTTTTTGGCCCAGTAGCACGTGAATTGAGAGATAAACAATTCATGAAAATTGTATCATTAGCACCAGAGGTGCTTTAAGCCATTCACATGGGAAAATTAAAAATTAAAAAAGGAGATAAGGTTCGCGTAATTGCTGGAGCACACAAAGGTGCAGAAGGTACAGTTACGCTTGTTCTTCGCGAAGACAACAAAGCTTTTGTTGAAGGTGTGAACCTTGTTAAGAAGCACGCTAAACCAAGCGCGCAGAACCCGCAAGGAGGTATCCAAGAAAAAGAAGCGCCTATCCAAATTTCTAACCTTTCATTGCTAACTGCAGATGGTAAAACGACCCGAGTAGGTTACCGTATGGAAGGAGATCAGAAAGTAAGGTTTGCGAAAAAATCTAATGAAGTAATTTAGTGATGAGTTATACACCTAGACTAAAACAAGAATTCAACGACAGAATCGTTAGCGCACTCAAAGAAGAGTTTAGCTACTCTAACGTTATGCAAGTTCCTACCCTTGAGAAAATTGTTCTCAGCCGTGGAGTTGGTGCTGCCGTTGCAGACAAGAAACTAATTGACCATGCTGTTGATGAATTAACAGCCATAACTGGTCAAAAAGCAATTGCAACCAATTCGAAGAAAGACGTTGCAGCTTTTAAATTAAGAAAAGGAATGCCCATTGGTGCAAAAGTTACCCTACGTGGAGAACGCATGTATGAGTTCCTTGATCGTTTAGTTACTGTAGCCTTACCACGTGTACGTGATTTCCAAGGTGTTAAAGCCAATGGTTTTGACGGACGTGGAAACTATACGCTCGGTATTACAGAACAAATTATCTTCCCAGAAATTGACATCGATAAAGTGAACAAAATCGCTGGTATGGACATCACCTTTGTGACATCTGCGCTAACGGACAAAGAAGCTAAGTCGTTATTAACAGAACTAGGATTACCTTTTAAAAAGAACTAAGATGGCTAAAGAATCAATGAAAGCACGCGAAGTAAAACGTGCAAAAACAGTCGCCAAGTATGCTGAAAAACGTAAAGCATTAAAAGAAGCAGGCGATTATGAAGCATTACAAAAGCTTCCAAAAAACGCTTCGCCTATCCGTATGCACAACCGTTGTAAACTTACCGGTCGTCCAAAAGGATACATGCGTCAATTTGGTCTATCAAGGGTAACCTTTAGAGAAATGGCCAACAAAGGGTTAATTCCCGGTGTAACAAAAGCCAGTTGGTAATCTAAAAAATAGAATTATGTACACAGATCCATTAGCAGATTATCTTACAAGAATCCGAAATGCAAACGCAGCAGGTCACCGCGTTGTTAGTATCCCGGCCTCCAATGTAAAGAAAGAAATCACAAAAATATTATTCGATCAAGGGTTTATCCTTAGTTATAAGTTTGAAGAAACAGATAACAAACAAGGAAGCATCAAGATCGCATTGAAATATGACGCCGCTTCTAAAGCGCCCGTAATCAACAAAATCCAACGTATTTCTACGCCTGGTTTACGTAAGTATGCCGGTTCTACTGAATTACCACGTATTTTGAATGGTTTAGGTGTTTCTATCGTGTCTACTTCGAAAGGAGTAATGACGGGTAAACAAGCCAAGAAAGAAAACGTAGGTGGTGAATTATTGTGTTACGTTTATTAAATAATAAAACAAAAAAGAAATGTCTAGAGTTGGTAATAATCCTGTAGCGATAGCTGATGGCGTCTCGGTTGAGATCTTAGCTGACAAGCTTGTCGTAAAAGGAAAACTAGGTGAACTAGAACAACCGTACGATGGGGTAACTTTCGAACAAAGCGAAGGTATCATCACCGTTAAAAGAAATTCAGAATCAAAAGACCACAAGTCCAAGCATGGTTTATACCGTGCCTTATTGGCTAACATGATCGAAGGTGTAAGCAAAGGCTTTACCAAAGAATTAGAGTTAGTTGGAGTTGGATACCGTGCGTCGAATCAAGGCCAGAAGCTAGATTTAGCCCTAGGTTTTTCACACAACATCTTGTTGGACATTGCGCCAGAAGTTAAAGTGGAAACGATTTCTGATAAAGGAAAAAACCCAATCATTAAACTTAGTTCTCACGACAAGCAATTGGTTGGTTTTGTAGCGGCAAAGATTCGTTCTTTCCGTAGACCTGAACCGTACAAAGGGAAAGGTGTTAAATTCGTTGGGGAAATAATCAGAAGAAAAGCAGGTAAATCTGCATAAGTAGTTTAATATGGGACTAAGTAAAGAAGAAAGAAGACTAAGAATTCGTCGTCGCATTCGCAAAACCGTATCGGGAACTGCAGATGCACCACGCCTATCCGTCTTTAGAAGTAACAAAGAAATTTACGCACAGGTAATTGATGACTCAACTGGAAAAACACTAGTTGCCGCTTCTTCAAGAGACAAGAGTGTAGAAGATGAAAACAAACAATCAACTGCGACTGCTGTTGGTAAAAACATCGCAGAAAAGGCTATTGCAGCTGGAATTTCTGTAGTGCGTTTTGACCGTGGCGGATACCTATATCACGGGAGAGTGAAATCTCTTGCTGATGGTGCGCGTGAAGGTGGATTAAAATTTTAATAAGCGAATATGTATCAAGATTATAAAAACGTTGAATTGGTAAAACCTGGAGGTCTCGAATTAAAAGATCGTTTAGTAGGTGTACAGCGTGTGACCAAAGTAACCAAAGGTGGACGTGCATTCGGATTTTCAGCCATCGTAGTTGTTGGAGACGAAAACGGTGTAGTTGGCCAAGGTTTAGGAAAATCTAAAGAAGTTGCTGAAGCAATTTCTAAAGCTGTAGAAGATGCCAAAAAGAATCTCGTTCGTATTCCAATTACTAATGGAACTGTTCCACACGAACAAAAAGGTAAATATGGCGGAGCTCGCGTATTTCTAAAGCCAGCATCTGCCGGTACAGGGGTAATTGCAGGTGGCGCTGTACGTGCCGTATTAGAAGCAGTGGGTGTACACAATGTACTATCTAAGTCGCAAGGCTCTTCTAACCCACACAACGTAGTAAAAGCAACCTTCGACGCATTACTTCAATTGAGAAGTGCAGCCACTGTTGCTCGTCAACGCGGTGTGTCTTTGGATAAAGTATTTAACGGATAATTCAGTTAGCCATGCAAAAAGTTAAAGTAAAACAAGTAAAAAGTAGCATCAAGCGTATCAAAAAGCAAAAGCTTACACTTGAAGCATTGGGTTTAAGAGGAATTGGGAAAGAAGTCATTCATGACGCTACACCAAACATCCTTGGAATGATAAAAAAAGTTTCTCACTTAGTTTCTGTTTCAGAAGCATAAAACGCAGATATGAACTTAAGTAATATACAACCCGCAGAGGGATCCACACACAAAAATTCAAAACGTCTTGGCCGTGGTCAAGGTTCTGGAAAAGGTGGTACTGCTGCTCGTGGTCACAAAGGAGCAAAATCACGCTCAGGTTATTCTAAGAAATTAGGATTTGAAGGAGGTCAAATGCCTTTACAACGTCGTGTACCTAAATTCGGATTTACAAACATCAACCGCAAAGACTACCAAGGAATAAACTTGGATACGCTTCAAGGTTTGGTAGATGAGAAAAGAATTAAAGACACTTTAGCGTTTGACGCTATTGTTGAATTGCGTCTTGCACGTAAAAACGAGTTGGTAAAGATTCTAGGACGTGGCGAATTAAAAGCTGCTATCAAAGTTAGTGCACATAAATTTACTGCATCTGCAAAAGCCGCTATCGAAGCAGCTGGTGGAGAAGCGATTGAATTATAATTAGCGATGAAGAATTTTTTAGAAACCTTAGCCAACATTTATAAAATAGAAGAATTGCGTAACCGTATTGGGTTGACGTTAGTTATTTTACTTATATATCGCTTTGGTGCACAAATTACTTTACCAGGTATTGACGCTGTTCAGCTTGCTGAGCTCGGAAATCGTACTGGTGGAGGAGGACTTCTAGGTGTTTTAAATATGTTCACAGGAGGTGCCTTTGCAAATGCCTCTGTATTTGCTCTTGGTATTATGCCTTATATCTCTGCTTCAATTGTAGTTCAGTTGATGGGAATTGCTATTCCTTATCTTCAAAAATTGCAGAAAGAAGGAGAAAGTGGACGTAAAACATTGAATCAAATTACACGATGGCTGACCATTGCAATTTGTGTTGTTCAAGCTCCTGCTTACCTCTATGGCCTTGGTGCTTTAGGTGTGCCAGATTCAGCATTTGTCCTTGGAAAAGGATTGAGCTTTATGGTGCCTTCAGTAATTATTTTAGTTACTGGAACAATCTTCGCCATGTGGTTAGGAGAAAAGATTACAGACAAAGGTATTGGTAATGGTATCTCCCTTTTAATTATGGTCGGTATTATTGCAACCCTTCCGCTCTCTTTTGCGCAAGAAGTTGTTTCAAGAGTATCGGAGAACAATGGTGGTTTAATCCTAATTTTAATCGAATTGATTCTTTGGATCATCATTATCGTATTGTCTATTCTACTGGTACTGGCTGTTCGCCAAATCCCTGTGCAATATGCAAGACGCACACAAGGAACAACAAACGAAACGAATGTTTTTGGCTCACGCCAGTATATTCCATTAAAGTTAAATGCTTCTGGTGTAATGCCAATTATCTTTGCGCAAGCTATCATGTTTGCTCCTGCTTATGTAGGAAGACTGATCGGTGATAGCGACGTAGGTCAGTGGTTGCAAGTTAATTTCTCAGACATATTTGGCCTATGGTACAATATTGTGTTTGCGTTATTGATTATCATTTTCACCTACTTCTACACAGCAATTACAGTTCCAACCAATAAAATGTCAGACGATCTAAAGCGTAGTGGCGGATTTGTTCCAGGTGTTCGACCAGGGAATGAAACAAGCGACTTCCTAGATACAGTTATGTCACACATTACCTTTCCAGGTTCTCTTTTCCTAGCTGCACTAGCTGTTTTTCCAGCTGTTGTAGTGAAGTTAATAGGGATGCAACAAGGATGGGCATTGTTCTATGGAGGTACATCTCTATTGATTATGGTAGGAGTCGCAATTGACACCATTCAACAGGTAAATTCATACTTATTGAATCGTCACTATGACGGTTTAATGAAAGCAGGAACGAACCGTAAATCAGCAGCAGTTTAAGATGGCAAAACAAGCAGCTATAGAGCAAGAAGGTTCAATCATTGAAGCATTATCCAATGCAATGTTCCGCGTAGAGTTAGAAAATGGTCATGTTGTGACCGCACACATTTCCGGTAAAATGCGATTGCATTATATCAAGTTATTACCAGGAGATAAAGTTAAATTAGAAATGAGTCCTTACGATTTAACCAAAGCAAGGATCACTTATAGATTTTAAAATAGAAACGATGAAAGTAAGAGCATCATTAAAGAAAAGAAGCGCAGACTGCAAAATAGTTCGCAGAAAAGGACGCCTTTATGTTATTAACAAAAAGAATCCTAGATTTAAACAAAGACAAGGATAATTATGGCAAGAATATCAGGAGTAGACATTCCAAAACAAAAGCGTGGCGTAATCGCATTGACTTATATCTTCGGTATTGGTCGTAGTCGTGCCCAAAACATTTTAGCAGAAGCTAAGGTTGACGAAAGCAAAAAAGTATCTGATTGGACAGACAGCGAAATTGCTGCCATTCGTGAAGCAGTATCAACGTTCAAAATTGAAGGTGAATTGCGATCAGAAGTTCAATTGAACATCAAACGATTGATGGATATTGGATGTTACCGTGGAATTCGTCACCGTTCAGGTTTACCTTTAAGAGGTCAACGCACCAAGAACAATTCACGTACACGTAAAGGAAAACGTAAAACGGTTGCAAACAAGAAAAAGGCAACGAAATAATTCTAGATTATGGCTAAAACAACTAGCAAAAAAAGAAAAGTTATTGTTGAATCGACTGGAGAAGCGCATATCAATGCATCTTTCAACAACATCATTATTTCGCTTACTAACGTAAAAGGAGAAGTTATCTCTTGGTCATCTGCCGGTAAAATGGGCTTTAGAGGATCAAAAAAGAATACTCCTTATGCTGCCCAAACTGCTGCAGAAGATTGTGCTAAAGTTGCACAAGAGGCAGGTTTGCGTCAAGTGAAAGTATTTGTTAAAGGACCTGGGAACGGACGTGAGTCTGCGATCAGAACACTTCACAATAACGGAATCGAAGTAACTGAGATCATCGACGTTACACCACTTCCACACAACGGATGTCGTCCTCCAAAAAGACGTAGAGTATAATTCATATTAACCTGTCGAAGGAAACTAGTTATCGAAGGAATCGACCTTAATTCATAACTCCTTTAACATTAACCAAAATAACAATGGCAAGATATACCGGTCCAAAAACAAAAATTTCACGAAAGTTTGGCGAACCCATCTTTGGTGCAGATAAATCTTTCGAAAAAAGAAATTATCCTCCCGGACAACACGGAAACACAAGAAGACGTGGTAAAAAGTCCGAGTATGCTATCCAATTAATGGAGAAGCAAAAAGCAAAATACACTTATGGTATTTTAGAAAAGCAATTTAGAATCATCTTCGCTCGCGCTTCGCAGAGTAAAGGAGTTACTGGTGAAGTTTTACTAGAATTATGTGAATCACGTCTAGACAATGTTGTCTACCGTTTAGGAATTGCTCCTACACGTTCAGCAGCACGTCAATTGGTATCTCACCGCCACATTACTTTGAATGGCGCTTTGGTAAACATTGCTTCTTGTCACGTTAAGCCAGGTGATGTTATTGGTGTTCGTGAAAAATCAAAGTCTTTGACAGCTATTACACATTCTTTAGATCGCAACTCAGCTGTTTATGAGTGGTTAACTTGGAATTCTTCTACCCTTGAGGGTACGTTTGTTTCAACTCCTCAGCGTTTACAAATCCCTGAGAACATCAAAGAGCAACTAATCGTAGAATTATATTCTAAATAATTAACTGAAGTTTACCTTATGGCTATATTAAATTTTCAAAAACCCGATAAAGTTATCATGATCGATTCTTCGGAATTCGAAGGCAAATTCGAATTTCGCCCTTTAGAACCTGGTTATGGACTCACTGTTGGGAACGCATTGAGAAGAGTATTGCTTTCTTCTTTAGAAGGATTTGCAATTACTTCAGTAAAGATCGAAAATATTGATCACGAGTTTTCTACCATTCCTGGAATTGTAGAAGATGTGACTGAAATCATCTTGAACCTAAAACAAGTTCGTTTCAAACGTCAAATAGAAGACATTGAAAACGAAAAAGTAACCATCACTATTGGTGGTCAAGATCAGCTAAAAGCGTCTGATTTCCAGAAATTCATTTCTGGTTTTCAAGTACTCAATACCGACTTGGTGATTTGTAACCTCGAAAAGAGCGTTCAACTCAACATGGAATTGACTATTGAAAAAGGACGTGGATATGTTCCTGCTGAAGAGAATAAGAAAATGGATGCTCAATTGGGTACCATCGCAATTGACTCTATTTACACCCCTGTTAAAAATGTTAAATTTAGCATTGAGAACTTCCGTGTAGAGCAAAAGACGGATTACGAAAAACTTGTTTTTGAAATCATTACAGACGGATCAATCCATCCTAAAGATGCTTTAACCGAAGCAGCAAAAACACTCATTCACCATTTCTTGTTGTTCTCCGATGAGCGCATTACGCTAGAAGCTGATGAGATTGCACAAACTGAAACCTATGATGAGGAGTCCCTTCACATGCGCCAGCTATTGAAGACAAAACTCATAGATATGGATCTTTCTGTTCGCGCATTGAATTGTTTGAAAGCAGCCGAAGTGGAAACCTTAGGTGATTTAGTTTCTTACAACAAAAATGATTTGATGAAGTTTAGAAACTTTGGAAAAAAATCATTGACTGAACTGGAAGAATTGGTTGTTCTTAAAGGATTATCCTTTGGTATGAACCTTGCGAAATATAAATTAGATAAAGACTAACCGACATTTTTATACACTAGAAAATGAGACACGGAAAAAAAGTAATGCACCTTGGTCGTAAGACGGCTCATCGTAAATCGATGCTTGCCAATATGGCCTGTTCATTAATCGAGCATAAAAGAATCAATACCACTGTAACCAAAGCGAAAGCTTTGAAACAATTTGTGGAGCCATTGATCACAAAATCAAAAGACGATACAACGCACAACCGACGTACCGCTTTTCGTTATTTACGTAATAAAGAAGCCGTTGCTTTTTTGTTTAGAGATGTAGCTGCAAAAGTTGGCGATCGTCCAGGAGGATACACACGTATCATCAAATTGGGAAATCGTCTTGGCGATAATGCAGATATGGCGATGATCGAATTGGTAGACTTCAACGATGTTTATACAAACAAAGATGAAGAGACCAAGAAGACAACCCGTAGGAGTAGAGCTAAGAAACCAGCTGATGCCCCTGCAGTTGAAGCAACAGAAGAAGCACCAGCAGTGGATGCTCCTGAAAAAGATGATTCAGCTCAAGAATAAGGATGTTAATAATTACAACATATTACAAAGGATAAGCTTTTCGAGTTTATCCTTTTTTTATGTTTCTTTGTGAAAATTTTAGATAGATGAAGTACAAAAACAGATCAGAAGCAATTGTTTTACTAGCCGACGGCACTATTTTTTATGGAAAATCCATTGGTATCGAGGGTACCGCATTTGGAGAAATATGTTTCAACACTGGGATGACGGGCTACCAGGAAATATTTACCGACCCTTCCTACTTCGGACAATTGATGGTGACGACCAATGCACATATTGGAAACTACGGTACACAGGATGATGAGAATCAATCCGACAATATTAAGATCGCAGGATTAATTTGTAAAAACTTTAGTTACGAACACACGCGTCCAAGTGGAACAAGTAATTTGTATGACTTTTTTGCGCAACATAATAAGGTGGCTATTTCTGACGTGGATACTCGCGCCTTGGTAATCTACATTCGTGAACACGGAGCTCAAAATGCAGTAATCACAACAGAGATAGATAAAATTGACGAACTGAAAGCAAAACTGAAAACCTATCCTTCTATGGTGGGCCGAGAGCTTGCCTCAGAAGTTTCAACCAAAGAACCCTATTTCTATGGGGATGAGAATGCACCTCTAAAAGTGGCTGCACTTGATCTTGGTATCAAGAAAAGTATTCTATATAATATCTCAGCACAAGGAGTGTACATCAAAGTCTTTCCATATGATACTGACTTTGCAAGCCTTGAAGCATGGAATCCTGATGGCTATTTCTTGTCCAATGGGCCTGGAGACCCAGAACCATTGCATCAAGCACAGCAAGTGGCCAAAGAAATTATTTCCCGTAATCTGCCCTTATTTGGTATTTGTTTAGGACATCAAGTAATTGCTTTAGCCAATGGCGTCTCGACCTTTAAAATGTTTAATGGGCACAGAGGGATTAATCACCCAGTATTGAACCATTCTTCGGGTAAAGGTGAGATTACCTCGCAAAACCATGGATTTGCTGTAAATCGGGAGGAAGCCGAGGCACATGCCGATTTAGAAATTACCCACACGCATCTAAACGACCAAACTGTAGCAGGCCTGAAAATGAAATCCAAAAAATGTTTTTCAGTTCAGTATCATCCAGAAGCAGCTCCTGGTCCAAATGATGCCAAGTATTTATTTACACAATTCAAAGCCTTAATCGAAAATTAGTAACCAATAATTAAACAACAAACAAATGAGTATTATCATTAACGTTCATGCAAGACAAATTCTTGATTCACGTGGAAATCCTACAGTAGAGGTTGACGTAATCACAGAAAATGGAATTTTAGGCCGTGCAGCTGTCCCTTCTGGTGCATCTACTGGAGAACACGAAGCAGTTGAACTTCGTGACGGAGGAAGCGACTTCATGGGAAAAGGTGTTTTAAAAGCAATTAAAAATGTTAATGAAGATTTAGCAGAACTCATTGTTGGTGTCTCTGTTTTCGAACAAAACGAAATTGACCAGATGATGATCGATTTGGACGGCACACCAAACAAATCAAAACTAGGTGCCAATGCCATTCTAGGCGTTTCCCTTGCGGTTGCAAAAGCAGCTGCAAACGAACTCGGCATGCCTTTGTATCGTTATGTTGGTGGGGTTAGTGCCAATACACTTCCTGTCCCAATGATGAATATTATTAATGGTGGATCACATTCTGATGCCCCTATCGCTTTTCAAGAATTTATGGTAATGCCCGTAACGGCTCCTACTTTCTCCAAGGCAATGCAGATGGGAACAGAGATTTTTCACCACCTAAAGAAAGTCTTACACGACCGCAACTTGAGTACCGCAGTAGGAGATGAAGGTGGATTTGCACCAACACTAGACGGAACAGAAGATGCGCTTGATACAATCATCAAAGCCATTGGAAATGCTGGTTACAAAGCAGGAGAAGAGGTTATGATTGCCTTAGACTGTGCCGCAGCAGAATTCTACAAAGACGGTGTTTACGATTACACCCTTTTTGAAGGTGAAACTGGTGTGAAAAGAAGTTCTGAAGAACAAGCGCAATATTTGGCGGACCTTTCTGCAAAATACCCTATTATCTCTATTGAAGACGGTATGGACGAAAACGATTGGGCAGGATGGAAGTCATTGACGGACAAAGTTGGGGATAAAGTACAATTGGTCGGAGATGATTTATTTGTGACCAATGTTGAACGATTATCTCGCGGAATCAAAGAGTCTATTGCTAATTCTATATTGATCAAAGTAAATCAGATTGGTAGTTTAACCGAAACTATTGCTGCAGTAAACATGGCACAAAATGCAGGTTATACTGCTGTAATGTCGCACCGCTCTGGAGAAACAGAAGATAACACAATTGCAGATTTAGCTGTAGCGTTAAATACTGGCCAAATAAAAACGGGCTCTGCATCGCGTTCTGATCGTATGGCAAAGTACAATCAATTGCTTCGTATTGAGGAAGAATTGGGCGATACGGCCTACTTTCCGCAGCGCAATGCATTCAAAATATAAATATTTTAACTTCAAAATAACAAAAAAAGGGGGGTTTTCCCCCTTTTTTCATTTCCAAAATCCTGCTTTTTTGAGTAAATTAGCAATCTTAAAGAATTGAACTATGGACCAGACAGTAAAGCTTACTTACAACGATAAAATCTATGAATTTCCTCTTGTAGAAGGAACAGAAAATGAAGTGGGGATTGATATAAAAGCGTTGCGAGCCCAAACTGGTCTTGTTACCCTTGATCCTGGTTTTAAAAACTCGGGTTCCTGTAAAAGTGAAATCACTTTCCTTGATGGAGAAAAGGGTGAATTAAAATACCGTGGCTATTCAATTGATGACCTTGCAGATGGTGCTAGCTTTCTTGAAGTAGCTTATTTGTTGATTTTCGGAAAACTTCCCACATCTGACCAACTGAACAAATTTCAGAGTGATATTCATCAAGAGTCACTGGTTGACGAAGATTTAAAGGCAATTTTAAAGAGTTTCCCACGTAAAGCACACCCCATGGGAGCCTTAGCTTCATTGACCTCAGCTTTAACAGCATTTAATCCAGAATCTGTTGATGTAGACTCTGAAGAAGATATGTACCATGCCATTGTAACCATCATGGCTAAGTTTCCAGTCTTGTGTGCTTGGACACATAGAAAGGTAAAGGGATTACCGTTGAATTACAGCAGCAACGATTTAAATTATGTAGACAACATTGCTCAAATGATGTTCCGCATGCCTAATGGCACTTACACTCCAAGCACAACTGTAAATAGTGCGTTGAATAAATTACTCATTCTTCATGCAGATCATGAGCAAAATTGCTCAACATCAACAGTACGAATTGTTGGTTCATCTCACGCAGGCTTATTTGCTTCTGTTTCTGCAGGTATTTCTGCTCTATGGGGACCTTTGCATGGAGGAGCAAATCAAGCAGTTATTGAAATGTTGGAGGCCATTAAAGCCGATGGTGGAGACACAAAAAAATACATGGCCAAGGCCAAGGATAAAAATGATCCGTTCCGTTTAATGGGCTTTGGACACCGTGTGTATAAAAACTTTGATCCAAGAGCACGCATCATCAAAGTTGCTGCAGATGAAGTATTGAATGAAATGGGAATTGAAGACCCTATCCTAGATATTGCCAAAGGCTTGGAACAAGAAGCCTTGAACGATCCGTATTTTGTGGACCGCAAGCTATATCCTAATGTTGATTTTTATTCAGGAATCATTTACAGAGCAATGGGTATCCCGACAGAAATGTTTACGGTAATGTTCGCTTTAGGACGTTTGCCCGGTTGGATTGCTCAATGGCGTGAGATGAGAAAGAATAACGAGCCAATTGGTCGTCCAAGACAAATCTACACCGGCGAAGTTGATCTGACGTTTGTGCCGTTAGATAAGCGCTAAAGCTCTTTTGCTTTCGCTAAATTGCGAATCATTCCGTTGAAAATAAAATAGTGGAAGGGCACTAGACTGTACCAGTACAATCTACCCCAAAGTCCACGGGGACGAAAAGTTGCCGTTTGGTAGATGGTTGTTCCAACAATCTTAAATTCAAGCCAGGCCTCTCCAGGTAGTTTCATCTCAGCAAAAAGGAGCAGTCTTTTTTCTTTTTTATCAGCAAGAAGTACGCGCCAAAAATCCAAGGAATCACCAGTATATATTTTATCTGAATGTGTTCGACCACGTCGTAGTCCAACACCACCATAGAGTTTATCTAAATAGCCGCGTAATTTCCACAAGAAGTTAGCGTAATACCATCCCTGATTTCCACCAATTTTCCAAAGCGCTTTAAAGGTTTGTTCTGGATCGATATTTTCGAGTCTTTGCGCATCTTTTAGCACCCCATATTTGGGAACTTGAATGTAGTCATTGAGGTCTTTATTTAGGCGTCCACTAACCATGCTGTCTTTCCAACTACTCACTACAGAGTTTTGTTCAATCCGTTTAAAAGCCATTTGGATAGCTTCATCATAGCTGTAAGGTTTAATGGAAAGGATGTCTTGCAAACGTTGGTCTGCCGCAACCACTTCCATTTTCATGCTGTCTACTAAACTAACGGCAAGGGTATAGGTTGTAGAGGTGACAAAGTTTAACCAGTAAGAGGACAGTCGGGGTGTCATGATGGGAACAATGATGATCCAATTCCTAAACCCTCTGTTTTTAGCATAGCGATGCAGCATTTCTTTGTAGGTCAAAACGCTTGATCCGCCAATGTCATAACTATCATTCATGCATTTAGGGTGTAATAAGACCCCTGTTAAATATTCCATTACATTTCGAATAGCAATGGGCTGTGATTTTGTTTTGACCCATTTTGGGGTAATCATGAAGGGCAGTTTTTCACATAAATCCCGAATGATTTCAAAAGATGCACTTCCCGAACCTACAATAATCCCGGCACGTAAAACAGTGGAAGGTATACGAGATTTTTTCAAAATGTCTTCCACGTTTTTCCGCGAGGACAGGTGTTTTGAAAGAGCTTTGTCATTCACAATGCCGCTTAAATAAATGATTTGCTTGGCGTTAGTTTTCTCGAGCAGAGAGCAGAAGTTATGCGCACATTTTGCTTCCATAGCTAAGAAATCACCATCGTCAGAAGACATGGAATGAATTAAATAGTAGGCCACATCGATATCTAGAGGAAGAGGGCTGTTGTTTTTAGGGGATAAAAAATCTACAGTTAAAATAGTTATTTTTTCTGCCAAAACACTTGTAATCGACAATCGTTTTGGATCGCGAACTGCACAATACACATCGTGTCCGGCAGCAATCAACTGAGGGAGTAGCCGCATGCCTATATATCCATTTGCCCCTGTAAGAAGTATTTTCATTGGATCATTGTTTATAATTCATCAACAGATGGAGGGGCGTTTTTTACTTTTTGTTCACTCAGTTTTTTAAAAAAGGAATGAATGCTTTTGGTATTTGCCAATACTTTTATGGTGTACTGATCTTTGTAAATGGAATATTCTTCCGCCTTCCCTTTGTAGAGCTTCAATTTATAATAGGGGATAACGAGTCCATAAGTTTCCAAAAGGCTTCTAAAATGTACGATAATTCCCTTGGGACGTAATTCAACATTACATTGATTAATGTTTTGGTCTAAAATCAGCAGGTTGTGAATGTCAATGGAGGTATGCGTAATCATCAATTTACCAGAGCCAATGCCGCCCATTGACCAACGCTCCCTTAGTGTAAACGGTTTTCCAATTAGTTCATCAATTGTATTGCGAATCTTTGGTTCGTTATACGAAATGTTCACCAGCATTTTTTATTTTAAAGATAATGCATCTTCTCCAACAAGGGATATTTTGCCCATTATAATTATCTTTGGCGAAATTCGTTTATGAAAGCACTTTCTGATCAACTATCGCCGGCCATAGCTACTTTTTTAGCCGCTTCCTATACAGTCGACATTACCGACCTTGAATTCCAGCAAACCCGGAAAGAGTTTGCGGGAGACATTACCCTAGTTGTTTTTTCTTTATTGCGTTCCATTAAAGCTAATCCAGTTAGCCTAGGCAATGAAATAGGTGCGTATTTAGTAAGCGAGATTAACTGGATTACTGATTTTAATGTAGTCAAAGGTTTTTTGAATTTATCGATTGCCGATGAATTTTATGTAGATCAATTGAATCAAATTGCGGCAACGCCCAGTTTTGGTCATTTAGACGCTACTCCTGAAAAAGGTGTTGCCTTGGTAGAATATTCTTCCCCCAACACAAACAAGCCACTCCATTTAGGACATATACGAAATAATCTCTTGGGCTATTCGGTGGCTAAAATTATTGAAGCCAGTGGGCAAGCGGTAGTTAAGACCCAAATCATTAACGATCGGGGAATCCATATTTGTAAGTCCATGGTGGCTTGGCAAAAGTTTGGTAAAGGAACAACTCCTGCAACTGAGGGTATCAAAGGCGATAAATTTGTGGGTAACTACTATGTTCGTTTCGACCAAGAATACAAGAAAGAAATTCAAGTATTAATAGATCGTGGAAGTAGCGAGGATGAGGCCAAGGCCAATGCTCCGTTATTCTTAGCAGCCCAAGCTATGTTGCGTGATTGGGAAGCAGGGGAGCCAACTGTGGTTGACCTGTGGAGGACAATGAATGCATGGGTTTATAAAGGTTTTGATGTAACCTATGCCAATCTTGGCGTTGCATTTGACTCCTTGTATTATGAAAGTGAAACCTATCTCTTAGGTAAAACGCTAATCGAAGAAGGTCTTCAGCAAAAAATATTTTTCACCAAAGAAGATGGCTCGGTTTGGATTGATTTAACCGAAGACGGGTTGGACGAGAAACTTTTGTTACGTTCAGACGGAACGGCGGTTTATATGACGCAAGATTTGGGAACGGCCCTTCAGCGTTTTCGCGATAATCCATCGATGCAAGGAATGGTTTATACCGTTGGAAATGAACAGGACTATCATTTCAAGGTGCTGTTTTTAATTCTCCAAAAATTGGGTTATTCTTGGGCCAATTCGCTTCACCATTTGAGTTATGGAATGGTCGACCTGCCGCAAGGTAAAATGAAAAGCCGTGAAGGTACAGTAGTTGACGCCGATGACTTGATGGTAGAAATGAGCCAAACAGCCGCTTCAATTGCGGAGGAGCTGGGGAAATTAGAAGGTATGTCACAAGAAGATAAAACCAGTTTGTATCATACCATTGGTCTTGGAGCTTTAAAGTACTTTATTTTAAAAGTGGATCCCAAAAAGAGAATCTTATTTGATCCCGAAAGTTCAGTTGATTTTGCAGGAAATACGGGCCCTTTTATACAATATACGTATGCACGCATTCAGTCAATACTCCGTAAAGCCGATTCAGCTCAAAATACATTCATTGCATTAAGCAAGATTGCGGAGAAAGAAAAAGAGATCATAAAGCACTTGATGGAGTACCCTAACTTAATTCAACAAGCTGCTGCTCAATACAGTCCTGCTTTGATTGCAAATTACAGTTATGATTTAGTGAAGTTATTTAATTCTTTTTATCAAAACATCAGTATACTAGGTGAAGAAGATCTGGAGCGAAGAAGTTTCAGGGTAGTGCTAGCACAGCAAGTGTCAAAAGTGCTTAAGCAGAGCACAGGTCTTCTTGGTATTGTTGTTCCCGAGAGAATGTAACCCACAAAAAAAACCGCTCAGAGAGCGGTTTTTAATTTCTTTTTCACAAGCTATTTTTATTACAGCTTGAAAGATTTTTATTTAGACGATACAGCTAGGTTGTATACAACTAATCCAAATCCGATTTTGTTGATGGCATCACCAATGTTATAAATAACATCTAGTTGTAATGGAATACCGAAGATAACGCCTTCGCCTCCGTACCAACCAGCAGTACCAGCCATGTAACCAATAGGATAGATTGCCCAACCGATCACAACAAACTTAACAAGTGTATTGTGAGCAGCTTCTACAGCACCTCCTGAAGCTACTGCTAATTTCTTGGCTTCACCTGCTGCGATATCATATACGATAGCGAAGTAAGCAAGACCTGAAATTAGTCCCCAGATAGCAGGTTGTGCTCCTGAAGTGTAAACAGCTTCTCCTAAGTATCCAGTAACCAACATGATAACTGAAAGGCCAATCATTCGCCACATCAATTTTCTTGTTGCACCGGCGGCTCTAAGAATTAAATAAAATTCAACACACATTAATGGCACTGTTAATATCCAGTCCACATAGCGAAAGAATGTTGGTGAAGTTGCATTTGTTGCCCAGTAGTCACGCATGTACCAATAGTGTACAGCAGCGATGAACGTAATCAAACCTGAGATCAAGATTGATGTTCTCCACTTATTGTCAAATGAACTTAGTGAAAGGAAGAAGAACGCTGATGCTGCCATCATTGCCATACAACCTACGAAAAAGGTGAACCCTACATAATCATCTGCTGCCATCGCGGGAACAGAGGATAATAAGCTTAAAAATTTTTCCATAATAGATATAATTATTTGTTTTTGTTTAGGTAAATTTAAAAAAAATTAAACTTACCCACTATATTAAATGTAAAATTTTATGTTTAAAATTGAAAACTTAGTGAATAGAGCTGCTCAAAAATATCAATATCACATTTACACAACAATTGCGTTTATTGTTTTTTCACATATATTAAACTCTTTTGTACAAGCCATTATAGCAGGTTTTATGATCTCTAGTGTGGGTTTAATTCACGGTGCAAACGACCTCCAATTGATCAAAAAAAAAACACAAAAAAAATCAAAAAAAAATTTCCTGCAATCACTTTTATTATACATTTTAGTGGTTTTAGCAGGTGTTTTTCTCTTTTATTTCCTTCCAAGCTTTGGTTTGTTCTTCTTCATTATCTTCAGTGCCTTCCATTTTGGAGAGCAGCATTTAGAAAGTAAAGTTGAAACGGGAAGGTCTTCGATCTTCAAATGGCTACTTTATATAAGTTATGGTTGTGCCCTGTTTGGACTACTCTTTACCTTACAATGGGAAACAGTACACGCAGTGATTGGTCAAATCTCTGGACAATACATTTCAAAGCAATCAACAGAGCTACTGTTCTTTGGTGGACTTATTGGTTTTCTCCTGGTTGGTTTGTTTTCTCCCGCCCTGCGTAAGTTGTTGTTCTTTGAAACTATGTTACTCCTACTATTGGGTTTACTTTTTGCTCGTACCACATTGATTTTCGGATTTGGATTTTATTTTGTTGTTTGGCACAGTATACCATCGGTTAAGGATCAATTGAACTTCCTTTATCCGTCAGATTCCCTGGGTGCATGGAAATATATAAAGTCCTCCTTACCCTATTGGATTATGTCGCTTATTGGTCTTGTGGGGGTCTATATTTTTTTCGATATTCAATCTGCTTCCTTTTTGCCTTTGTTCTTTTCTTTTTTGGCTGCGATCACATTTCCTCATACGGTTGTAATGGGGTGGTTGAAACTAAGTGAACAAAAATCCAATGGGCTGGCCGAACAATCCTAAAAATTCCCACAAAATAAAGTACCTTTGTTTTTTCAATAACGCGATATGTTTGATAGCTTAAGTTCCAAATTAGATAAGGCCTTTCAGGTCCTTAAAGGTCACGGTAAGATTACCGAAATTAACGTAGCCGAAACCCTTAAAGAAGTGCGTCGTGCATTACTGGATGCGGATGTTAACTTTAAAATCGCCAAAGATTTTACGACTATAGTAAAAGAAAAAGCTCTAGGACAAGATGTACTGACTACCCTTAATCCAAGTCAATTGATGGTGAAAATCGTCAAAGATGAATTGACGGAATTAATGGGCGCAGAGGCTGTAGGTTTAAATTTATCGTCGAAGCCTTCAATTATATTAATGTCGGGTTTACAAGGATCGGGAAAAACAACCTTGACTGGTAAGCTTGCGCTACATTTAAAAAGTAAAAAAGGGAAAACACCTTTATTGGTGGCCTGTGATGTTTATCGTCCTGCTGCCATTGATCAATTGGGTATTGTTGCTGAGCAAGTGGGCGTGCCTATATATGAAGACAGAGAGGAAAAAAATCCGGTTAAAATCGCCTTGGCTGGAATAGCTGCCGCTAAAGCACAAAACTGTGATACGGTCATTGTCGATACTGCCGGACGTTTAGCGGTCGATGAGGTGCTCATGAAAGAGATCTCCGAAATTCACAAAGCCATTACGCCCAACGAAACCCTTTTTGTGGTAGATGCCATGACAGGACAAGATGCCGTGAATACGGCAAAAGCTTTTCACGATGTCTTGAATTTTGACGGAGTCGTGTTGACCAAACTCGACGGGGATACCCGTGGGGGGGCAGCGCTTTCCATTAAGACAGTGGTCAATAAGCCCATAAAGTTTATTGGTACAGGAGAGAAAATGGAAGCCCTCGATATTTTCTATCCAGAACGAATGGCCGACCGTATTCTTGGAATGGGGGATGTGGTTTCTTTGGTTGAACGTGCACAACAGCAGTTTGATGAAGAAGAAGCCCGCAAAATCAATAAGAAAATTGCCAAGAACCAATTTGGGTTCGATGATTTCTTGTCGCAAATCCAACAAGTCAAGAAAATGGGGAACATGAAAGACCTCATGGGGATGATCCCTGGAATGGGGAAAGCCATGAAAGGGGTAGACATTGACGACGATGCCTTTAAGTACATAGAGGCCATCATAGGTTCCATGACGCCTAAAGAGCGCAGTCAGCCCGATTTGATTAATGTTAGCCGTAAAAAGCGTATTGCCAAAGGTGCTGGTCGAGACATTAACGAGGTCAATCAAATGATCAAGCAGTTTCACCAGATGAGTAAAATGATGAAAATGATGCAGGGCGGAAAAGGCCGCCAAATGATGCAGATGATGCAAAACATGCGCTAAAAAAGAAGAATATGATACGCTTAGACGGGAAAGAAACCTCAAATACTATTAAAGAAGAAATCAAAGTTCAGGTAACCGAAATGAAAGCCAAAGGGGAGCGCGTTCCTCACTTAGCTGCCGTTTTAGTGGGGACCGATGGAGCCAGTCTCACCTATGTGGGGAGCAAAGTGCGTTCTTGTGAATACGTTGGTTTTGAATCCACCTTGATTCAATTGGAAGAGACCATAACCGAAGAAGTTTTGTTGGCGCAAATTGACACCTTAAATAAAGACGAGCGTTTGGATGGCTATATTGTACAGTTGCCCCTCCCAAAGCATATCAACGAAGAGAAAATTCTACTCGCTATTGATCCGAAAAAAGATGTAGATGGTTTTCACCCGGCAAATTTTGGACGAATGGCGCTAGATTTAGACGCCTTTATTCCTGCCACTCCCTTTGGAATTATGCAGTTGTTGGAGCGTTATAAAGTTCCAACATCAGGCAAGCATTGTGTCGTTGTAGGGCGAAGTCATATTGTTGGTCGCCCCATTAGTATTTTAATGAGTCAAAAAGGCCCAGCAGGAGACGCGACGGTTACCGTTGCGCACAGTAGAACAAAGAACCTAGCCGAACTAACCAAACAGGCGGACATTATTGTAATGGCCTTGGGAATACCCGAATACTTGACAGCAGACATGGTCAAAGAAGGTGCCGCCATCATAGATGTTGGGATTACCCGTGTTACCGATGAATCGCATCCGAAAGGCTATGTGATTAAAGGCGATGTGGCCTTTGACGAAGTTGCAGCCAAAGCAAGTTACATTACCCCTGTACCCGGAGGTGTAGGGCCCATGACCATCGCTATGCTCTTAAAAAACACTTTGCTGGCTAGACAGTGGAATCAAGCATAGGGTTTTCCATTTCATTGTAAATCTTTAAGATTAATAAGGCAAAGCTAACGCCAGTAAGAATCAGAATCATGCTCAAAAAACCGTCTGCCGAGAAAGAAAGTCGGATGAGAATGGTGGCGATGATGAAGCCGGTGTTTCGAATAAGTTTTGAATACTGCTCGGTGTAGCGAAACGAAATCAATAGAATAACTACATCGGCTAAAATCAACAAGGTAAAGAATTGATTGAAAAAGAGGCTGTCGATTTTTCCTACGGCTTGCTGATTGATGGTGTCTATCATCCATTTACCAAAAGTAGATAGTGACATTATTCCCAGCACCAAAAACATACAAACACTCACAATTTTTTTGGAGGATATAAATCGCATTAGATTTGGGTCTTCTGAGGGGCGTTCGGGTAAACGCATTTTATTCTTGTTGAAAAGGAAGATCAATAAAAACAGGAGTAAAAAGCCAAATAAATCTACCATCAATTCTAAATTATGATTGCTGGTCATCCATTCGCCTGCAAGATCCATTTGCGGGATATCTTTGAAGATTTTCCGAATTACAATTAGTGATATTATTTCAAATTGTTTGGAAACACAGGAGGTGAATGAACGCGGTAAATAAAATAGAAGTAAGTAAACCTCGTACACCAAGATCAACGAAAAAGGGGTGTAGATGGCAGAAATTGGATCAGAAAGTAAATCTTGATTGAAAGCAGAAAAAAGCACTATTCCTTGCGATTTTAAGCCAATCAACCCTAAGTGAATTAAAAAACCAATTCCGGCTAGTAGCAGAATGATGTTCTCAAATCCTTTACGGACTTTAGGTGCAAAAACAGTAGCAAAAAGAGTATTGAAACGAGCGCGGATTGTATTCATTTAGGTGGCAAACAATTGATTAATGTGTTTAAAGCTTTTGAACTCTAACGCATTGCCCGAGGGGTCATAGAAAAACATCGTTAGCTGTTCTCCAGGGAGGCCTTCGAAACGAAGGTAGGGGGCAATTTGAAATTCAATGTTTAGGTCCATCAATTTTTGACTACAAGTTTGGAACACTTCCCAGTCTAAAACAACCCCAAAGTGGGGAATAGGTACGGCTTTACCATCCACTTCATTGAAGTGTTTTAGGCCTTTGTGCGTTTTGTCCTCATGCAAGACAAGCTGATGTCCAAAAAAATTATAGTCCGCCCATTCATTGCTCGAGCGTCCGGGAATACAGCCCAAAACGTTTTCATAGAAACGTTGACAAGCTTTTAAGTCATTCACAGGAATAGCTAAATGAAAAGGAGTTAATTCTGCCATACGTAAAGGTAAACAATTTTTAATGGAGGGCATTTAGAAAGCCTTATCTTTGCCGTTCTATGGATAAAATTAACTCTCTAGATGTAGCCGCAGGAACCGCTTTACCTTTAATGGAAGCGTTTTATACCCTTCAAGGAGAAGGATTTCACAAAGGTAGTGCAGCCTATTTCATTCGCATTGGTGGATGTGATGTGGGCTGTCATTGGTGTGATGTAAAAGAAAGTTGGGATGCCGACAAGCATCCGCCAACGGCCATAAATGCCATTGTAGAAGAAGCACACCGCTATTCTAAGACCATCGTTGTTACGGGTGGAGAACCATTGATGTGGGACATGAATCCCTTGACCAATGTATTGAAAGCAAAGGGAATGAATGTTCATATTGAAACTTCGGGAGCTTATGCCTTGACCGGACATTGGGACTGGTTTTGTCTTTCGCCTAAAAAGAACAAACTGCCCACGCCAGAAGCTGCTGCTAGAGCAGATGAATTAAAGGTGATTGTATACAATAAAGATGATTTCCGTTTTGCAGAAGAACAGGCCGAAACTGTCAGCGAGAATTGTGTCTTGTACCTTCAGCCCGAGTGGAGTAAGCGCAAACAAATGATGCCGTTGATGGTAGATTATGTTCTAGAAAATCCGCAATGGAAAGTGTCTTTACAAACACATAAATACCTCAAGATTCCATAGAGGTTAGGCACGCAAGATAATCTTCGTTTTCTCCGTCCATTATTTTTTTACAGTCAAAACCGGCCAATGGAGCTAACTCGTTGAGGTTTTCGTAGTCAAGGTATAACCATGGGAATTCTTCAGTGCTTCCTTTATAGCTAATGCCATAATCTACTTCACCATAATAGCGTTCGTCATTTAGCCAACTTTCTTGATCCTCTTCATCAAATAAATAAATCAGGTTAGAAGAATCTAAAAGAATCTGTGCTTTGGGGTTCATCAAACTTTTCAGATGAATCAATAAAGGGTAAACGCCTTTGAGTGTCATGGCTATACCAAGTCCATTCATCAGCAATAATAAAGTATCAAATTTTTCGGCTGAATAATCCATGATGGAGGTGCAAACAGTTTTGTCTACTCCTCTTGATTTGGCCACTGAGATTGCCCCACTCGAAACATCTAGTCCGGTGACATCTATATTGCGTTTGTTTTGAATGTATAAACTGTGGCTTCCACTACCACAGCCAATGTCCAATGTTTTTCCTCGACTCAATTCAATGGCTTTTTGTTCAAGTTTTGGCATACCCAAATAGTCTCTAAAAAAATAGGAAAGGGGTACAGGATCTTCCTCAGTTAGGTTGGTCCAAGTAATGATTTCTTGTTTTTCTGGATTATGGTAATAATCTGCTAAAGCTTTTCCAAAGAGGTCATTCAAAATACTGTAGTTTTGTGTAAAATTAATTTGCATGCGCGATCGATTAGAGCAACTGCCGCAACAGGTCAAAGATACGGCAAGCCAAACCAAAAAGTTTTTTCTAAAGTTAAAAAAACGTCCTCCCAAAAAATTGGATGAGGTTACTTTGGAAATACACGAGGAATGTGTATCATCCGTGCTTCCAGAGAAGAATGAATCTGACCGCGAGGACGACGAATGCGAATTTACTTGTGATGGTTGTACTACCACACAGGGTGTTACCATATGTTTTAGGTGTAATCGCGCAAACATATGCGAGGAGTGTTTTGGTATGGGTGGTGATTATGGAGAAAACGAAGATTGGGTGTGTAATCGCTGTTTGCCAACATGTTTAGAATGTGAAAAAAAACTATTTGTTGTTGACGACGAATGTTGTGGAAAGGGTCGAAGTGATACGAACGCGGAGGAAGAGGAAGAGGAAGAGGAAGAGGAAGAGGAAGAGGAGGAAGAGGAGGAAGAGGAAGAGGTAGAAGCAGAGGAGGAAGAGGAAGAGGAAGAGGAAGAGGAAGAGGAAGAGGAAGAGGAAGAGGAAGAGGTATATGAAGTTACTGTAAAGGGAAAGAAGTATTACACTACCGACTCAACAAAAAAGAATGGAGACGTGTTTGCGATTATGGAAGACGAAGAGGTTGGTGAATTAATTGGTCGGTTCAAGAACGGCAAGTTTGTGCTACAAGGGAAGTAATTGCATATTTTATATTATTATATACTATAGAATGGAGACAATTTGTCCCCCCGCACTTATTTATGTTATATACATGGCAATCCATGTCGTTGTTGATATTATCCAGGGAAATTACAATAGCAGTCTCGTAAAGATTATACTTCTCTTCGTTTTTGGTATTGGGTTAAACATGTTGTGTGAGGCAGGTTACATGTTTGTAGCATGGATACTGATATTTGTTCCGTTTGTCTTGATGAGTCTTATTGTTGTAACGATTCTCTTCCTCTTGAAAAAGAAAGAGACAACCGGAAATGTGAACTCAGAACTCGATGAACAAGAATCCCAGGCACCTATTCTTGTGTTATCTGATAATCATAGCATACAGCCTACACCAGAAGGTTGTGTTATTATAATTAAACATGACCTAACTACACACGGAATGCGTGCGGTGGGTAAAAACATATATTGTCCCGCACAGAAAATAGCCTCCTAAAAGCCAATATAGGCGTGACATCAAAATAGAAATAATGTAACGAACAAATATAAATAGTTGTCACATACCTATTTATATGATATCTCTTGCGTATAGCTTTTTCAATTTCGTAGTTCAATGGTTTACATTTATTCAGTATCATTATTACCAATTCGAGAAAAAACATTGGGTTCCGTTTTATATTAAATATATAGGCGATGAGCCCCAAGTAGCTGCGACTACCGCGAGCCACCAATACGTCAAAGACGGCAATGTCGTTGGGAAACTATGTGATACTCCTCCAGATCATGATTTCGTTCTTTACACTTCTGGGACAAACTGTAAAATCTGTTCACTACCCTTGCCAATGCCCCTTGTTGCAGAAGTGTCGAATGTAAAATTCATATCCGTGGAAATCGAGATGAACGGAAAACAAATTCCCTTAAAATTATCCGAGGATGGTGCGTATAATTATTACGTGGTGGGTAATATTTTGAATTCAATTGTTATCCAGTTTATTTTAACTAAGCATTATCGGAAAGAATGCATACATGCGTTTGGAACAGATGTGCCAGATTTCAAGAACAATACATACAAGCTTTATATAATTGACAACGACGTAAATATGCTAACGCTTACCAGCGATCAGAGCATAAAGATAGGAAAGGATGAATATGTTGTGGTGTAATGTAATAATCCATCAAATTAGATAATAGTTAAAATGATATAAAAAATATTCAATATATGTACGTAAATGGTAACCCCAGGTTCCATATTGGCAACAAAAACTGGGGACTATCATAATTTATCCGAGACGTGGTGTCTGTGGGCACATTTGCCCCATGATACAGATTGGTCATTAAAAAGTTACAAGAATATTTATACGTTAGAAAACATAGAAGGAACTATCGCTATCATGGAGTCGTTGCCAGATATGTTGGTGAAAAACTGTATGCTGTTTCTTATGCGAGATGGAATCAAGCCTACCTGGGAAGATCCTCGGAACTGTTCAGGTGGTTGTTTTTCTTACAAAGTTTCTAATAAACATGTATATAACGTATGGAAAGAGTTAAGTTATGTCCTTGTCGGTAACACCATAAGCCCCGACGATGATTTTGTTGCCAATGTGTCTGGTATAACCATATCCCCTAAAAAGAATTTTTGTATTATAAAGATCTGGATGATGTCATGTAAATATCAAAACCCAGGCGTGATTACCAATGAGATTACCAACTTGCCAAGTTCGGGTTCTATTTTCAAAAAACATACCCCCGAGTATTGAATGAATATGTCAGGTAAATTACAACAATCTAACATCTAATATAGATTGTTGTTATTTGTGTTATGTGCTGTTAATCAGGGGTTGGAAACGGTCGCTGTTTCTTCTCCAGCACGAGAGGTTGGGGGATATATGTGGGTTCTCTTTCGAACACATTTGCGGTGGGTAACTGTTTCAGTTCGGGTGTAAGACACGGTTGCGGATTGACCAGATTTGTCGAGTTTATTCCGAAAAGAAAAGATTCGATGTCTGGTGCGTTGTTAGACATGGTGTTCCATGGAAGTTGGCCTGGATTCAATCCATTCCCTGCCCATTTTGTATCGTATGCTTCTCCATAGGCCGAATGTTTGTATATTGTATGCTGTCGCGATTGTGTGTATGTTTGTTGTTGTAAGCAGTAATCGCTTGGAGTGTTTTTATTTCGCGTTGACGCCATTTATATAGTCGTAGATTAATTTATATTCGTATTTTTTTATAAGGGCTACTTATACTTATGGTATTCTTTCCTTCAAAACCTTAACATATGCTTCAAAATCGTCGCGTTGGTCATTCATATAGCTTTGTATACATGCACCAGTTATATGTAGATATTCAAAGGAAAACAATAGATTGAACCCTATGCGGTCATCTTCGCTTAATAACATTGTTGCTGCCTTCTGCATACACTTGCGCATTTCTTCTGACTCTTTCATCATATTATATAACATATCCACATCATTATTGATTGTATCATCATCAAACTCTGATAGTGTAAACATGGCAAGCATGTCTTGTTGATACTTTTTTTCTTGTTCTGAACATTCAGCTAGATGATAGCAGCACTTGTGTCTTGTATCATACATAGGGTTTCTTGTCTGTTATATTTATATGGTAATCGTATAAATATAAATTAATTATCCTTATCAACATGTAAATTGGAAAGCTCATCATGTGTGACAAATACATATTCAAATTTTGCGTTACGGAATGTATTTGATTGAGTCTTATGCCAGTTTTCGTATTGTATTTCGTAATGGGAACCTTTTAATACATAAACAACTATTTTTCTACACTTATCTGATATGTAAACAAAATTTTTCATAAACGAAGTACCAAAAGAAGCATACAGCACCTCACAATGGTGGATCTTGTGGATAAGTACGACTTCGTTTATTATTCCTGCATTTAAAAACAAAATATTGTTTTTATTACAGAACATATCGACGGATTCCTTCGTGAATGCGCCAGCAGCGACCACGTTATCTGTTTCAGCCGTTTTTATTGTGCTGACATGTGTATTTACCCTATCCTGTTTATATTGTTCGATTATACTGTTGTCGATGATATCTCTAGTTATAAACTCGTTACATTTTTTTGTATGGGGGCAAATAATACTGTATATATGCATTGTCACTTTGGGAACGTGTGCCTTTTTAAATTTATATACATGGTAGGGGTCTATATATAGTATTTTTGATTTGTTCAGTATTCCTTTATTGCATAAATGGTCGATAATATCTAACATACCCCCAGACGATTCCGTATAAACCAGAAGCTTGTGTTCTGTGGCGGCATAGACTTTGATATAGTTCATTATCAAATCGAAAAACCCACAGTATCCATGAGTAGTTCCCGTTGAATATGCTGTAATGTTGTTAATCACCGGTTCATCTATATTTGTTATAGGAGTTCGTTCATTCAATATGTTAGAATACATACTGTTGTGTAGGTTTGCGAGGTTTATCATTGGCATCTTCTTGTAATCAGCATTGATGAGATAGAGCCAGTCGTTTGTATTTGCGACAATTTTATGTTCTTTGAATCCAAGAGGTTCAATCCAGTTCTCTTTTATGATTCCGTCTACGTAGTAATACATATCGTCTACTTCAGTGTCATATATCAAGTGTTCGTTCATGTTTTCAAATGTGATCGGCACGTTTGTCATACGTATTACTACTATATATACAGAACAAATGTGATTTTTATACGATATGCGTGTAATATAATCATTGTAATGTAACAATGATTATAACAATATATATTTTCTATTCAATATCAATATCGGGTTTACTTGGTTTCTGTGCACGTGTCACGCATCAGGTCGCGGGAGGGGACTCCTCCGCGAATCCAGCCAGGGGAGGCGACGCCCTCGACGCTGTACACGGGATTGGTGAATCTCTCCTTGAGGTCATTCTCAAGAGGGGTGTTTGTGTACTCGATGTAACTTCTTTCGCTCAGTTTGGTAATACTGCGCTTGTTGGTAATCATTTCTCCCTGTTGAATCTCGGACTCCACTGTGGGATCCACTGAACCGCGTCCTAAATAAGGAACCGTCGCAAAAGGCCGTCCGAACAAATCAATGCGGCACTTGGGGTGGGTCTGGACGGAACCAATCAACAGTTGGGAGTTCGTGTCGATGTTACACCCTCCGGCTCCGCTTTGAAATCCGCCCTTGTAGTTAATGCCAGGCTGGGTGGTTGCTAAAGCAATTGACTTGCCCATGGAGCAGTCGGACGCAAAGTAGTTCTGGAGGGTATAGTTGCAGCTGTCAACGGATTGAATGCTCCGCTGGTCCATGCTACATCCATCGTTTCCTATGCGTGACATATTGTCAAAAATATAACTAGACACGTTTGCCATTTATATATATACCCCATAAAAAACTTTTCAGATGTCGCTATTCGACTCCCTGCTGAGAAGATACTTGTTCGGATTAGTATCCGGGCGGCCAATCGCTTGGTCGGCTTCAAGCTGATGTGTGTTGTGTAAACCACACACCAGCCTTTAATTACATTTGATTACAGTAACGTGTAGAAGATGGTAAGTGATACGGTCTGTGGTCCGTTTGAACCAAATGAACTGGAAGTTACCTTCGCCATGAGTCCTCCGTTGCTGGAACCGTATACGTAGTTCTGGTTGGATGTGAAGTAGGTATTGAAGTCTGTTTGTTTCAGGACGTAGGTTGTGTTGGCTGGCCAGAGATCAGCGCCCGTCATGGTAAAGCTCCTATCGAATGCTCCTGACCGTTCGTTGTCAACTACGGTTCCGTTTCCAGTGGTGCCATCGACTTCGATGTTTTCTATATCGGTGAGTGTGGTTACCGCGCCGCTCTGGCTGATGACTTGCATAATCAACGTAATGTCGGCCGTTGCGGAATTGACGTCGCCCAGGATTTCTGCGCGGTAGCCGTCTATCTTAACATTCTGGTTGAGGAAATCAATGTATCCCAACACGTCTATGTTGAAATCTCGCGAACTGGTGTTATTGATGGTTATGTCTGTGATGAGCAGCCATTTCTTGATTGTTTGGTATGTCTTGGGGTTGTCTCCTGCGTCTACCGCAATCGTTTCCGACTGACTTACGAGAGGTACGCCAGAAGACTCGCTGATCGATGTTCCCGAAACCTGGATGGAAACGGCTCCTGTTGCTACGAAAGAATTGAGGGTGACGAGCACATGGTTGTTGTAGGCGCCAAAATCGGTAGTATACGACGCAGTCGTTACATTGGTGGTCACTGATCTCTGTTCGCCAGTGAGGAAATACTCGGTTGGGGATCCTGTGAGGGCGGATAGTGTTTGGCTATATTGTAACGTTCCGCTAACCGCTATAGTTGGACCGGTGGGACCGATAGGTCCGGTGATTCCAGTCATTCCGGTGACTCCTGTGAATCCTGTCGCACCCCTTCTTCCTGTGGCTCCTGTTTTGCCAGTTATTCCAGTTGTTCCAGTCATACCCGTGGCACCTGTTTTACCTGTGACACCTGTTCGTCCAGTGTGTCCTGTTTTGCCAGTTCTTCCAGTGGGTCCAACGCGTTTAATCAGCGAGTAGTCCGGGCCGGTGGTTCCGGTAGAACCTGCGATGATCTCACGGGCAATGAGGTCAAAGTCAGATGTACCCGCAATGCCGGTCGGTCCTACCTTCCAGCCGCCGACCACCCCTGTATCTGGACTAATTTCAGGCCCCACGTTAATGAACGGTGTGGAGAATCCAGATTCCGTGTAGGCGACTCCGTTCCTGTCTGCTCCAAGCGTGGCGAGACTCGACTGGTCGGGGCCGTATATCTGAAGGGTTCCTGGTCCCATCACAATTTCCTTCCACGCCTGACCTGTTGCGCCGAGCGTGTACTTGTTGTCCGATGTGGGTACTATGTCTCCAGTGACAAGCACTTGGTCATTCTCTGCCTCTCTGACGACCTGTATGGTGTCAGTGGTATACACGTCATTTGAACCCGTGGGGTAATTGAGTAGCATGGAACCGGTTGCACCTAATGGAATGATACCTTCGATTCCCACTCTTCCTGTGGGGCCAACTGAACCAGTGTGTCCAGTCGCGCCTCTGCGTCCAGTTGTTCCAGTCGTGCCTGTTATTCCGGTAGAACCAGTCATTCCTGTTGATCCAGTAACACCTGTGCGACCAGTAGCACCAGTTCTTCCCGTTGTTCCAGTAGGTCCAGTGGTTCCTGTAACACCAGTGCTACCTGTTCTACCAGTCACACCAGTTGTTCCAGTCGCACCAGTTACACCAGTTACACCAGTTCGTCCAGTGTGTCCAGTAGCGCCAGTGACACCAGTTCGTCCGGTGTGTCCAGTCGCACCAGTTATTCCAGTGGCTCCTGTATGTCCCGTCGCACCAGTTATTCCAGTTGCTCCAGTAGCACCAGTGCGTCCAGTTGTTCCAGTTGCGCCAGTTATTCCAGTGCGTCCAGTTGTTCCAGTAGGTCCAGTGGTTCCTGTAACACCAGTGCTACCTGTCCTACCAGTCACACCAGTTGTTCCAG
>ENA-OQVM01001073-OQVM01001073.1-marine-metagenome-genome-assembly--contig:-NODE-1073-length-38086-cov-4.627904_pt1 | contig 38086 bp, 26 predicted proteins | sample MGYA00237776_ERZ505498 | MGnify/ENA primary metagenome ERZ505498 (study PRJEB26159, sample SAMN06265151) | marine metagenome | isolation source: Helgoland LTER site | place: Germany:Helgoland, sampling...
CCCGTTATTAAAACTATTCATTATTGTCGTCATCTTCGCAAACGATGTCCAACCCACTCTCGCTCGTTTCCTCCATGTCTTCAACAAAACCAGGATATGCATACAGAGTTCTCTTAGTGTTATAGTACCAGATTGTATGTGCGTCGTTTGCAGTTGAATGATTAACTAATTGGATTAAGTCACGGTCACCAGTCCAAACGATACAGCTTTTGCCGCGATCGTTCAGCATTGTTGACCAACCAAAGAGAACATCATCTGCTTCAGCACCGCTGATCTGATGTACTGTTACACCATGCTCTTGCATGATCTTTTGGAATTCTTCATAAATTGAGTAAACTGCAGTCCAGTCTACATCACTCTTTTGTTTTCTAGTACCTTTGTATTCTGCTTCTGGGTATAGGTCTTTACGCCAAGACTTAGAGTCAACTGCGATGACAACGTCATCCACAAAACATTTAAGCTTGCGCATCTCAGATGCAAAGTCAATTGACAGTTTACGCATAAACTGTGCTTTTTGTTTATCATCACCTAGAAGCATACCGCTCTTAGGTTTAGGCAGAACAAAAAGGCGGCTAAAGACAAAGTAGTTGCCGTCTATTAATAGTGTATGTTTTCCCACCTTCATATTGTTATCTTTTACGTACAGTACAAATATAATAAAAATATTTGACACTGAAAAATTATTTTACAAAAATCTTGTTATTCTCTTACAATAGTCTGGATCTCATATACACAGCTTAACATGGTTACAACAGGATCGATTACATGGACTCTTTGTGCTTGGTGCTTAGCCACTGTAATAATAATCTGTGGTATATGTTTTACGCTTTGAGATCTTTCTTGTTTTATATATTCGACAAAGTCATCGCCTAGTGTCTGTAAGATGTCATCTGTCTTTGAAGCGTAATTGCTTACCAAGAGCTGATAGTTCTTAGCTGGATCTGTCTCGTTAAAGATTAGATCAAAAACATCTTTATAGACTGAGTTGAAGCGTTTAACTTCTGCTTCAGTAATATGGTTTGTACCTTGTGTTTTATAGCCCTGTAGCTTATTCAAGGTGCTTCTTAGATCTGGGAAGTTACGACGTACAAACTCAACTAATGCTGGTTTTTCAATTGTCATCTCTTCTTGGTTACAGATATTATAAACACGCTTGATATATTTCTTAGTCAATTCAGCCTCTTCTTCCTTGTCAAAGTCAAAGTTAATTACTTCAAATCTGCTTAAGATTGGATCTGGTAATTTATTGATGTAGTTACATGTTGCAATAAAGCGGCTGTTACTTGCAAATATCTCCATTGTCGCACGCAGTGCTTTAAAGAACTGATCCGATACACCGTCAACCTCATCTAGGATTACAACTTTAAAGCTGCCTGGTTTGTCCATAATTGAAACCGTTGAACAGAAGTCAGTGATTCTAGTTCTAATCACGTCAACCGAAGTATCTGTTGATGCGTAGGGGTCTGCATCTGGGTCTAACATCAATTGAACTTCAGCAGTTACATTGGCGTTGTTGGCAAAATATCCTTTGGGATTGAGATTGGCAAAAAAAGTGTTGGGAAAAGCCAAAAGAATATGCAAATGCTTGGAGTAATAGAGGTAATTCAAAAAGCATAAAATACCAAAAATATGCAACCACCATGCGGTGCGTTCAATTAAAATAAGTTTATCTAAATTGGTGTCTTCAAAAAGAGGCAGCAAGTATTGACTTACCGGAAAAGAACCCGCTTGTGCATAATGAACTGCGGATGGGAAATTGGTTTGGATCGCAAGATCTGTTCCATTCATGAGGAGGAACAATCCCATTAAAACCACCTCGAAATAAAGAATTATATCTGCGTCAAGTTTTGGCCAACCTTTCATTTCGTCTTTCCAAAAACGCTGTATTCTGATGACATTTCTTCTACACCAAAAAACAATTACTGCAACCAGGACTAAAGCGGCTAACACCTCAAAGGTAGCGATCAAGACATTATAGAATCCACCCAAAAAAGGGGCAAAAACACGATGGGTACCCAAGATGCCATCAACGATGATCTCTAACAATTCAATGTTGATTAAAATAAAACCAACATAAACAACAACGTGCAAAATCCCAGCAATAGGTCGCTTTACCATTTTGGATTGACCAAGCGCAATTCGGGCCATATTACCCCAACGGGCTTTGGGGTTATCTGACCGATCGATGTCTTTCCCAAGGTTGATGTTATTTTTTATCTTACTAACATTACGCGCAAAAAAGCCTAGGGCAACAATCAGTAAAAGGGTGAAAAGAATATTTGGTAAAAGTACAATCAGCATTTATTCGTTCTTTATTTCTTCATAAGGCGCTTCCTTTTTTCCAAAAAGAGAAAAGTGAACATAGCGCTTGGGATGTTCTTTCAGGTCCTTAATTAACAACTCTATTTCTTTGGTACTGGCTTCAATATTGTTATATATACTCTCATCTTTCATGAGTTTGCCAATGCTTCCTTTCCCTTGTTCCATATCCAATAAAACACTATTTAAACGAGAAACAGTAGTTTCAAAAGCGATCAGGGTTTGCTTGATGTTTGATTTAGCCAAAGAGTCCGATAGCTGATTAACGTTGGCACTTATCTTCGCAACATTATCTAAGGTAGTTGTTAAATTTCCTTTCTGATTATCCAGCAATTGATCCATAGAGGCTGCTACTCCGTTAATGCTATTAATTGTATTCGATAAATCAGCGATGGTAGTAGACAAGTTGTCTCTTCCTTCTTGATTTAACACAGCGTTTATTCCTGTAAAAAGAGAGTCTGCATTAACTAACACACGTTCCAATTGTTGCTGTAAGGGCGCTATTTGCTGAGTCACCACATCAGTCAAACCTGGCTTTACAGCGGTAACGAGTGTGTCACCATCTTGTAGCATTCTGGCTGAAGTGTAATCAGGTTGAATTGCAATGGATTTACCGCCAATAAGGCTTGCTTCGTATAACTCAGCAACACTGGTATTGGGAAATTGAACATCGCTACGCAAGGTAAATGAAACCAAAATCTTTGCTGAATTTGGCAAAAAATCAATGGTAGAGACTTTACCAACGGTCAATCCGTTGACGGTGACTTTTGTCCCCAGTTGAAGCCCCTCCACATTATCATAGACAGCGTAATGAATGTTTTCGTGCTTGAATAAGGATGTGCCATTCAAAAAATTAAACCCCAAGAGAAAGAGGAAAATTCCGCCAATGATAATAAGCGCTGCTTTAATTTCGTTTGTTAGCTTCAATTATGCGTTTTTTGGTTGATTCAAAACTAAGCATAATTTCTCTTTTATCCCTATTTATTTAGGGGAGATTGCGTCAGAAATTTTGATTTTAACGCCATTCTTGTATGCAACTAAAAAAGCATGCTCATAGCCTTTTTTAATTGCCGTCTTTTTCAGTTTTTGGGCTTGGGCGTATGTGTTGGCTTCACCATAAAAATAACGGAATAATTTTCCGGATTTTTCCTTACTGAGATTGCTTAAACCTTTAAAATTCTTCTTTTTTAAATCAATGGATCTCGCAGTTGCAGCAATTTGAACTTTAAAAACAACTCCTTTGGCACTGCTTTCTTGAGCAGGCTCTTCAATTTCAAGAGGAGCTTGTTGCTCCGCAACCAACACGGCCTGATCTTCTTTGACAACGGATGCTTGCAATTGCTTTTTATAGTTCAATACTGCTTTAGAAATTGTGGTTGCCATTTCACGTTGACCCGATTTTGAATTTAAATAGGCGCCCTCTTTTTTATTGGTTAAAAAACCTACTTCAACCAAAACGCTTGGCATATAGGTTTCTCGCAACACTAAAAATCCAGCTTGCTTTACGGTTCTGTCTTTTCGATTTAAATTAGTCACAAAACTCTTTTGAATGGTATTGGCAGCCTCTATGCTTTGACTGTTGTAAGTCTCCTGCATGAGCACCAAACTAATCACAGATTCTGGATTATTAGGATCAAAACCTTCGTAGGTGGTTTCGTGGTCTTCTTCTAAAAAGATTACAGAATTTTCATTTTGTGCAATCCGAAAATTGTCTTTATTACGGTGAAGCCCTAATACAAAAGTCCCTGCGCCATATGCTTTTGGCGAAGTAAAAGCATCACAATGAATGGAAACAAAAAGGTCAGCGTCTGCTTGGTTAGCAATTTTCGCGCGATTCTTTAATTCGATAAAACGATCGTCTTTTCGGGTAAAAATTACCTTAATCCCTTTTTGAGTAGAAAGTTGTTTTCCAATTTCTAACGCTATCGTCAGGGCTATTTTCTTTTCTAAATAACCATTCCCACGATTCCCGGTGTCTTTCCCACCATGACCCGCGTCTAGCACTACAACAAAATCTTTAGCAGCTGTCTGGGCAAGACCAGTCATACTAATCAAAAAAACAAACAAACAACTGTAAAGTTTATACGTAAAAAAGGTGTTTCTATTCATTACTAATAAATACTTAAAACCGCTTTAGTCTTTAAAAATATATGTAATTTTGAAGATAGGTCGATTGATACAAATTTAGCCTTTATCACCTTGCGAACAAAGTCTTTTCTATTTTATACTATTCTTCTCTATTGCTGTGGCATTCACCTAGTCCATGCACAATCTTTTAAAAAGAATGATAGTCTTCCAAATCTTGAATTCATTCAAGAAATTAAACTAGATAGTATCTCTGTGGTCGCTTCCGACAGTATCCCGTCCAAAAAACCATTATTACTTGATTTGATCAAATACACGGCCCAAGATTCTGTGAAAATCAATCAAAAAACAAATAAAATAAGGTTGTATAACAAGGCTGTTTTGACGTATCAAGACATGGAATTACGAGCTGGGATAATTGTGATGGACTACACCAAGAATGAGGTTTATGCCGGACGAATTAAAGATTCCGTTGGAGAATTGGTTCAAAAACCGCAATTCACACAAGGGAGAGATGAAATTAATCCTGATTCAATCCGCTTTAATTTCGACACAAAGAAAGCACTCATTTGGAATTCTAAAACAGCACAAAGTGGTATGAATGTGTTTTCGAGTTATACCAAAAAAGAAAACGATTCGCTGTATTATATTCAAAATGCCAAAATAACGACCTCGGCAGATGCAGAGAATCCTGATTACTACATTCGCATTCGGAAAGGGAAACTAATCCCAGGAGGCAAAATAATCGCCAGTTTTAGTAACCTGTATATCGCTGATGTCCCCACGCCAATTTTTGTTCCCTTTGCCTATTTCCCTGCAGGAGACAAGAAAGAATCTGGGTTTATTTTCCCAACCTTCGGAGAAAGTAATCAGCGTGGATATTACCTGCAAAATATGGGGTACTACCTTCCCGTTTCAGATTACCTTGACATTGATTTAACAGGAGATTATTACACCAATGGGAGTTACGGTTTTCGCTGGAATACACAATACAAAGCCAATTATAAATTTGGCGGTAACTTTAGTTTTCGGTACGAAAAGCTTGTTAATGGCGAACGTGGTTTTGACGACTATTCAAAATCAACTGTTTATAACATTCGTTGGTCCCACCGGCAAGATTCAAAGGCTAGCCCAAATTCAAATTTTTCTGCTTCGGTAAACCTTGGAAGTAGTGAGTATTTTCAGCAATCCATCAACCAGCTGAATACAGCAAATTTTCTCAATAATAATTTGAGCTCCTCCGTTTCTTATTCAAAAACATTTCCTAAATATCCGCGGGTAAACATATCGCTTACCACTAGTTTATCGCAAAACAAAAATACACAATCGGCCAACCTAACCCTACCAACCTTTCAAGGGAACATGGAGCGGATATATCCTTTCTCTAAACGGGGAGAAACAAAGAAGGGAATTCTTCAAAACATAAACTTTCAGGTCACTACCCTAGCCGAAAGTCGGATACAAACCACTGAAGAGAAGCTGTTTACGAAAGCAATGTATGAAGATGCACGTTCTGGTGTTACCCACACCATTCCAATCAATACCAATTTTAAATTGGCCAAACACTTTAGCATTAGCGCGGGGGGTACATTGCGAGAAGTTTGGACCCCAAACACTGTACGCTACAACAACTACTCAGAAGAAAACGGTGTGGTCAAGGACACGCTAAGTGGTTTTGCCGCCTTTAGAACATACAACTACAGCCTTAGCATGGGAACAACCATCTATGGTACATTTAACTTTAAAGAAGGGAAGAACCTTCAGTCCATTCGCCATACAGTTCGTCCGTCAATCAGCTATAGCACACAGCCAAGTTTTGATCAATATTATGACACCTATATTATCGATGCAGAAGGAAATACTGCAGAATATACCCGATTTGAAAACGCACTCTATGGTAGACCATCCAGAGGATATTCAAATTCACTGGGGATAACCATTAACAACTCCCTAGAAGCAAAAGTAAAATCCAAAGACAGTTTAGACCTCGAACCCAAGAAGATTAAACTCCTGAATAACTTAAATATTAGTACGAGTTATAATATTGCTGCAACTGAGTTTCATTTGGCTCCCATTCGAATGACAACGGGCTTAAACTTTTTTAAAGACAAATTAACCACCAATATCGGTGCCACTTTTGATCCTTATGGTTTAGATGCTGAATTTAAACGTGTCAAAACATTTCATATCAAAAACGGTGGAGGATTGTTGCGTTTAACAAGTGCCAATATAAATATGGGGTACAGTTTAGATAATAATACATTTAAACGCGAAGAAGGAGAAGTTGAGGAAGAGGAGACAGAAGAAGAAGACGATTTTAATGATTTAGAACGTTTATCTGGTGGTGGACGTGACGATGATCTTTTTGGTGCTGCAAATGATTTTTCAAATGGTTTGTCTCGAAAACCAAAGAAAAACAAAAGCATATCCTCGGGTCTGTATAGCACAGATATAAACTGGGACTTGAAATTCGCTTATTCCCTAACCTACAACAACTCTAGAGGACAAAAGGATTTTTCAAACAATTCTCTCATGGTTTCCGGGAATATTGACATTACGCCAAAATGGAAGGTAGGCGCTTCTTCTGGATACGACTTTAAGAACAAAGGAATAACTTACACTCAATTTCGTTTTGATCGAGATTTAGATAGTTGGAATCTAAACTTTAGTTGGGTACCACTTGGGACAAGAACATCCTGGTATTTCTTCATTGGAATAAAATCTGGATTATTGAATGATCTAAAATATGAAAAACGTCGGGAGCCCGACAGAAGATTCTAAACTATGACAAAAAAAATCATTACTACGCACAATGCCCCTGCCCCTCTTGGCCCATACAATCAAGCTGTTTTGGCAAACGACACCCTTTATCTGTCTGGCCAAATACCCTTAATCCCTAGCACAATGGAATTGGTAGAAGGAGATTTGGAAAAAGAGACTATACAGGTTATGGAAAACCTAAAAGCCGTACTAAAAGCTGCAGATATGACTTTTGATCAAGTAGTTAAAACATCAATATTTTTGAGTGACATGAACAACTTCAATGAAGTTAATACTGTTTATGGAAGGTATTTTGATGAGGCAACTGCTCCCGCAAGAGAAACTGTTGAAGTCGCTAATTTACCCAAATTCGTTCGTATCGAGATATCGATGGTTGCAGTACGCTAAAGCAAAAAGGGTTTACTTGTTGAGTTCCAACATTGAAATATGGTACTCTACCAATGCATCAATGGGACGTTTAACCACACGTCCTATAGACAAATTATAGCTTTCTAAACATTCTTTTATTTCATCTTCAAGAAGATGCGCTATAGATCCCACAAAGTGTATGGGGACTTCTGTAGCGTTTTTAAATTGCAAGATTTGATGGCGCACAAAACGGTCTAAACCATTTCGAATAATATCCTGCATATATGGTTCAGCTTTGTGTTCAATGAGAAATTTGGCGAATTTGGCCAAATAAGTATTCGGATTTTCTCTACGGTACAAATTCTCTTTCAAGGTATCTGCATCCAATTTATACTCTTTCTCAAATTGTTGGGCGAGTTTTCTAGGCATTTCATTGAAATAATAGCCACGCAATAATTGCTTTCCGAAAAAATTCCCACTGGCTTCATCCATTAGAATATAGCCCAATGAGATTACATGCTGATCAATATTTTTTCCATCAAAATAAGAACAATTGGAGCCTGTCCCTAAAATACATACGATAGAGTGTTCGCCTTGTTTTGCAGTTGAATAAACTGCTGCATAAGTATCTTCTTTGATGATGAATTCACAGTTTGTGAAAATATCTTTGAAGACTTTTGAAATACGGTCGACTGTTGTTTGGATACCACAGCCAGCACCATAAAAATAGAGATGAGTTACCTCATCTCTATTCTGATAGATTTCATAATTGTTGATGATTCGTTCATTTAAAATCGCAGACGACAAAACTTGAGGATTCAACCCCAATGTTTGCGTAGAAAACAGGATTTCACCTGAATTATTTACAGCGAACCAATCGGTCTTTGTAGAACCGCTATCAACAATTAAATACATATTATAATGCGTTTATGTGCTTAGCTAAGTCAATCAATTTATTTGAGTAACCACATTCATTATCATACCATGTGATGATTTTGAAGAAATTAGCATTCAATTCCATACCAGCGCCAGCATCAAAAATAGATGTTCTTGGGTCACCAATAAAGTCTTGTGATACAACAGGCTCTTCTGTGTATCCTAAAACTCCCTCCATATCACTATTGGCGTGTGCTTGCATTACCGTTTTGATTTCTTCATAACTAGTAGCTTTTTTCAAACGCACCGTTAAATCAACAACAGAAACATTAGCTGTTGGCACACGGAAGGCCATACCAGTTAATTTACCAACCAATGATGGGATTACTTTGGTCACCGCTTTAGCAGCACCGGTTGAGGCGGGCATGATGTTGACCAACGAGCTTCTTCCTCCTCTAAAATCTTTTCGAGATGGTCCATCGACCGTAAACTGCGTTGCTGTAGTTGCGTGAACAGTTGTCATTAAACCTTCTTCAATACCGAAGTTATCATCCAAAACCTTAGCAACAGGTGCTAAACAATTGGTGGTACATGAAGCATTTGAAACAATGGTTTGATCAGCAGTAGCTTCGTTGTGGTTTACGCCCATTACAAACATAGGTGCATCTGCAGAAGGAGCAGAAATAACAACTTTTTTTGCGCCACCATCGATATGGGCTTGCGCTTTTTCTAAAGTAGTAAAGATACCTGTACATTCAGCAACCACCTCAGCACCAAGCGTTCCCCATCCAATATCAGCAGGATTGCGTTCTGCAGTAATTTTTACACGGCTTCCATCCACAATTAAGTCATTACCATCTACTTCTACGGTACCGTCATATTTTCCATGAACAGAATCATACTTGAGTAAATAAGCGAGATGCTTAACCTCTAATAAATCGTTTATTGCAACAACTGTTACATCTTCTTGTTTCATGGCTGAACGAAAAACCATTCGTCCTATTCTTCCAAAGCCGTTAATTCCAATTTTAATTGACATGAGTATTTAGATTAATTTAATTTTATATGGACAATATGTCCGTTACACGTAATAGATCTTTATTTATTTCTGACTTTCCTTTGATTGCATCTTCCAGAGGAGTGAGTTCCATTTTATCGTTCATAACTCCCACCATAACCTGTGACTTCCCTTCGCGTAATGACTCTACGGCATGTACCCCCATTCTGGAAGCAAGAACCCGGTCAAAACAACTGGGGGCTCCTCCTCTTTGCATGTGTCCCAAAACTGAGACACGAACTTCATAATACGGAAGATTTTGCTCGACATAGGCGGCAAGCTCAAATACATTTTTACCCGTCTTATCTCCTTCTGCCACAACAACAATACTCGAAGATTTGCCCGATTTTTCACTGCGCTTTAAAGATTCCAACAGTTGCTCTAAACCGCGGTTTTCTTCTGGAATAAGAATTTCTTCTGCTCCAGCTCCTATCCCTGTATTCAATGCGATATGACCAGCGTCTCTCCCCATTACCTCAACAAAGAATAAACGGTTGTGTGAACTGGCTGTATCGCGAATTTTATCGATTACTTCAACTACTGTATTGAGTGCGGTATCATAGCCAAGGGTGTGTTGAGTTCCGAAGATATCGTTATCAATTGTCCCCGGAATACCTATCACAGGAAAATTGAATTCACTCTGAAAAATCATTGCACCGGTGAAAGATCCGTCACCACCAATAACGACTAAGGCATCGATAGCAAATTTCTTAATGTTTCCGTAGGCTTTCTGGCGCCCTTCTGGAGTTCGAAATTCTAAGGATCGAGCAGACTTTAAAATTGTCCCTCCTTTGTTTATAATGTTATTTACACTTCGTGCGTTGGCTTGCTTAATTTTTCCATCAATGAGTCCTTGGTATCCCTGATACACAACATAACACTCCAGTTGATAAAAAACACTTGTTCGTACAACTGCACGAACGGCTGCATTCATCCCTGGGGCATCTCCTCCTGAAGTTAAAACTGCAATTCTTTTTATCTCTTTACTCATAAGCGCTACAAAATTAATGAATAAAATTATTGAACAATACAGAATCTTTTAAAATTAGCGAAAAACAAAAACAACAACGTTTTCAGTTAATTTTGTTACGAAATTCTATTCCTTTACCATCGTACTGACTACTAGCTCCATTAGGCTGGTTTTGAGCTTTGTTCTTTACTTTCTGAATCAATTCCTTAAACGTATTAAAATCTACTTGGTAGGACATTCCCATTCCTTGGGTATATCCAAATTCATCTCCTAGGTAACGAAATTCATTTTCACGATTAAATACCTTGGCTTTAAGCGTTCCACTTTCGTTAAGAATAAAATCAATTTGAACATCACCCACTATGACCGTTTCCTGAAGTCCGTCAATGGGAACTCCAATTTTACCGTTAATTAAGATTTTGTCACTTATTTGTGTTGTAAGCGTTAATCCAATACGGTCTTCTGTCCTCAAATCAAAGGAGGGGGTTTCCTCTCCTTGAAGATAATTCAATCCAATATTGAGTTTTCCTTCATTCGAACCAATTAGAGTACTAAACACATCAGACGCTTTCTCATACAAGTTGTTGGTAATTCCCTGTAAAGAGACCGAGACATCACTAATGAAAATTCCTTGCGACAAAAGAGAAATTGCTTGTAATTGCCGTCGTTGTTGATCGGCTAAACGGTAATTTATTTCTGACACCACTATCCCTGTTGTATTGGGAAAAGAGATGTCAAAAACTGGATCGTCTGGTTTGATGAGATTGCCAACTAACTGAATAGACACATCGGTAGGAATCTTTCGGTTAAAGTTTGGATTATCAACCAATAAAGCCGGGTTTGCTCCACCTGGCACTTCATAAACAGCTTCTATGTTTAATTGTGCGTCAAGGGGGTCTCCCTCCCAAACAATTGTTCCGCCCTGCTGTACAGAAAACTTTTTATCGATTAGTCCAAGGTTCTTGAAGTTGTAAACTCCCTCATAGGTGATGAAATCTCCCCAAATATTAAACTTACCATCGATGTTTGTTTCGACTAATACGTTTCCGGAACCTCGTCCAGAAAGTGTACTACCTGAAGACTGGTCAACAACAATCTCTACTTCTGCGTTCCTGTTAATGTCCAAGTCAAAAATCATCTCAAAACCTCTAAAGGCTTCATCAAATGATGAGATTTCTGTTGTGATCTGTTCATTTTCTTTTTCCCCCTTCGATAAAAAATCAATGAATGAAGTGTCTGTCAAACCTTTGTTCTCCTTCCAAGGAATAACCAAGGTCGTTCCTTCGGATGTGCTGCCAATGACTTCTAATGTTAACGATTTTGTAGGGCCTGTGAAATTTGCTTTCCCGGCCAAATACCCCTGTCCATAAAACAACGCATTAGGGTCTTCTGGACGATCATAAACCAATAAACGATCAGTTAACAATTCAACATCCATTTCCCACGCATTAAAATTGATATGACTCAACTGTCCGTTAAGTCGCGCAGTGGTTTCGCTAGCCATTTCTTTCAGGAGAGCATTCTTAAAATCAATGTTCCTATCCCTAAAGAAAATCTCTGTCCCTTGTTCAAGAGCATAACGTGTATTGATGCTCGGTATTGACATACCACTATCATTCAAGATTGCTTTCCCTGCCAATTTCAAATCAGTTGTTGCCCCCCACAAATTCAATTCTCCAGTAAGATTTCCTGTTGAGTTCGTAACATTATCTTTTCCCAATGAGGAAAGGAAAGAGACATCAAGCCCATTTAATGTAAAATCTAAATTGAGGTTTGGTTTATCATCAGGCACAAAAATAGTTCCTGTTCCAACCAACATGGACAATTGTTCTTTAACCAATGAAGTCGTTAATTGATAAGAATTAAATTGAGGATTTCCTTTAATCGTCAAATCAAAATCTCCCATTGCAACACTATTGATCGACAGTGCATTGACCGACAGATCTACTGAAGCAGTTTTAAGATCTTGCGATTGAATTATATTGAGTTGAGTGGATAACCTTCCACCAAAATTAAACTTTTCACCCTCTGGTAGTGCTTTAGATAGATCAAGGTTATTTGTTGTAAGCTGCGCAGAATAATTATTTTTAGAACGATACTTGACAGAAGCGTTTACCGATTGATTTTTTGCGTTAAAACCAATTTTAGATAAGTTAAATTCATTCGTTCCACTGTCATAGGATAAGCTGCTGTTGTTCTCAAGATCTATCGCCCATTTTTCTCCACCCAATATCAGATCTGATTTATTTATCTTAAAAAGCGATTGATCATTAAGTTGACTATAGGTAAATTCTAGCCCCAGCGAATCTTTACTCACTGAACCAAATTTTGCACTAAGGCTTCCAGAAAGAACACCATCATTGTTCTTTGTGTCTAAATTAATTTTTGAGATACGCACATTTTTACCATATATTTTTCCAGCAGAAAATCGGGAAAGAAAATCCGAATCCTCTCCTAAAGTACTTAAGGATATCGATTCAAAGTTGTACCCTTTAAACTTAATAAAGGGAAGATCAAATTGAAAAAATGATTGACCAGTCATAGAACTAATGGTTCCGTTTAAACGAATGTCCTGTGGTGTAAGCACATCTGGATACAATGCCTTCAGCAATTTATCTTTTAAGGCTAAGTCAAAAACAAAAAACTCTGGAACCCTCACTTTTCGTTTATTTGGGATTAGTAAAGCTTCTTGAACTGCTGATTGCAAAAGGAGTGGAATATTTGCGTAGGAAAACTCCCCTTTCAACCAAAAATCCATCACTTCAGAACCACTTAGGACAATCTGATTATTGGTCTTATTGTTCATAAATTCAAACGTGAAATCATTAAATGATTCTTTGGCTTGACTATTTGTGATGATGAGATTGGAAACACCCAAATTTCGCAATCGATCACCCTCCCCTACAACTGATATATTGCTGGCTATTTTAACATCCGATTGAAGACTTGCCCAACCAAAAGAAGATAGGTTGAGTTGTTCGAGTTGTGTTAAAACGGTGAAATTTTTGGAAGACTTCCCGCCCTGATTAAAAGAGAAATTGAGCTTTACTTTCTCATCGTTCAACGCACCATTTAAAAGAAAACCAAGTGTATTCTTTTTTCCAGAAAGGACTGTGTTTTTCAAATGGATCTTATTCCATTCAAAATCAGAAAGGTTTAGTTGAAAGCTCAGTTCTTGTATGGATTTGTCGTTCAATTTACCTTCAGCGCTTCCATTTCCACTTGCTGCTAATAAAAGATCCTTTTGAATAAAGTCTGTGGCATTGATAGCTGAAAAATCAAAGCTCTGTTTAAATAGCCAATTTTCTTCTGTTTTCTCTACTGCAACTTTTGCATGCAGCGTTCCTTTATTCACACTTAGCGCCAGGTCTGCAAGCAATTCTTTTCCATGCAAATAATCAACAGTGCTTTTGATTTTTATTCTCTCCCAAGGCATCTGTAATAGCTTATGATCTGAAGCAAAAGACGAAGACAGTAATGACCTAAAATCATTTTTCGTTACAGCAGAAGAGATGTCTTTTGATTGTACACGGAGAATCCCTTCTGAATTTCTGCTTAGTAGGACATTGGCTTTTAGAAAACTTTTTCCAGGTAGAGTAAATTCTAGATTGGATTTTAACGCATTCATCCCTCCCCTAACATTGCCTTTTAGCGAAATTTTGGTCATAGGTAGGTTAACTTCTTTCGGAAGCTTGAGCAAACTAGTGGCCACTACTGCTGAATCTATTTTCAGATCAATCGATGCACTCGAGCGTAAAGCTTCGGTTGTAAAGTCGGTATAGTTTAATGTTAGTGCCCCTTGCATTTGCGCTAGCGAAGAGTATAAACTAAGTGCTGAAAATTCAATTTTCGTCGGTGTAAATCGAATATTTCCTGAAAGGTTTTTTAAGTCCTCAATTTGACTTGATTGAAATGACATTGACTTTAGAGAAGCCGTAAACTCTTTTTCCACAAACGCTAAATTGTCAAGTGCTAGTTCAATGGAGGAAAAAATATTTCGATCAATTTCTTCCTCATTCCTGAAGACAACTGCTCCTTGATGAACTCTAAGAGCACCAACACTAGCTACTAGTGATTGCTTTTTTTTCTGTCCTCCATTGAGTTTGTCGATGAATAGCTTAAGGTTAGTAGCCTCTTCTCCTGCATAGGTAGTGATATGCATTTTGGGGGCAATTATATCAAGTAAACTAAATTGATAGGCTCCCTTGAGAACGTTTTCTAACTCAGTTAAGTTTAATTTGATCTCGGCGATGTGAGCAAGTGTATCACTCTTGTGATCGCGAATGAGCACATTATCGAATTGTATTTTTCCTTGCAGGTTAATTTTTGCTTTCCCAATTTGAATAGCCGTATCAAATGTATTGTTAACCCGCTGAGTAAAGGAGTTGGCCAAGCGAGTTTGCACTTTTTCAGAAGAAAAAAAGACCGTAAAGGCAAGCACAGCCAGCAATAAAACTGCGAGAAGGATGACAATAATTTTACGAAAATTTTTGATAAGAAAAGTGTAATTTTACATTTCGATAAAGTTACTAAATGATTGAACAAAAACCATGCTATATTTTAGCCATTGAATCTTCTTGTGATGATACAGCAGCAGCTGTCTTAAAAAACGATGTTGTTTTGTCCAACAGTATAGCAAACCAGTCAATTCACGAGGCCTACGGTGGAGTTGTTCCTGAGCTCGCCTCTCGAGCACATCAGCAAAACATCGTTCCCGTTGTAGATCAAGCCATTAAAAAGGCTGGTATAAGCAAAGAAGATTTAAATGCCATTGCCTTTACAAGAGGCCCCGGGCTCCTTGGCTCTCTTCTTGTGGGGACTTCTTTTGCCAAATCCTTGAGTATGGGATTATCCATCCCATTGATTGAAGTAAATCATTTACAAGGCCATTTATTGAGTCATTTTATCGCAGATGGGAATCCAAATCCGCAATTTCCTTTTCTTGGTATCACTGTTTCTGGTGGGCATACGCAAATTGTTAAGGTAACCAACCATTTTACAATGGAAGAAATTGGAAGAACCCAAGACGATGCCATTGGGGAAGCTTTCGACAAATGCGGAAAAGTTTTGGGCTTGGGTTACCCCGCTGGCCCTCACATCGACAGACTTGCTAAAGAAGGTAATCCTACTGCTTTTCGTTTTCCGATTCCTAAAGTAGATGGACTCAACGTGAGTTACAGTGGATTTAAAACCGCTGTGATCAATTTTCTGCACAAAAACAAACAGAATAATAAAGCTTTTATTGAAGAGAATCTAGCCGATTTATGTGCCTCAATTCAATACACTTTGATTGAAATTATTTTTACAAAAATAGTGAAAGCGGTTGAGCAAACTGGAATCAAAGAAATTGCCATCGGTGGTGGTGTTGCGGCAAATTCAGGTTTACGCGAAAAACTAAAAACAACAGCGATAGAAAAAGGATGGACAGTCCACATTCCACCCTTTGCTTTCACGACCGATAATGCAGCCATGATAGGAATTGTTGGGTACTTAAAATACCAACAAGAATCATATGCTCGTCTTGACCAGGCAGCTACGGCTCGTTTACCAATTTAATATGGATTTATTTTATTTACCCGAACTGAATCAAACAACTGGCGAGCTCGTTTTCTCCAAAGAAGAAAGTAAGCACATCAATAAAGTTTTACGGAAAAAGCAAGGAGACAAGGTTCGAACAACAAATGGAAAGGGTCTTGAAGCTACCATAGAATTAACCATTGTTGGAACGAATCAAGTGCACGGAAACATTGTAGAGGCCAAAATGCACCAACCCCTTCCCTATCAATTACACATTGCTATTGCTCCTACAAAAAACAATAGCCGCTTGGAGTGGTTTTTAGAAAAAGCAACCGAGATTGGTATTCATCAAATCACCCCATTGCTATGTGCACATTCTGAACGCAAAACGATCAAGCACGAACGCTTGGAAAAAATTATTGCCGCTGCACTTAAACAGTCACAACAGTTTTATCTTCCCAAACTAAACTCATTGACAACCTTCGATTCGTTTGTTCAAGAAAACGCCAATGGAATGATTGCACATTGCAGGGAAGGAATCAAACCTTCACTATTTTCTGTAGCTTCTGGAAACGGCAATCATACGATTTTAATTGGCCCCGAAGGGGATTTTAGTGAAGCAGAAATTGCCCTAGCCCTAGCCCAAAACTATCAGCCAATTGGTCTTGGCAACCAGCGTCTTCGAACAGAAACTGCCGCCCTAGTGGCTTGCCACACCATTGCACTAAAAGCACACTAATTTTTTCCTATCTTTAATTCATGAATGAAAACCAAATAGCAAAAGGAATTGTCCGCTCTATTATCTACTTAACATTAATTGGATTAGGCCTTTACGCAATTCATTTATTGAGTTCCCTAATTGTCTTCATCGCATTAGCAGCCGTTACCTCTTTGATTGGAAGACCCATCACAGTTTTCTTGAAACAACGACTCAAGTTTGGCAATACAATTGCGGTTGTAAGTACAATGACCATTCTTATTGTTCTTCTTTTTGGTATCATTTCGTTATTTGTTCCGCTCATCATTCAACAAGGAGAGAATTTATCCTTGTTAGATGTCAATGCATTAGAAATGAAAATCAATCAGCTATTTGAGGAAATTGCAATCTACTTCAATTGGCAAGAAACGAATTGGAAAAATTGGCTACTTGAAAAAGATTGGATGAATACATTAAATCTCGAAGTACTCCCAGAATTTTTAAATTCCCTTTTAGGATGGGTCTCTGGATTTACCATTGCTTTATTTTCTGTACTCTTTATAACCTTCTTCCTATTGAAAGACGCTCAATTGATGGAACGTGCAGTGTTGGTGTTGTTTGACTCGAAAAACCATCGAAGACTTCAGGATTCGTTTGAGAAAATTAAAAATCTATTATCGCGTTATTTCATTGGCCTCCTTCTACAGATAAGTATTCTCTTTGTTATCTATAGCATCATCTTGGTTGTCTTTGGCGTTAAAAATGCTTTGATCATTGCTTTTCTATGTGCATTGCTCAATTTAATCCCTTATGTAGGTCCACTTATTGGTGGAATGTTAATGTTATTACTTACCATGACAGCCAATCTAGAAGCCGACTTCAGTACAGTTATATTGCCTAAGAGCATCTATGTTATGATCGGTTTTGTCTTAGGGCAGTTGGTCGATAATTTCTTCAGTCAGCCCTATATTTTTTCCACTTCGGTAAAGTCTCACCCGCTCGAAATATTCATTGTCATTCTAATTTCGGGAATCCTTTTTGGTACGATAGGCTTAATTGTGGCTATTCCATGCTACACAGCTTTGAAAGTCATCTTCAAAGAGTTTTATGCCGACAATAAAATTGTTCAATCACTAACCAAGGATTTATGAAAACACTCAACTCTCTTGCTTTATCCGTTATGCTATTATTTGGTGGATCAATGCTACAAGCACAAAAATTATCTAGCGTAGAAAAGAAAATTGTCGAAAAGGTAAAAACCTATGACAATGAATCTATTGCTTTTCTAGAAAAGGTAGTTAACATCAATAGTGGGACAATGCACCTTGCTGGGGTTAGAGCTGTGGGTAAAGAATTCGATGCAGCTTTCAGTGCAATTGATTTTACTACCCAGTGGATTGAAATGCCCACTGACATGAATCGTGCCGGTCATTTATTTGCCTCTATAAAAGGCAAGAAAGGAAAAAAATTACTGCTAATTGGTCATCTCGATACCGTTTTTGAAGCCAATAGTCCTTTTCAGACTTTTGAACGTAAGGACAGCATTGCTTTTGCGCCTGGAGGGAATGACATGAAAGGTGGTGATGTTGTGGTTTTATATGCCTTAAAGGTGCTTCATGAGTTAAACTTACTCAATGATCGCACTATTACCGTTGCTTTTACAGGAGACGAAGAAAGCACTGGAAAACCACTTACTATTTCTCGAAAAGACCTCATTGAAGCGGCCAAAGAAAGTGACATTGCCTTGGGGTTTGAAACAGCAACGGGCTTTAACAATGCCACCATTGCGCGAAGAGGTGCCTCTGGATGGAAAGTTGAAACAGCAGGAAAAAGAGCACACTCCTCTGGAGTATTTAGTGAGCGAACCGGTGCTGGTGCCATTTTTGAAATGAGTCGCATCTTGCATCAATTCTATGAAGAAGTTCGTGGTGAACAATACCTTACCTTTAACCCAGGGAATTTACTTGGAGGAACTTTTGTAGGCTATGATAAAATGAAAAGTAGCGGAACAGCTTTTGGTAAATCAAATGTTGTTGCACAAACAGCCATAGTTCATGGAGGACTGCGCTTTATCTCAGAGGAACAAAAAGAAAATGCGCGTGAAAAAATGCGCGCTATTGTAGCAAACAACCTTCCTAGTACCAATGCCACCATTACCTTCAGCAATAGCTATCCAGGCATGGGTCCAACTGAAGCAAACATGAAGTTATTAGGCGAATTGAGCGATGTGAGTGAAGCTTTAGGCTTTGGGGAAGTTGCCGCCTATGACCCTGGCAGACGTGGTGCGGCAGATATCTCTTTCGTTGCAGATTATGTAGATGGTCTGGATGGTCTTGGAAGTATGGGGACAGGTGCACATACACCGCAAGAAACCATCAATTTAGCCACCTTCAATGCATTGATTCAGCGCACTGCAGTGTTTATTTATCGCCTAACAAGAGATTAGGCAAAACGCTATAATACCCTCTAAATCTCTTATCAAATTGCAGCTGGATTAATCCAACTAATTTTTCATGGGAGCGTACTTCGACCTTGATTGTCAGATTAAATCTCAGCTCATATGACTTAGGCCGTTTTTAAGAGCTCTTCCCTACTACTTCTTTAATAACAACGTCCACTCAAATGAAAAACTAGATACCTGCTGGCCGCTTTCATTTACTCCCACTGCATCCAACCAAACTGTTTGTGGCTCTCCTGTTGTAATTAGTTTGTCAATAGTAGCACGCGCTTCCTCCCCTTGATTACATGTGAAATTAATACGTCCAGTAGCTTTCTTCGTAAAACTTGCTTTGTTGTTCAACACCAACATAGAAATGTTTCGTTTACTCCGTTCAATTTCTTGGGTCAATAAAATCCCGGTTGGAAACTCTGCCGCCATTCCTTGTACAGCCCAAAACATTGAACTATAAGGGTTCTGATTGATCCAACGGTGCTTAATACTTGCAGTTGAACTTCGGTCATCCAAATGTGTTAATCGCACTCCCGTGATCCAGGCAGCCGGTAATTTAAAAAGAGTAAATAGTGTATATTTAAAATAGCTCATTTTCATTTAATAAAGAAGCTACAATTTAGGTTTAATTCATGAAATGAAATCAAATGAGAAAAAAAACTTCCCGCAAAATTGAAAAGCTATAATTGACAGAATTATAATATATTTAATAAAACCATAAACAAAGTCGCAGTGAACAATACTTTACTAATACTTATTCGTAGAATATATCAACTCCTTGTTTTAAGCTTCTTGTTTGCATGCCAACCGACAGTAACTCCAGAAACGAAAAACAATATTTCATTAGAAACTGTTAAGCCGATTCCCGAATACAGAATTGAGCCACCAAATTGGTGGATAGGATTTAAAAATACGCAACTGCAGTTAATGGTATATAAAGATGGGATTGGCGCCACGGAACCTCACATTGACTATCCAGGCATCAGTATTTTGAAGACAACGCAAGGAAAAAGTAGCAATTATCTATTTATTGACTTAAGCATTGCTGCATCGACCCCAAGCGGTTCAATGAAAATCAACTTTAAACAAGGAAATGCAACTGTTTTCGCTTACGACTACTCTCTCAACAAACGAAATGCTAATGCGGCCTCTACCAAAGGATTTGACATCGCTGATGCTATTTATTTGATCACTCCAGATCGATTTGCTAATGGAGCTGAAACAAATGATACTAATCCGACATTGATCGAAAAAACGATTGATCGTTCAGATAACTATGCTCGACACGGTGGAGACATTCAAGGAATAATCAATCACCTAGACTATATACACAAAATGGGTTTTACGGCACTTTGGTCTACCCCAGTCCTCTTGAACGATATGCCCTCCCAATCTTATCATGGCTATGCGATTACAGATTTGTATTCTGTAGACCCACGCTTTGGAACACTAGATGACTATGTAGAATTAGCCAATACAGCTCGCAAAAAAGGAATCAAGTTAATCATGGATCAGGTGGCAAATCACTGCGGATTGAATCACAGGTGGATGAAAGACCTTCCCTTTTCTGATTGGGTAAATCACCAAAAAGGCTTTGAAGACGGGCATCCCATTGTTCAGTCAAATCACAGAAGGACTACCAATCAAGATAGCTATGCCTCAGAATTTGACAAAAAGGGTTTGGCAGATGGCTGGTTTGTTGAGCAAATGCCTGACCTAAATCAACACAATCCATTTTTGGCTACTTACCTAATTCAAAATTCGATTTGGTGGATAGAAACCCTTCAATTAAGCGGGATTCGGCAGGACACTTATCCCTATTCCAATAAGGAATTCTTGAGCACATGGGCAGGAACTATTATGCAGGAATATCCTCAATTTTCAATTGTTGGCGAAGAATGGAGTTACAACCCTCTTCTCATTGGTTATTGGCAAAATGGCAAAATAAATAAAGACGGCTATGTGTCCAACCTGAGTCATAGCATGGATTTTGCTCTTCAAGAAGCAATCCGCATAGGGTTAACATCTCCTGAAAGTTGGGCAAACGGATTGATTGAAATATATGAAGCTGTAGCCAATGATTTTGCATACGCAGATCCCACGCGTCTAATGCTGTTTCTTGATAACCACGACATGAACAGGGCATTTACTCAATACAAAGAAGATCCAGTTTTACTTAGAATGGCCCTTGCAACGCTGCTCTCGCTAGCACGTGTACCACAACTTTATTACGGAACAGAATTAATGCTAGAAAATTCAGCAAAACCCGACGATCACGGACTTATTCGCAGTGATTTTCCCGGTGGATGGGCTGAAGATTCTGTCAATGGTTTTACAGGCAAGGGATTAAACAAGGAACAAAAAGTAACACAGAAATTCTTAAAACGTTTGCTGAATTTCCGAAAGACAAGTAAAGCACTCACAAAAGGAAAAACACTTCATTTTGTTCCATTTGATGGTGTCTATGTTATCTTTAGAATGCATGAACAACAAATCGTTATGCTAGTGCTGAATAAAAACGAAGTGGCAAAGAGCCTTCACCTAAATCGATTTGAAGAGCTTAATCTCGACGGTAAGCTTATGAAAAACATAATGACCAATGAAATTACCACTTGGAAAGACAGGCTGGATTTACCCAAAATGGGAGCCTATTTATTTGAAATCAACATGGAATAAACTTAATTTATTTCTAGTATTAATGCCGTTTTAGGCGGGATGCGCAATGTTGATTCTAACGAAAATCTTCGGTCATTGAGGACATCAAAAGCGTTTCTTTTATCGCCAATTATCTCGTTGTATTTATCCAGTGAAACAGCTGTTTCTTTATCGTTTTTATTAAAGATTATCATAACCGTTTCTTTTTCGTTGTAACGGAAAAAACTGTACACTCCATCTTCAGGTGCAAACTGCATTAACTTACCCGTGTGAATCACAGCTTTCTCTTTACGCCAATTCAATAGTTTAGTCGTTAGCGCCTTTGCTTCTTGCTCTTGCGTTGTAAGCCCTTTTCCTGTAAATCCATTGATCATATCCCCTTTCCAGCCTCCAGGAAAATCGCTTCTAATTTGGCCATGCCCTTCTTTTTCGTTTTTCATAAGAATCTCGGTTCCATAATAAAATTGTGGAATTCCGCGGAGTGTCGAAAAATAAACCATACCCATTTTGAATAAATCAAAATCGTAATTAATCTGTGTAAAAAAACGATCCATATCGTGATTATCTGGAAAAATAACAAGACTGGAAGGATCTGGATATAAATGATCATTACCCAACATTTCATAGACATTTATCCAGCCGCTGTTCCAATTCTCAGGAGCCACTAAAGAACGATTGAATGTGTCTTGAATGGGGAAGTCCATTACACTTGGTAAAGACGAAACATAGCCGTTACTATTTACTTTTCCTCGCTGCCAAAACGAAACAACCACAGGATTTAATGACCACTCTTCTCCAACTATATTAAAATTTGGGTACTGATCCATGACCGCTGCTGTCCAGTCTGACATGAAATTCTTGTCTGGATAGGGATAGGTATCCATGCGAATACCATTAATTCCAGCATACTCAATCCACCAAAGCGTATTCTGAATAAGGTAGGTGGCCATCAATGCTTCACGCTGATTTAAATCAGGCATTGTATCGACAAACCAACCATCTACAAATGCCTTCTTATCATATTCTGAAGCATAAGGATCTTGATGCGTTGTACGTTTGTGGGAGGTGGGCTTAAAGGTGTTATTGTTGTTTATCCATTTTGAAGTTGGCGGATCTTTGACAAACCAATGCTCTGAACCTGAATGATTTAAAATCATGTCCATGATTATTTTAACTCCTTTAGATTGGGCAATTTGACACAGTTTCTTGTACTCTTCATTTGTACCATAGCGGGCATCTACTTTATAAAAATCGGTGGCAGCATAGCCGTGATAGGAATAGGTATCCATGTCATTCTCTAAAATAGGGTTTAACCAAATTGCCGTAAACCCAAGCTCTTTTATATAATCTATATTATCTAAAATTCCCTTGATGTCTCCCCCATGTCTTCCACTGTCAAATGAGCGATCGAGGCCTTCTCTCATACCCAGAATCTCATCATTAGAAGTATCTCCATTGGCAAATCGATCGGGCGTAATTAAATACATTACATCTGAGCTGTCAAATCCGTTGGCTGTCAGACCAGCCTCGCGATCCAAAAAAGCATACTCAATACGTTTGACTATTTTATTCCCTTTAAATAAATCAATGTTAACTGTTGTTGCAGCCATATCGTCTGCTAGGAGTAAATCCAAAAAAAGATAGTTTGGGTTCTCCACGCTTTGAACTTTTTTAAGCTGAACGTTGGCATGACTAATTACTGGCGTTAACGCCCCAATATCATCTCCATAAAGCAATATCTGAAGCGATGGATTATTCATTCCAACCCACCAATTTGGTGGTTCAATTCGTTCTATCTCTTGGGCGAAGAGGGAGGTGCTGATAAAAAATCCAAAAAGGAATACTGTTACTAATTGTTTAATCGAAATCATTCTCTAAAGTTTATTTTGCTTGTTCTTTTTCGAAAATCTGCTGATAGATTGCGCCGCGAACAAGATTGTCACGGTTCATTCCTTGTGGAGGAGTATCAAACATTTGAGTCATTATTACTCCCACAAATTTACGCTTAGGATCAACCCAGAAGTGGGTTTGTTCATAGCCACCACCTGTCCATAAACCGGCATCGCCATAGCCCAACTCCAATTGCTTTTCACTAGTAACCCAAAGGTTATAGCCATTGTATCCCCAATCGTTATCCAATTGTGAATGTGGTGCATACATATCTTTTACACTCGCTTCATTTAAAAAACGATGTCCGTTTAATTTACCGTGATTCATCAACATTCGAAGGAAATCTGCATATCCATTGGCTGTTCCAATCATTCCCTCCCCTCCCAAAAAGATTTGATTACCTTTTTCGTAATTAGGAACGTTTGCGCCCATAATATCCAACTCACCTTTGGTGGCTTTTCGCAAAAGCGAATCTTTGCCAGAAAATGTTGGCAATAAATCAATGCTAGCGGTCTTCTTATACCTTAGCCCTTTTATTGATAGCGGAATCTTTATACGCTCATTGAGCAGTTCATTCAAGGATTTTCCAGTTGCACGTTCAGCGACAAAACCGAGAACAGTTGTGTTGGTCCCATAAAAATCTTCTGTGCCAGCATGCATTAACAAAGGCATTTTGGCCATGGCATTGATGATTTCTTGGTTAGTGGTCATTGCATTAAAATCTTCTTCAACAAGCAGTTCATTTAAACACTTAAATGGCGTAGTTTCATAATAAAATCCTGCTTGATGATTGATCAAATCAAGGACTGTTATTGTATTCTCGTTATCCACCACACGAATAGGACATGTGGCCTCAGAAATAGCCACATTGTTTAAATAATCTCCAGAGAAACCTGAGGAATTCTTAAAATATTCTCTTGCATAGGTAGCTATTGACTGGCCATTGTTGGCCACAGCAACCTTTAGGTCTTTGAACTCTGGAATATATTTCTCTATGGGATCATCTAATCGCACAAGACCATCTTCAACTAAATCTAAGAGGATAGAAATAGTAATGATTTTGCTCATGGACCAAATACGAAACCATGTATCACCATCGATCTTTTCCTCAGGAAGAAAGGTGCGATTCACCGCATCATGCTCATAAATAACCTTTCCTTCTTCATTTTCGAGTCGAACATAGAGCAGCGGAAATCCTTCGTTTGCTACGAATTCGTCGACGATTGCATCAATTTTTTCTGGCGAAGAAAAATAGGTAGACTCTGACTCAACTTGCTGGCAAGAAAGCATCAATAAAAATACAGCTACAAAAAAAAGTTTATGTGAATTCATAATTATTAATTTTTACGTGTTGTCCCCTTGTACTTAACCCAATCAAAATCTGCAAAGTCATCGGTTGTGTCCAACGCGCTGGTTGCATAGACACCTAAATTGGTCCCTATATATCCTTTACAAAGCACAAGCGATGCTTCGGAAGTATAGAATTCTTGAAACGATTGTCCGTTGTCTAAGGAGTAGGCATACTGATATCGATCATTTTTGGAAGTGATTTTAAAAATAATCTCACCAGAATAATCCTTCACTACTTTCTTCATTAAAACACTTACCTCCTTACTCGGCTCTTGATAATTTAGTACGATTTTTGGTTGCTTCTCTTCAAGAACTAGCGTGAAGTTAAGATAATTATCGTCTTGTTGAAAAACACTAATGCCCGCCTCAGAAAATTCATCTATTGGATTAAAGCTCATTTTAACCTCATAACTAAAATCACTTTCCTTTTGACGGAAGCCCATTAAATTATAGCTTTCTCTCAAAACGAATTTTGCAGAATTCAACCTAAGCCTCAATTTACTTTCTGAAGGGATTAATCTAAAAAATGAATTGGTTGGAAAGCGTCTAAAGTTCCACGCTAACTCGAGTTTTTCGCTTTCAAAATCGTCATAAAAGACATCGTTATAAATTTGACTGCTGCCTGCAAAAGGTAGAGGTGTGCTTCTTTCAACCTTACCTGTTTCTGGAGCACATACTGGCCAATAATACTCAATGGGTTGCCATACTCCATCTTCGACTTCTTCCCAGCCAGAAACGGCTGTTTCCCAATTCACGGGAATCAGATGTGACTCTCTCCCCATATTGCTAGTTCCCATCAAATCATTTCGAATACCTAGAGCAACCATATACCAACGACCGTCTTGGAGTTCGACTAAATCGGCATGTCCTGTGCTGTGCACCCAATTGTTGTTTGACAAATGCCTTGATGTCAAAATAGGATTCTTGGGGTTTGATTGATAAGGGCCTCGAATATCATCGCTAATAGCCATCATAACGGCATGATTACGGGAGGTTCCTCCTTCTGCTACCATTAGGTAATACATTCCATCTCTTTTATATATATGTGGCCCTTCTACACAACAACCGCCACAGGCACCTGCCCATACAGAGAAGCGTTCTCCTTTAAGTTTCCAGCGATTCAAGTCCAATTCTTGTACCCATATTTCACCAATACCATTCTTGTTAGGATCACCAACATCATGCGTGCCCACAAACCAGACTGAGCCATCATCGTCAAAAAAGATGTCCGGGTCAATACCAGGGGCATTCGCAATGACATGCGGATCTGACCAAGGTCCTGCTGGATTCTCTGCAGTGATGATGAAGTTCACCATTTCTGCCTCTTTAGAGGGGTCTTTGGGGCTATATACATTGGTGACAACAATATAGAAAACACCCTTGTGGAATCGAATCGAGGGAGCATGGATTCCTCCTTGCTGCTGCACATCGACTAAATTGACGGAAGAGACTACCTGGCTCTCTCGATCTAAGCCATAGCCTACAAGTTCCCAGTTCACTAGATCTGTACTATGATGTATGGGTAATGCTGGAAAATATTCAAATGAAGAATTGACAATATAGAAATCGTCTCCTACCCTACAAATGGATGGATCTGGATGACCTCCCCTTAAAATTGGGTTGGTAAAGTTTTCTTGTGCAATCAAGGGGAATTGAAGAAGCAAAAGAAAAAATAAGAGCAAAACGCTTTTCTTCATTTTTAAAATAAATTCGGGTTAAAAAAAATGAGCTACCCTGAGATAGCTCATTTTTAAAAATATTATGATCAATAATTATTGAGCTACAATAGAATATGTATTATTGACAGTATCTAACGTAATGTTATAGGTGCCAGCCGTTACAGCGATATTGTCTCCACTGCTTACTGTGGTTCCATCTGCCCCACCAAGGTTATTCCCCCAGTCATCATCTGCTCTAAACTTCATTTCACCATCGGTTAAAACCACGCCGTGCACAAGGTATACTCCGTCATTACATGGATCTGGAATCATTTTAACATCTGGAGCATCTCCCCATCCATTGAGTGTAGCACTTCCAACAATACCCCAAACTGAATCGGCAGGAGTAATGGTAATGGTTAGATCAGTAGCATTAAAATCTACAAAGTAATTTCCTGCTGTAATGGTGATGTTATCTCCACCAGATACTAGGTTACCATCTGCACCAGTATCACCGTAGTTTACACCCCAATCGTTGTCTTGGCGAATTTTAAATTCTCCATCAGAAAGATAAAGTGCAGTAGTATAGGTACCTTCTGTTCCATTGGAAAGGAAAGGCACGTCGTTCCCAGCGGCAAAACCTCTATTCTGTCCACCCCAATCATTGACTGCACTTCCAACAAGTCCCCAAGTACTTAATTCGGCTTCTGTACAGGCTGCTGCAACTTCTAGCATTTCAATGCTCATTGCTGCGCCAGTAGAAACAATCATAGATGGATTTGCTCCATCTGAAGAACCTCCAGCAAACGCTTTAACGCGCGCATACAAAGTTGCTGTTGTGTTAGGAGTTCCGTCATCATTGTTTGTCGATGGGTCTTCATCTAAGCCCAAAGCAACAGCGATTTCAATTAAAGCGGCTACACCCAATCCATAATGAATATTCGATGTGTCACCAGAGCTTAATAGAACAGTAGCAAAATCATCTGTAGCAGAAACCTCTACTACATAAGTAACTGTTGATGGTGTCCCAAAATCTGGTTTGTTCCACACCAAACGTTCTGCCACGTTAGAAGAGGTTGCATTTGATAATTTATAGACCGGTTGAAATTCATTTGAAAAGCTCAACGTATCATTTGTCGTTGTGGTGAAGATCAAAAAGTCTTCTTTCTCACAGGATGAAATACCAACCATCATCAAGGCAGCTAGTAGTAGTGTGCTAAATTTTATATTTGCTTTCATAATTAGTAATTTGGATTTTGTGTAAGGTTAGTGTTTACCAAAAGGACGTCTTCTGGAATTGGGAAAATTTTTCTGTGTGCATCTGTGGCAGCACCTTGAGAAACACCGGCTTTGAAAGGCCATAAATAGGTCGAGGAAACAAATTTCCCCTCTCTGATAAGGTCTGTTCGTCTTAGTCCCTCCCAATAGAGTTCTCTTGAACGCTCATCCATTACTAAGTCAGTACTTAGTGATGATGCAGCAGGAGCGCCCGCTCTTGTTCTTAATTCGTTAATGTAGCCTAGCGCTACAGAAGTACTCCCTACTCCACCTCGCGTTACAGCTTCGGCATAATTTAGGTAGATTTCTGCTAAACGAATGATCGGTAAATCCATGTCAACATGATCTCCAGAAGAATCTGAGCCAGGGTTTCCATTGGTGTCTACATTTCTAAATTTAGTAACACCATAGCCCTCGGTGAATTTTGGAATTTTGGCCATTTCATAATTTTGTCCATCGGTATGGAACATAGCTCTGGAATCTGACCAAGCGGTTGGTTCACCATCCGCATTTGTAGCAGTTACTGCATACCCAAATTTATCTACCAATGCTTTGGTAGTTCTGAGGCCTGCCCAACCTCCATTGACGCCAAAAAGCGAAGGATTCATAGTTCCACCAATGGGTGCATGCACCATAAAGGTTGACCCTCCCCAAGATTGGCTATTGATGCCGTCGAATTGTAGAACAAAAATGAATTCGTTTTGTGCCCCGTTGGTAGAGTTGTCTGCAAGAAACAATTCATCATAGGCCGTTCCATTTGAGTTTCCGTCGGCAGTGTTTAGTGAATAAGCACTTGAAATAACATTTTCAGCATTGGTAACCACTTCCGCATATTTATTTGTTCCAATATATACAGGTGCATTTAAATACAAACGTGTAAGCAATGACCAAGCCGCTGCTTTGTCTAGACGCCCATATTCATTTGAACGTGGTTCTTTCAATAGGCCAGCTAATTCAGTAAGTTCAGACTCAACAAAGGCAAAAATCTCGGCACGATTGCTTTGCTCAGGAAGCTTAGTAGTAACTGTTGTTACCAGTGGCACATTGGCATACATATCCATTAACTGAAGGTAAGCATAGGCGCGAATCACTCGCGCTTCAGCGATGTAAGAAGCAACTTCTGAGTCACCAGCCGCTAAATCTGCAGCATTTTCAATGAATGAATTCGAAAAAGAAACCACCTGAGCCAAACGGAAATACATGCCTTTGGTCCAAGGATTATTTACATCCCATGACATTTCATGAATATTTGGCAAACCTGGATCTCCCCAACCCACAACTGCATTATCTGTTGTAATTTCATTGAGGGTAAACAGAATACGTGTGTACTGAGAAAAACCTTCATCGATTAAACTATTATCGATATCTGGATCTCCTGCTGGTCCTTGTTGACCTGTTAAAACTAAACTTGCATATACTTTTGCCAAAGCGCCTCGGGCTTGGCTTGCATCACTATATACATCTACCTCTGTAAATAAATCTGGATCAATTGGATTTTGATCCAAATCACTTTGACAGGAGGTAATCATCGTCATTATTGCAATTAAGAATATTAATTTTTTCATAGTTGTGAATTAAAATTTAATGTCTAGACCAAAAGCAACCGCACGTGAACGTGGATAAAAGTTACTGTCTATTCCTCCTGTTATCTCAGGATCAATACCGTCATAATCTGTTACAACCAATAAGTTGTCTGCCGTAAGGTAGAGACGCATTGGGTTATTTTTTACAAAATTCTCGATGGTATAACCAAGTGTGATGTTGTCTAAACGAAAGAAAGATGCATTTTGAATGTAATGATCACTTACTGCATTCTTATCGGAGAAGAAATTGAAGTTAGTGTCAAGGTAATCTGCATGCACATTTGACAAACGACCTAAATTGGTGATTTGTGACTGATTGGAGGAAGCAGAGATAGCGTTGTAACTATAGTTTCCAATGCTTGCGCGCGAAACTGCTGACAGATCAAAGTTCTTGTATTCAAAAGAAGCAGTTAAACCCATATTGATGTCAGCATATGGATCTTTGTAGAAATAACGATCGTCATTATTTATTTGGCCATCTCCATTTAGATCAGCATAGGCACCTTCAATTGGAACTCCTGCAGCATTATAAATTTGCTTGTAGACATAATATGAAAAGGGAGCCTTGCCTTCTTCATGACGTTGTAATGAATTCCCAAATCCAAGTCCACCAACATTTTGTTCATTTTGAAGACGCAGAATTTTGTTTTCATTTATGGCAACATTATAGCTTAAACTAAATTTAAAATCTTCGGTTTCTACAAAGGTTGCATTTAATTCAACTTCAATTCCTCTATTTTCCATATCACCGATATTGGCATTAATAGTTGTTCCAAAATTGGTGAAAGGATCTACAACTGCCGAAGCAATCAAATCGTCCGTGTTTTTGATATAGGCATTAACTGAACCACTGAATTTAATTTTTGAAAAACTAAAATCTAGACCAATGTTAGCCGTTTGTCCAACCTCCCAACGCAAGTCTTTGTTGATTGGAGCCGGACGATAGGTGGTATAATAGGTTGAACCAAATCCGTATTGTGCTTGAGGATTACTTCCTGTATATCGAGTCAAGAAGTTATAATCAGCTAGTCCATTTACATTTCCAACTTCACCATAACCAATACGCAGTTTCAAAATATTGAACATATTTTCTAGGCCAAAGTTTTCGTTGTGAATGTTCCATGCCACAGCACCAGAGAAGAAATTCCCCCATCGATCATCTGCAGGCAATTTTGAAGATGCATCTGAACGTAGTGTAGCGGTGACCAAGTAACGTTTGTCATAACCATAATTAACGCGCCCAAAATAAGAAATCAATACATTTTTTGACTTGTCAATATTAGAATTTTCCAATGATGCCATAGTGTCAATAGTACCGTCATCGTTAAGAAATTCGGTGTAACTTGAAGATACATTGTCATATTCAAAACTTTGATACGAATGACCCGCAGTGGCTGACAGATTAGACTTACCAAAAGATTTTTTGTAGTTCAAATATGCGTCAAACAATAAATTTGTTGTCTTGTTTGTATAAGCACCTCGGCTTCCATTAAACCCACTTGAATCTGTAGGCAAATCTGCACTGCTAAAATTAAAACCTTCTCCCTCAGAACGATCTATCCCAGTGCTAATTGTTGCACTAAGCCCATCGATGGGCAAATCATAATCAAGCTTTAGGTTTGAAATATATCTGTTTACGGTCGATTTATCTTCCGTTAAATTTAATAGTGCCAATGGATTTGTTGGCGACAATGCTAATTTAGTTCCATCATTATCCAACCACGTATAGTAGCCAGCAAAAGGCGAATTGACATCATAAATGGGCTTGGTAGGGTCAAATAAAACTGCAGAAGAAATGGCCCCTTGATTGGCAAAGTCGTTTTCTGTATTCACGGCTCTAACATTAAGTTTTGCCTTCAAATCTCCGTTGAGAAATTCTGGTGAAATTGATAGAGATCCAGTAATTCGCTGAAAACCATCACCTTTTAAGATTCCATCTTGTTGGGTCTGCCCAACAGAAAGTCTAAATGGTATTTCACCACCTGAAACAGAAAATGAATTATTAGTACCTACAGCCGTTTTGTAAATTGCTTTTTGCCAATCCGTATCACTAGTCCCTAAGCGGGAAATGAAATCGTTACTGTTTGTTACCTTAACAGCACTGGTAAATTCATCGGCCGTTAAAACATCAACAAAATTTATTGGCGTGAAAGTGGTAAAACGGGAACTAAACTCATATTTATACTCCCCAGGTTTCCCACTATTTGTTGTGATAATAATGACACCATTTGCCGCTCGTGATCCGTAAATAGCTGTTGCAGAAGCGTCTTTCAAAACCGTCATGCTAGCAATATCATTTGGATTAATGATATTCAACGGGTTTCTAGACCCACCAACACCACCAGCGTCCAACGGAATGCCATCAACGATATAAAGTGGATTAGAGTTAATGTTAAGTGATCCGATACCTCGAATCAATACATTGGCTCCGTCTCCAGGTGCACCACTATTTGATACAATGGAAACCCCAGCTACTTTTCCCTGAAGAAGCTGTTGAGGAGAGACAACAGAGCCTTTGGTAAAGTTTTCACTCGAAACTACATCTAGTGTTCCGGTTAAATCTTCTTTTCTTGCTGAACCATATCCAGTAACAACAACTTCATCCAATTCACTGTCAGATTGCAAAGAGAAATTGATGTTGTCTTGACTGCCTATGACAGCTAGCACAGATTTGTACCCTATGTAACTTGCTTCAAGAGTAGCCCCTTGTTCTACATCGATGGAGTAGATCCCATCGAAGTCAGTAGTTACACCATTTTGAGTTCCTTGGACAACAACAGTAGCACCGGGTAAGGGAGTACCTTCGGCGTCTGTTACCAAACCAGAAACTTTTTGTTGTGCGAAAATCCCCGTGGAAATCAACAGCAGAACAAAGAAGTGCGTGTGTTTAATTAATTTTGACATTGTTTGATTTTGATTAATCGTAAAAAATTGATTGGTTATTTTACTAAAATATATTAAATAAACATCAAAACCTACATTTTCCATAATTGGCCAAGTATTTAACCCCAAAAAAAGGCACTACAACGTTGTAGTGTTAATAACTTTTAATTTTACCTTTAGACAACTTATTGAAAATATAAACTGTGAACTCAAAAAGAATTACACTCAAACAAATTGCATATGAACTCAATGTATCGATTTCAACTGTCTCAAAATCTTTGAAAAACAGTGCAGAAATTAGCCTAGAGACAAGGAATAAAATCATTGCTTTTGCAAAAGAGCACAATTATCGTCCAAATAACATTGCACTTAGTTTAAAACACAGAAAGACGAAGACCATTGGAATTATTATTCCAGAAATCGTTCATTATTTCTTTTCCACAGTAATTAATGGTGCAGAAAAATATGCCAATCAAATGGGCTATAATGTAATTATTGCGGTATCGAATGAATCTTTTGAAAAAGAAGTACTAAACATGGAAACCTTGGCCGACAGTTCCATTGACGGAATAATTATGTCTGTGGCAAAAGAGACTTTAAAAACACAAGATTTTCATCACATACAAGAAACCATTGATTTTGGCATTCCAGTTGTTTTATTTGATCGAGTACTAAACGATATTGCATGCGACAAAGTAATTGTGGATGATAAAACTGGAGCAGAAAAAGCAGTCCAAAATCTCCTAGACAAGGGATGTCGAAACATCTTGCTTGTGAGCACACAAGATTACATAAATGTTGGCAAACTTAGAACACAAGGATATCTTGAGGCATTGAAGAAAAATCACATGATTGCCGACAATCGATTGATGATAAAAGCCCAAGATTTAAAAAACCCAGAACAAGCAGTATTTGAACTGGAAGAACAGATTGATCAAGCAATTGGGGAAAATTCTGCGATCGATGGAATTTTTTGTGTGAATGAAATTTATGCAGCCGCAGCTCTGAAAGTGCTCAAAAAAAGAAAAATCCATGTACCAAACGACATCTCAATAATTTGTTTTACCGATGGGTTTATCTCAAAATACTCCTCTCCTACACTAACAACTGTAAGCCAGCACGGAGAGGAGATTGGTGCTTCTTCCGCACAAATGCTAATTGATAAACTAACCAATAAAACACCGCTCTATAGCAATTCCACAAAAATCATTGAGTGTACAATCGTCCAACGTGAATCATCATAAAAGCCCTTCGGTTTAAAATATTATAATATATTTGGCTGGGTGTAAAACGCACAATACACTAATTCAGTTTACAAATCAACGGCATTTAACATGAAAAAAAAACAATTAGGTTTTTGGGAAATATGGAACATGAGTTTTGGTTTCTTGGGGATTCAATTCGGGTTTGCCCTGCAGGGAGGATTTATGTCACGTATCTTTCAAACCCTTGGTGCAGATCAGTCTGATATTCCTCTACTCTGGATTGCAGCGCCACTAACAGGACTTGTTGTGCAACCCATTATTGGATACTTAAGCGATAATACATGGCACCCAAGATTGGGACGACGTAAACCCTATTTTCTGATTGGTGCTGTCTTGAGTTCCCTCGCTTTATTTTTTGTTCCTTACTCACCCACTTTATGGATTGCAGCAGGTTTTCTGTGGGTGTTGGATGCCTCCATAAACATAAGCATGGAACCTTTTCGTGCTTTGGTTGCAGATAAGCTCCCTAACGAACAACGTACCTATGGATTTGTCATGCAAACCTTGATCATCGGAATTGGTACCTGGGTCGCGAGTAACCTACCTTGGTTTGTGACAAAAATCGGAGTTAGTAACGAGGCCATTCAGGGTGAGATTCCCATGTCCATCAAAGTAGCTTTTGCCATTGGGGCATTTGTTTTTCTTTTATCCATTCTTTTTACAGTCTTTAAAACTAAAGAGTATCCACCTGATGATTTAGTTGCGTTTCGCGCAAAAAAGAAACAGGGAATTAAATTAATGCTAAAGGAGTTTTTGGGGCATTTCACCCAAATGCCAACGACCATGAAAAAATTAGGCCTCATCCAATTTTTCAGTTGGTTTGCCTTTTTTAGCATGTGGAGTATGGCGAACCCAGCGATAACCGAGCATGTGTTTAATGCTCCTTTCCCCGTTGAAGCCAATTTCAACTTTGCAGAAATAGGAGAAAGTGAATTGTTTCAACAACAAAATACGGCTTTTCAGGAGGCTTCAAATCTTACGGGGTCCTACATGGGAATCTATGGTTTGTCTTCCATGGTTTTTGCTTTATTGCTAACCCTTTACACAGCAAAAAGAAAAATTAGCCAACGGTTGGTTCATCTTTTTTCCCTTGTATTGGGCGGTGTTGGCTTCATCTCTATTTACTTTATCGGGAATCATGAATTTTTACTCTATTCTTTTTTACTAATTGGAATTTCTTGGGGAAGTGTCCTGTCTATGCCCTATGCAATGTTAGCCGGAGCAGTAGATGAGAAAAGCATGGGAATGACCATGGGGGTCTTTAATATGTTTATAGTTATCCCACAGATCATTGCAGCCAGTGGAGGGATCAATTTCTTGCTCTCTTTTCTAGACAACAAACCAATTTATGCAATGGTCATTGCGGGGATATCTCTTATCATTGCTGGTCTACTAAATTTATTAATCACCGAAGAATAAGGACGCAAACATTATCCTTTAACATTTAACACGGCTTTTTTTTATCATGCGAAATAGTATTATCTCCGTTTTCTTTATCCTTCTGTTTATCAACTGTTCCAAAGAGCCAGAATTGAATGAAAGTCTGAACGAACCTGAACCAATAATAGAAACACCAGCTCCCACAGAAGAAATTATTCCAACCAATATATGGTGGAATGATGCTGTTTTTTATGAAATCTTTGTCCGCAGTTTTTCAGATTCAGATGGCGATGGTATTGGGGATTTGAATGGAATCATAAATAAGCTTGACTATCTTAACGATGGGAATCCAGCGACAGATACAGATCTAGGGGTTACAGCAATATGGCTCATGCCCATCTTCCCTTCTCCAAGTTACCACGGTTATGATGTAACAGATTATCGCGCTATAAACCCCGACTATGGGACACTTGAAGATTTCAGGAATCTGGTTACACAAGCCCATGCCAGAGGAATTAAAATCGTCATCGACTTTGTGGCCAACCACACCTCCGATCTTCATCCTTGGTTTGCTGCTTCTTCACAAAATCAAAATAAAAGAGATTGGTATGTTTGGGAATCTTCACATCCCAATTTCAATGGTCCGTGGGGACAAAATGTATGGCACCTCAGAAACAGTTCCTACTACTATGGTATATTTTGGCATGGCATGCCTGATCTAAACTTTAAAAATGAAGAAGTCACCACTGAAATAAAAGATGTAGTACGTTATTGGTATGAAGATTTAGGAGTAGATGGATTCAGAATAGACGCAGTCAAGCACTGGATAGAAGAAGGTAATCAGCAAGACAACTCGCCCGCAACATTGGCTTGGTGGAGAGATTTTTATCAGTACCAAAAATCGATCAACCCCTCTCTAATGACTGTAGGTGAAGCATGGACATCTACACAAAATATCATTCCGTATAGTGACAATCGACTTGACTACTGCTTTGAATTTGATCTCGCAACAAGCATTATAAATTCCATTAACAGCGAATCCATTGATGAACTGCGGTCAAAAATAAATCAAGTCACCTCCAACTACAAACCGTTTCAATATGGTACATTCTTGACCAATCACGATCAAAATAGAGTGTATAACCAATTGAACAAAAGCACCGCTAAAGCTAAGCTTGCTGCCAGTATTCTCTTATCCCTTCCCGGGATACCCTACCTATACTACGGTGAGGAAATTGGCATGGAAGGAATTAAACCTGACGAAGATATTAGAAGACCCATGCAGTGGAGTATGTCTGCCAATGCGGGGTTTAGTACTGCAGCTCCATGGCATGATCTCAATCAAAATTATAGCGAATTTAATGTTGCCAACCAACAAGCTGATCCTAATTCTCTTTGGCGGCATTACCAAAAATGGATCAGTCACAGAAAAACAGTCAGTGCGCTAACAACAGGCAGTTACAAAGGGGTTGGAATCAGTATCAATAGTGTATTCCCATTCATGCGCATAAACAACGTGAATCAAGAAAGTGTTTTGATACTCCACAATTTATCCTCAACCAACCAAAATGGATTAACCATAAATGTCATTACAAGTGAACTTGATACAGGTACATATCATTTAATCAATGTGGAAAACAATCAAAACATGGGCACACTAAATATTGGAGCAACAGGTGGATTTGTGCAAGAACTAGATGCGTTGAATTTAGGCCCACAAGCATCTATCTTGATGCGACTAGAAAAACAGTAAATACTGTTTTAACTGTAATCTCAACAAAAAAAGCAATGCCTGTAGCAATTAATTTGTAAGGTCTTCAACGACCCACTGAATTTTAATAATATCTTGGAAATCTTTGATAACTTTCTCCGCATTATCTGTTTGAAAACGCCATTACGTGTGATCAAATGACCGCACCAAATCCTCATCGTCCAGCATTTGCACATAAAAATTTTGTGCCATTTCCAATTTTGAAATCATGCTCTTTAAATCTTGCCCTGGATTTACCTCAACCATGGTTGTTTTCTTTACTATGTTCGCAGCATATTGGAAAATATATTTATCGTCCACACGAAAACGTATATTGACAGGAATATCATCATTAAAATCTTGTATGGTCCAAAACATATTCGGGAAATAGGCACGAATATTACCAGATAAAGGTTCATTTTCAATAACAATTCGCGCATAGGTGGAAGGTTTGTAGCCAGCATATTCATGCTCACCAAAATACCCAACACCCACAATAGAGATACTGTTTACTGGTTTTTTTGCAAAACGATTTTTCTCACGGCTAATGGTCCACAGACGGGTAACGGAATCCAAGTGCATTCTGACGGAAACGCTAGGCTTCGTAGATTTAATGGTATAACTTCCAAATGCATTTTTAGGCAAAACCTGTGCAACCGATTTCGCAAAAACTAAACACAACATTGGACAAAGTATACGTGAGTAGTTCATAATTAAAATAATAGTTATAATTTATAAAGGTTAAATATATCAAATTAAATAAAGCATTAACAAGGGATTTAAGCTTTTAAATAATAAAAGGCTATGCCTTGAACATTTGCCTTCGGAACTAAAAAAGAAAAACCCCTGTAACAACAGAGGTTTTTAATATTTCAGTGATCGAGACAGGATTCGAACCTGTGACCGTCTGCTTAGAAGGCAGATGCTCTATCCAGCTGAGCTACTCGACCTAAGTCAATGAAATAAACACTTCACAGGGTTAATTACATTTAAGATACCTTACTTATGACTCTTATTTACGTACAGATTTACGTAATACTTAAAAAGACAATCATTTTTTAGAAATCTTCGTTGGCAAATATAAAACCAATTTTAGGAAATTCAATGATAAAGTTTGTCTGTCTGTCTAAGGTAGACAAAACATTATCCATTACTTCTAAATTAGACCATTCTCAACTTATATAAATAAAGATGTATAATCACAAATTCTAGTGCACAAAAAAACGCCCCTGTTAGAGGACGTTTGTATCGCATATTCACTTTAATTAGTTCAATAAGAGATAACAGCAAGACCT